>Ga0272442_10007322_pt1 | contig 14293 bp, 11 predicted proteins | sample SSMForm2O_FD_200262 | JGI IMG/M metagenome (GOLD analysis project Ga0272442, IMG submission 200262) | Marine sediment archaeal communities from Little Sippewissett salt marsh, Falmouth, MA, United States - SSM-Form-2O | ecosystem: Environmental > Aquatic > Marine > Wetlands > Sediment ...
TTTCTTTTGCCTTGGCACAACTGGCTTTTCTTGACCTTAATCGTGTCATTCTGGAAGATCTCGAACACAGCGATGATGAAAAACGTTATTATTGTCTTGGCAAAGTCGCAGATGAAATAATGACGGTAAGGTTTACTTATCGAAGAAAGAAAATTAGAATTATTGGTGCCGGATATTGGCGGAAAGGTAAGAGGATATATGAAAGGGAAAATAAAATACACAGATGAACCGATGGGGAAGGTCAAGGTTATTGCAGATTTTCTTCCTTCACCCGAGGAACTTGCGTTGAAGGACGAAACTGTTAAAGTAACTATCGCTCTGAGTAAATCCAGCGTAGAGTTTTTTAAGAAAGAGGCTAAAAAGTATAATACTCAGTATCAAAAGATGATTCGTCGATTAATAGATGAATACACAGCTCATCAATCCTAAGCTTCAAACTGTCATTTCCCGGATATACAGTGGCAATCACATGCTCTTTGAAACCTGTGATATGAAGAGTGTCTGAAATCATACACAGATAAGATAAATCTGTGGGGTAATGGGGGAAAAAAGAGGAATCAATCCCCAGTTTCAGGTTTTTAACCCAAGCTTAACCTAATCATAAACACAAGCGTAGTGATATCGGTCTGTTAAAGCTAAGCGGCCAGATTTATGGTTACTACATCTTTACATTTCAACCTTTGTATGCTTCAGTAAAACGATAATACAATCTTTTTTAGTCAAAGATGAGGGAAGACCCTTGAGTTCAAGAAGAATTTCCGGTCACTTCGGCGCATTGTTCATTCTGTTTTCGATGAATTACCTTGCCCGCAAACCAACCCGGCGGACATTAACTTCCGAGCTGTTTCCGAGATCTTTCATAGGCGGTAATTCCGGGGACGTAATACTTGGATTAATGTGCGTGAATATTTCAAGCAACAGAGGAACGCTGACATATGAGTGAACAAATAAATGCCGGCGAAATACTTATTTATCAGACGGAGGATGGTCAAGCATCTTTGGAAGTTAAATTAATTAAAGAAACAGTTTGGTTGAATCTCAATCAAATGGCAGGATTGTTTCAAAGAAACAAGTCGGTTGTTTCGCGGCATATTTCTAATGTATTCAGAACAGGGGAATTATCAAAGGGGGCAACTGTTGCAAAATTTGCAACAGTTCAAATTGAGGGTGACAGGAAGATAACTCGTAATATCGAATACTATAACCTGGATATGATCATTTCTGTCGGTTATCGTGTCAATTCATTACGAGGTACCCAGTTCCGCATCTGGGCTAATAAAATACTGAAAGATTATCTTGTCACGGGGTACGCGCTGAATGAAAAGAGATTACAATCACAGATTGAACAATATGATGCGCTGAAACAATCGATCAAACTTATCGATAATATCGTTGATCGGAAACTGCTTTCCACGTCTGAATCTGAAGGCCTCTTGAGAGTTATTGGTGATTTCAGCTATGCCCTGGATACACTTGATCGATACGACTATGGGAAGCTGGAATTGATACGCGTATCTGACCGGGTAACAAAGCGAATTTTGTATGAAGAAGCGAAGGGTGCGATTAAGACAATGCAGGGGAGATTGAGTGATTCCGCCTTGTTTGGACGTGAAAAGGATAATTCGTTCAGAAGTTCTCTGGATACGATTTGCCAGACTTTCGACGGCAGGGATCTCTATTCCAGCATTGAAGAGAAAGCGGCACATCTTCTGTATTTCATTGTGAAAAATCATTCATTCGTAGATGGGAATAAGCGTATCGCCGCCGCTATTTTTACCTGGTTTCTTGAACGGAATGGCTTGCTCTATAAATCTGACGGAACGAAACGCATAGCGGATAACGCTTTAGTTGCATTGACGTTGATGATTGCCATGAGTGATCCGAAGGAAAAGGACGTCATAATAAAAATAATCGTTAATCTTATAAATAAGGACAACTGATAAATAGTCGTCAGTGAGCATAACCAAATCAATTGGGGCGACTCACGTGAAAACCTGCAAAAGATGTTTCAGAAAATTTGATAAATCTGAAGTGGATGTTGTGGATCTCAGCCTCGCAAAAGTACTGGCGAATATTTTTCTACAAGATATCGGTGTCGAGGATATTAACGACCCCTGCCCTGAATGCAGAAACGAAATTGGTGTGACGGATTTGCTGTGGTTTGGGCAGTAGAAAACGACTTCAATTAAATACCTTTAGTTCCAAAACAGTTTTAGTAATTTTCGATCACCTTATGCAACTCCAAATTATGAAATTTCTTTTACCCCTTTATATCCTGTTGGATGAAAATAGTATCACAAGCAAAGGAAAACCTGTGATATGAAGAGTGTCTCCGATATGAAAACCACTGAAGCTAATAAACGCATATCATCGCTGTTTGCTTAGCTCTTCAATTGTTGACCACTGATAACTTTTTTTAACATTTATAGATTCACAACGACTAGCCCCTGTGCGCAACACAGAAAACAATTATGGCTTACTTATATCATGACTCTTTTGTTGTTTGAGGATAAACAGAAAACATTCGGACATATTTACCCTCGGAGGCTTTTCGAGAATAGCTTCGTCGCGAGGGCAGGTGAAAATTTCTCGGTCAAGGCGGCAAGGCCAAAAGCAGCGCATTCATAGCTGTACCTACGGTGAGGAGGTTTTGGTCTTGCTAACGCAGCATGTGAAATTTGCAGCCGTCCACAGCAGAAGGGTGTTCTCGGACAGCCTCCTACTATCAGAAAGATAGTGACATCTATCTGATAGTGAGTGGGACACGTAAGAAAATCGAGATATCAAGGCCCCGCACATAGTGACCGGGAATAACATACGTCACAATGTGAGGCAGCAGGCTTTATTCATCTTCATCAACCAGCTTGTCAAACTCTGCTACTTCGACGACCGGTGATGTGGCGAATGAAATGCCGGTTAATTTGTACAGGGCAACCGATGCCTGCAGCGCTTCCTCTAATCCGGGAAAATCGACGACAATAATCACGTCGTATAGTCCGAGCAGCGTATACATGGATTGTACTTCCCCGCCGTACTTTTTGATCAGGGTCATGGCCTTTTCCGTCCGGCCCGCGCTGATACCCTTTACCGCATCGTGCGAGTATGTACCAAACATAAAGAATCGTGTCATGGTCACTCCCTCCTTTCTCGTTTTCCTTGCATGGTATGGACATCCGACAATCGTCCAACATCGTATCTATGAAAAATACGATTACAAATTATTATATTCAAGCCGACTACTATATATTCCAGTTTAATCGTAGACCAGCGGTAAGGTCAAGAAGAAAAAAAGACATGAATAATAATAATTACCAAATGTTATATATTTAAACTGTCAAAAACATTTTTCCGGTCTTGTCGAAGTGAAGCAATCAATCGATTTTACAAAATAATGTTTGTCTTCAGTGAATTGTCAGTTTGATCCGATTACAAATACGACCGGTTCTGCAGAAACATACACCGGGAACATTTGTAGAATTAAATACAGCTGACCATCCATTAGTTCAGTGCACTATGAAGGCAGTTCACTCGGTATCGCCGCATCAGGAAGTCATGATACGTCGAGCATGATCGAAAATGAAGCCGGGGTCCCTGTGATCCGTGAGAGATTGAAATTTTTTACTTGATATAGTTATTGAAATCATATACATAGCTAGTAGTCCTTTTAACATTATATAAGTTTACAGTATCCGGCAATTTCAGAGCCATGTTACCATAGAAAAGTAACGGCGTATTCAGTTCTTACGATAGTAACAACATCTTCCGAAATCGTTCAGAATATCCGAATTAAATAGAGGAGCACATGAAAAAAGAAATTAAAAACATTGGATTTGTTTCAACCCGGATTGCAGGTACTGACGGAGTAAGTCTCGAGATTCAAAAATGGACTGATGTTCTTGAAAGGAACGGCTTCCCCTGTTTTTTCTTTGCCGGAGAAATCGATCGTGACGAAGAAAAAAGTTATTTTATAGATCTTGCGCATTTCAGACATCCTGACGTGGAAAGAATTAACGAATACTGTTTTGGAAATTCAATCCGTCCACGAAGGATTTCCAATCTTACCGATACCATTAAGAAAAATTTGAAAGATGCTCTTTATGAATTCATTGAGCGTTTCGATATCGATCTGCTCATTCCTGAAAATGCCATAACTATCCCCATGAATATTCCTCTTGGTCTTGCAATAACGGAAATTATTGCAGAAACACATATACCGACGATAGCACACCATCACGACTTTTATTGGGAAAGAGACCGATTTTTGATCAATGCGGTCGGTGATTATCTTCGCACGTCTTTCCCACCAAACCTCCCATCAATACGACACGTCGTGCTCAATTCCGTTGCTTCTCAAACACTGAGCTATCGCGTTGGTGTTTCAAACACGATTGTACCGAACGTCTACAACTTTGCTTCGCCCCCGCAAGAGACAGACCGCAACATTATCAAACAACTCAGAGGTGAAGTAGGACTTGGAGATAATGATGTTTTTATCCTTCAGCCGACACGTGTTGTCCAGAGAAAGGGGATCGAGCGTTCAGTCGATCTAGTGAGCCAGCTTAAGCTGCCTCGACCTTATCTGGTAATATCTCACGCATCTGGTGATGAAGGTACGGAATATTTTGAGAGAGTAAGTGAATATGCTGCACTTATGGGTGTTAAAATCGTAACCATAGACCATCTGATAGGAACTGAATATAAGGGTGAGAAAACATCCGAAAAGAAATATTCCATCGGTGATATCTATCAGGCTGCCGATCTGGTTTCGTACCCGTCAATGTATGAGGGGTTCGGCAACGCCTTCCTCGAAGCAATTTATTACAGGACACCGATCATCGTGAATAGATATACGATCTTTATCACCGATATAGAACCGAAACGTTTCAGACTCCTTCTTCTTAACGGACTCGTTACGAAAGAGACTATTGATAACATACGGGCTATACTCTCCGATGATTCTCAGCGATACCGCATGACAGACACCAATTACAGGATTGCGAAACGGTATTTCTCTTACGAAAGACTTGAAAGAACTCTTTGTGAACTTATCGCACGGTTTTAAAAGTCATGAATAAACCAAAAATCGCTCTGCTTCACTACACATGTCCTCCCGTGGTTGGAGGGGTAGAGAAAGTCATGAAAGAACAGGCCTCGCTCTTTCTTTCAAAGGGACATGATGTGAAAATTATCGCAGGAAAGGGAGAACAGTTTACCACCGCTTTTCCTATAACCATAAACCCTGTTTTTTCTTCCCGTAACCCGGATGTTGATACGTCGTTACAAAAGTTATCAAGCGGGAATAGTGATCACTTTTATCAACTAATTGATATTGCTCATGAAGATCTTGTAAAGGAAGTTTTGTCATATGATGTCCTGATTGCCCACAATGTAATGACGATGCCGTATAACCTGCCTCTCACCTATGCTCTTCATAAATTGATTGATGACGATCTGATCCGGGTCATCAGTTGGAACCACGATTCTATTTTTTTCTATCCCGACTGTCCCGATCAATACCACGCTGAACCATGGACCGTTCTCAAAACAAAAAATCCTCATATCCAGTACATTTGCATTTCACAGGCTCGATATGAACAGTTCTGTTCGCTTTACCAAACAAAACGAAAGATAACGGTCATTCCGAACGGCATCGATCCTCCCGGTTTTTTCCAGCTGACTCCGGAAACAAAAAAGGTCATTTATGAACAGAAACTTTACAATGCAGACCTCGTTATGGTTCAACCGTCCCGTTTGATACCCAGAAAAAATTTCGAGCTTGGGTTGAGAGTTGCCGGAGCATTAAAGAAAATGAATGTAGAAATTCGCTATCTTATCACCGGTGCCTATGACACCCACGAAGCAAAAAATGTTGCATATTACCGAAAACTCAGGAATATGGCGAAGGATTTGAATATAAACAATGAAGTAATATTCATCGCAGAGTACCGACTGAGTGACGGCAAGCGAATTGTCCCCAATCAAACATTCATTCGTGATCTTTATTTTATCGCTGACATCCTCTTTATGCCGAGCCTTGCTGAAGGGTTCGGACTTCCACTGTTGGAAGCAGGAATGATTAAACTACCGATAGTTTGTTCCGAAATACCACCTTTTCTGGAAATCGGCAGCGATTATATCTGTACGTTTTCACTCCATGACAGCCCTGATCATATTGCTGATAACGTTATGCAATTTCTTGACATGTGTCCGACGCACAATATGTATCGCAATGTCGTACAGAATTACACATGGGAATCCATTTATAAAAACTATATGCTTTCTCTGTTCAGTATGATCGAATATGGAGATGAAGAACTTCCGGAAGCAATGGTCGTCGATTTTCACAGCGAATCATCCCACTCATACAACGGCTCATCGTAAAGAGTATGCAACAATATCTTTGATCCGCCTTCGGCAGGGTGACATTTCATCCCTCATTACAGAAAGAATAATATCTTCTTCTTGATAATCCTTAATAAACTGATATAATCCCGCAATGTTCACACGACGCCATAAGAAAACGAAGGGTTCTTCTATGAAAGTTACCGATCCAGCTGATTGGCAGACGAAAATTGTCACACCCGAAGATGTGCTCGAAAAAATCGAGCCGGGGATGAGTATTTTTCTGAGTACCGGTGTCGCCGAACCGCGTACGCTTATTAAGCATCTTATGACGTCAGACAAGAGCAATTTGAAAGATCTTGAACTGATCCAGTTGATAAGCCTTGGGGATGCCATTCCCCTGGATGAACGATATTCACAAAAATTCAGACTGAAGACCTTTTTCTCCGGATGGAGTGCCAGCGATGCGATAACAGCCGGAACAATTGACCTGATACCCTGTCGATTTTCCCGGATTCCCAGACTCTTCAGAACGGGTGCCATTAAGGTTGACGCTGCATTTATTCAGATAACTCCGCCTGACGATGCAGGTTTCTGCAGCCTCGGTACGGCAGTCGATGTCACCAAACTCGCCATGGAACAGGCATCGTTAGTCGTCGCTGTTATTAATAATGATATGCCCCGAACGTTGGGAGACACCTTTGTCCATATTAATGATTTTGACTATCTGGTTACTTCTACGGAAAAACCTCTTTATTTCCCCCGTTGCGCTGCACCGGAGGTTTATGAAAAAATAGCTTTGAACATTGCGTCGGTAATTGAAGACGGTAGTTGCATCTCCTTCTTTTTTGGGTTTCTCTTCGAAGCTCTCGGAAGGCATTTGAATCGAAAACGTGACCTCGGTGTTCATTCCCTCATGATGACTGACGCATTGATGGATCTTATCAAGAGCGGTGCCATCACCAACCGGCGTAAAACAAGTTTCAGGGGTAAGAGTCTGGTTGCCTACGCGCAGGGGACACCGGAACTCATGCAATGGTTGGACAACAACCCATTGGTCGAGTTTCAGGGGATCGATGTGGTTACCGACCCCAGAAGTATCGGCTTAAACCATGGTTTTATGGCAATCATACCAGCACGAAAGGTCGATGTCACCGGCGGGATTGCACTCCACGCGGGTAAAGGAAATGTGACTGCCGGTCCGGGCGAAGTTCAGGAATTATTAGCCGGGGCAACACTGTCACGCGGCGGTCGTATCATTTTTGCCCTCCCAAGCCGAGATCCTCAAGACGAACCCAATGTGTTACTGTCTGTCGAGGATTATTCCAGTCAATTTTCCAACAGCGAATCTCTCGATATGATCGTCACGGAATATGGTGTGGCGTACCTCGCAGGCCGAACCGTGCGTGAGCGTGCCCTCGCATTAATCGATGTTGCTCATCCCGATGATCGAGGGTCTCTTGTTCAACAGGCCAAAGAGGCAAACATTTTATATCGTGATCAGATCTACCTCACTGAATCGGGTCATCTGTATCCTGAAGAACTCGCCCGAACACATACCTTCAGGGATAACGTAACTGTCCGTTTCCGGGCAATTCGACCATCCGATGAAGGCGACATGCGAAGATTATTTTACCGATTCTCCGACCAGGCTGTTTATTACCGGTATTTCAGTCCCATTAAAACAATGCCCCACATGAAAATGCAGGAGTATGTCAATGTGGACTATAAAAAATTCATGTCAATTGTGGGAGTAATTGAAGAATCAGGGGTAGAACGAATTATAGCCGAAGGACGGTATGTTGTATCTGATGACGACCCCCTCGCCGATACGGCGTTTATTGTCGATGAAGCGTTTCAAGGCATGGGTGTTGCGACATTCCTTTTTGAGCTGTTAATACAGACAGCGCAAAAACGGGGCGTCAAGGGATTCAAGGCCGATGTTCTCACTGCAAACAATGCCATGCTGAAGGTCTTCGAAAAAGCACCGTTTCCGATACAGGCTCGCGTCAGTGAAGGAGTTTACGAACTGACAATACCATTTACGTCTGACGTGTCGAGTTCACCGGGACATGGATAATAAATATCATAAAATGAATCAATAACGGTCCTCACTATTATCGTTTCAGACGATATACGATATCATATTTTGTCTTTGACCATTACCCATGAGGAACAGACATCATTTTACTGTTCCTCATATCATAACTTTTTTGAAAGGTACATTGCATGTATGCTGTTATCATGGCAGGTGGCCGGGGTACCAGATTCTGGCCGCTCAGTAGAGAAAAAAAACCAAAACATTTGCTTCATATCACCGGCAGTCAGACAGTTATCCAGAAAACCATTGCGAGGATACAGCCGCTGATACCTCAGGATAACATGTACATTATAACCGGCGAAAGTCATTGCGACGAAGTTATCCGACAGTGTTCACTGGTACCGGGGAAAAATATCGTTGCCGAGCCGGTGGGAAGAAATACGGCCCCCTGCATCGGTCTCGCGGCACTGTATATTAAACAGAAAGATCCTGACGCCGTCATGGTAGTGCTCCCCGCTGACCATCTGATCACTGAAGAAGATCGTTTTCGTGAAGCACTGATGACCGCCGGCGAAATGGCACAACGAGGAAATTACCTGATTACGATTGGCGTAGAACCGACGGAACCTGCAACAGGCTACGGCTATATAGAGCAGGGAGACCTTTCTACTTCCATCGGTGGTAATGATATATTTAACGTTGCTTCATTCCGTGAAAAGCCCGATTTTCAACAGGCATCTGAGTTCATCGACAGCGGAAAATTTTTCTGGAACAGTGGAATCTTCGTGTGGAAGGCAACAACAATACTTTCTGCGATACGCAATTTCCTACCGGATCTTTATCAAGGGCTTGAGATAATAGAAGAGTCTCTCGGCACAGAAAAGGAAAAAGAAGTCATTCGCGATGTATATGAAAGTACAAGTCCAATTTCAATAGATTACGGAGTGATGGAAAAGGTTCAGGGAACGCTGCTCATAAAAGGTGACTTTGGCTGGAATGACATCGGTGACTGGAATGCCCTCTATGACATTTTTGAGAGGGATCGAACCGGTAACGCTATCAGAGGGCCTGTTAGGACCGTCGATTCAGCAGATACGATGGTTTACAGTCCTCACAAACTCGTTGCTCTCGTGGGAGTCAAGAATCTTATCGTTGTTGAAACGGAAGACGCCCTTCTCGTCTGTCATAAAGACCGTTCACAAGACATAAAAAAGGTTGTCGAAATACTGGAAAAAGAAAACATGAAGGAATACCTGTGATGTGAACATCCCAGCTCATCAACCATAAGCTCATATTTTCTGAGGTTTTTAGAAATCTTTTATACGCGAAGAGAAAATATTTTTCTCAGTGCTTTATATCGCTTAAAGACGGGGCATCAATAATCAATCTCTTCCCCCTTGATGGGGGAGAAGAAACTACCAGGACGCCATTCATTCCCATCCAAAATACACGGGGCGTTCCGGCATATTTTCATAATGAAAGAAGAGACATCATGGATTTAGTAAATGCTATCGGTTTTTCGGCTGCTTTATTGTCGGCAATTTCCATGGCACCACAAGTTTTTAAACTCTACCGCACGAAAAAAACGGGAGATCTTTCACTCTGGGCTTTTTCCGTCCTTGCAAGCGGTCTTTTTTTATGGCTTGTCTATGGCGTATTGATACGAGCAATGCCGGTTATTATCGGGAATGCAATCGGTCTTACCTTTTCACTGTATATCGTCATAATGAAGATCAGGTATGGATAAATCATTCGGTTGATAAACCTGAAATGATACGTTCACGTATGAAAGGCACGAATGATGAAACCATGGTTTTTGGAATCATCAGTGAATCACCCCGCTTACAAGGTGAGGCATCGGAAGGAATATTTATCAATATTTCATACCTGCTTTCGACAAGTAAACGTTAATCCCCGTTTGCAAAACGGGGTATTCGCCTTTCTAATTGCATAAACGTTTTTACTTGTTGACGTTTTTCATGTATCGCTCAACGAATGGGTCCGGGTCAAGCTTGAAATATTCAATGTAAGATCTTAAAAAGCTTTTCAAGTGGAACGTGGACGGAAGCTCGTCAAATCGATTCTCTTCGATGCAACGGAGTAAATTAATACGCACCTTTGTATACTCGGCGATATGTTCCAGAGGCACTTCCAATAACATTCTCATTTTTCTCAGATCACTTCCCGTTATAACATCCAGTGCGAGAAGTTCGCTTATGATGTTACTTGATGATGTCATCGACTTAAGTTTACCGGATATGCTTTTTCTGTGTGTCGATACCATGGAACGTTTCAAACCTATTATCGGAATCGGTTTTTTATAATCATCCCCAGACAAGTCTTCTTCATCTAAAACCCCCTCTTCAACAAGTTTCCTGTTATATTCCGATCTGGTCTGATCATTGATCAGCGTTAAAAATGCTTCTTCCAGCAAGGTAAGAATCTTTTTTCGTTCATCTTTGGAAAAAAACGAATAGCTCACCGGTGAACCATCGTCATAGATGTATAATGCAGTTTTGTAGGCACTACGAATCTCAAACTGTGTTACATCGGGAGAGATATCCAGAATTTCGTAATAGTTCTGCTGCTCGAATGGTTTCATACAATCGAATTAACCTGACAATCCTCGTTACAATTGATGGACCCGAACAGGCTCATCACCGGCAATTGAACGTTGATTGTTCATTAAAAGCATTTTGTTGCACAATTCCCGAATATCCACCGCGGCCCGTGTATAGGGGTATCGAGAAATAAAAGAAACTTTCTTTCGCACGGCATCATGAATCCTGTCATCGAAGCTTATATTTCCTGCGAATTCTATCGAGATACCAAGATGTTTCTTAACCATTTTGCACACCAAGAAACCAAGATTCGGATTATCCCGCTTTCGGTGTTGATTGAGGATCAACCGGTACTGAATATTTTGGAGCGTCATCTCGAGGATTTTACCCGTTTCCGGTTCCCGATCTTTTATTAAAAAAAGAATGGCCGACAGATAATCTGTTGCCGAATCCTCACACAAAACACCAGCCTGTTTAATGATGCTTTTGAAATCCTGCTGGTTTAACATCTGTTTGACTTTACGAAAATATATGGATCGTATGAGACGGTAGACGTTTTCGATAGAGGTTGGCTCAGGTGTACTTACGAAAACTCCGTAATCTGAAATCATGTAAAAGTCTATTGTATTAAATGAAGTGCCTGCCCCGATATCCAAGAGAATATACTCGTAGGGTAATCTGGTGATAGCACGCAAAATTTTGATTTTCTGTGCATAGGCAAGATTTGAAGCATCCAGGTTATTCCTCGCTCCACTGATTAGATAAAGATTGTTCGTTGCTGTCTCGATAATCGTCTCATCCAGAGTGTCAACCTTCTTATTTATGAAATCCGAAAGGCACTTCTCAGGATACGGAATGCCCACCAATGTATGCAAATTGGCCGCGCCCAAATCAACATCAACCATGAGAGTTTTCTTTCCCTGCATAGCCAGCCATACACCGATATTACTGACCAGAAAACTCTTTCCGGCCCCCCCTTTGCCCCCACCTATCGGCCATATGTGTTTCATTGATCTACCCGGGCTCAATTGATGAAAAGAGTATTTAAATGATGCCGTTGAGACTGTTCCGTTTGTTTCCAACACTCACATTCATTGTCATGTGATACCTTCTCATCCCGTTCGAGGCCCTTTCGAGTTCTGGTGCGACCGCGTCGCCTGTCCAATCTTTCTCACTTTATCAAATCTCCATTGCATAATAAGGAATCACCACATGAGACATAACAGAATATCTTTTTCTTTCACACAAAATTCATAATAAACATACTATCAAATAATATTGTAGACCATAACGGAGGCAAAAGCTCCCCTATTTTCATTATCCTCCATCGATTGTTAATTAAACCTTTACCACTTTAATTTTTCATGATAGCGTAGCCGAGTTGTATAACGATCAGGAATATATCACAATATAGGACAATTTGTAATAACTTTTAGCATCATAATTAAGGAGGGAAAACTATGAAACGTGTCTTCTTTGTCAGCCTGTTATTTGTGACAGCATTTTTTTTACTGGTCGGATGTCAAACCACGCAAACGTTAAAGAGTTCCATAACCTCAAAAGTGACATCGTTCACATCTGATGTCGATCCGGAATTATATGCTCAGGTTCCCGAGGATCAGCGAGAAGGAGTTCAAAAAGCGGAATTCGACATGAAACGCATGGAAGAGAAATTAAAACTTGCCGAACTCAAACAGGATCTTGCTTCAACCCGTGAGAAATATGCTGATTACATGCAAGATCTTGCTGAAAAGGATTTCAAAGCGGCCGCCTTAAATCTCGATATTGTGAAAGTCGAAGCAATCGACAGAGCGGAGCTCGGAGATAAAGAACATAATATCAATAACATAGCAAAACTTAAAACGAAGAAGCACGAAACTGAAGGTGATCGGATAAACATCGAAGCACGAGTTACCATTGCAGAAAGGGAGATTAAGGACCTGACCCAGCAGATCAAAGAACAGGAAGAAAAAATAGAAGGAATGACATCGGACATCGCTGAAACGGACGAAACGGTCTCAGAACCGCCTGTCGATGAAGTGAAAGATCAAGGGACACCACCAGCCAAAGCCGAGGATGAGGGAAAAACCGAAGAACCAAAGCCATCGGAATAACACAAGTGAATCAAACCGCCTACAAGGCGGGGCATTGCAAGGAATATTTATCAATATTTCATACCTGCCTTCGACAGGTAAACGACGTGATTTTCCCTCTTGCATTCTTATGTTGAGAGTTTCAAAACGTAGCTTGTTTCATGGAATATTCCCCTTCCCGTTCCCTTTTAGAAAAAAGAAAGGGGAGGGGGATTTTAATAACAAAGGGATAATATACCTACAAAGTCAATTTGTTACGATTGAGAACACATATTGCGTTAACGAAAGAACACCACTGCACTACAACGGCAACGAAGACATCTCGGTTCATTGCCACTTTTTGTGGAGTTCGATCAAAATACGTATGTTTGTTAGAGGAATTGCATTTTTTTTACGGCTGATGACAATATATACACTCTGATATTATTGCTCTTGGGATCTACAGGAAAGAGGAAAAAACCGGGGCGGCGCTGATCAAAGCCCAGGGTTGACCCAACCATTACTTCATCATCCACAAATGTCACTTTTACTTTCTCACCGGAAGGGTTTTCTCCTTCGATATATTTTTTACGCTCATCAAATGTACTGTTCCCGACAAAATCCCGAACGAAAAATACTGCTTTTACGGCATTCATGAATATTTCAATTGTATCGCCGTTGTCTTTATCAATCGGATATACCTGAAAGCGGTCCTTATGAGGAAAGAAATTTTTCGTATAGCCCTTTATCATCCTCCCATCGGTGTATCGTACGATAACTTTCATATTTTCCATATGAGCTCACCTTCTCATTCCTTTAATACGGAATGTCGTACACAATAATTTCAATGTTATACTCAATCATAAAGAAAAGAAAGGAATAGCTGCTTTGTTTCTGATTATATTCTTACATTATGATGCTGACATGGTAGATGTTTCTCATTGTCCGAGCATCTACCGGTACAGGTTGTAAAAGGCTTGACAACCTGTATTTAGCAACGTATACATCGTCAACGTCGCGATATGTTCAGTGTCAGTCGGTGAAACAAGAATCGTGCTATATAAACAATGTAGTTCTCGTAGGAGTTGGATTGCGATTTCATGTTCAATCCTACCGTCGGTTTTTGAATAATTAATAGAGAGAAAAACATTCATCAGGAGGTTGGTACATGAAAAAGGTGTATGCTTTTTTTGCGGTTATTATCGCAGTATATGTTATTTTATTTATAGCACAGAAAAGCGTTCAGATTTCAGACATCATTGGATCAGAGCTTTCTC
>Ga0272442_10007325_pt1 | contig 14292 bp, 13 predicted proteins | sample SSMForm2O_FD_200262 | JGI IMG/M metagenome (GOLD analysis project Ga0272442, IMG submission 200262) | Marine sediment archaeal communities from Little Sippewissett salt marsh, Falmouth, MA, United States - SSM-Form-2O | ecosystem: Environmental > Aquatic > Marine > Wetlands > Sediment ...
TATTACTTTAGTAATAAAATAATGCAGGGGACGAGATTTGAACTCGCGGACCTCTGCAGGACAAGGCCCTCAACCTTGCGCCGTTGGCCAGGCTTGGCTACCCCTGCATATTGAAGAGAGACTCAAAATAATAAAAACTATATTTATCATTTCTGGTAATAATCATATTTTATTTAAATCAATTCCGCAGATACTGCTCAGTTCCTTGTGAAGTGTGACAAGTCTAGTGGCATAACTTTGCATGCCCTTCAAAAGAGCCTTTTCGACCTCTACCTCAATGTTTTGTCTTTTATTATTTTCAATAAGATTATCAGCATGACAGATAATCTTCTCCTCTAGGGTTTTAGGAATGAAATCCTTACCAGGGAGACCCAATTTTTTCGCCTCATCAGAGGGAATACCAGCACCTACATGGGTTTCGATAATTCGAATGATCTTTTCAGATAACCCTAATTTTTTGGCAATCTCAACTCCCTCTAAAACATGTCTTATGCCATGTGTCCTGGACCTGCCGATATCATGTAATAATGCGCCTGCCTCTACAAGCTTAACATCTGCACCAGCCTTCTTAGCAATCCTAACAGCAACACCCCTTACTGCCTTGCAGTGGTCAATTACCTCTTTTGAACAACCTGCCTTTTTCAATAGATCAATACAGGTCTTAGTGTCTGGAATTGGATTCATTTAACACCTATTTATCATTAGATTTCACTTTTTTTCCTTTATCAGATGGTAGGATTTGTATTTTTCCATTAAAATTCTTGTCAATCCATTTACCTTGAAAATATCTATCTAAAAAGATAGCAAGGGCAGCAACCTCAGAATGCGGTTGATTTCCGACAGAGACATTTAGATCAGCTTTTTCATAAATATATGGAGGGACCTTTTCTGCTCCAACAATTATCAATAGATCCTTTCTCTTATCAATTTTTTTGAGACACTTTTCTAATCTATCTCCATACATAGTTAGATGGACAATTATTCCATTCCAATCTCTAATAACCTTTTTTTTATCAACACCTGTTTGAATATTGAACTTTCCACCAAAACGATCACAAGTGGAAATAATGGATTCTTCTATCTTTTTATCAATAGAATCAATTAAAATATTATCTGCACCAAATGCCCGGGCAACAAGAGCAACATGGGTGGTAATACGTTTATCTCTACTGATTCTATGCCCAATTCTTAATACAGTTATCATTTAAAATAAAAAATGAAATAAAAAAGCATTATTAATCATTTTTTTCTAGGCTTGAAGCTCTCACTGAATGTTCCATCAGTATTTTGAACAAGAACAGTTGCTTCTCTTTCTTTGGCAATTTTTCTTGCCGCCTTAATTGCTGATGACTTTTTTCTGTGATGGCTAAATATCTTACCATGACTTCTTACTGCCCAATCACCTTTAACCTGACCTGGTTGAGGTTTACTTACAACATATATCACGTTAGCAGGTTTTCTAGAAATCTGCTTTTTTCCGACCTCCACATCAATGATAAGCTTGTCAACCTTCTTATCAATCTCTGTAATAGGCTTTTCAGCTAGTGTTTTATGAAGTTGATCAACCTTTTCTTCAATTAGTACAATATCTCTCCAAATCCTTTGATCAGAATCAATAGGTTCCTGAGAACCTTTATATGATTTAGAAGAGGCCTTACCTGACTGAAGAGTTTCATGGTACTCAGCCAAAGGCTGATTATCCATCTCTTCTTGTGTATCATTGCATTCCTCAGTTTCAGTGAATTCCTGGTTTGGTTCTTGAATATCCTGTACTGATTTTGAATCATCGATTTCTTTAGATTTTCCAAATAATCTCCATTTTATCATTAAATAAAATCCCCCAAATGATACAACTGACTTTATTTGTTAAATCATATACATTGATAAATTTTTTCATAAAATTAGTAGTTCCGAAAGTATACATATAATTAGCTATTAATATAAGAACTCTGTCAAGTTATTAGCCTTTTTACTCCTATAAATCGCATTATATACGGAGAAAACGGATAAAAATGGTCAAAAAATATGAATTTTTTAAAAAATAAACCTGTTTAAAACTAATCAAAAATCTGTATAACAACCAAAGAGATGCATCTGTTATCCACCTCCAGGATCAATGGTGTAAAGCATTGTTCCAAAAAGCTTGGATGTGACAAGATGATCCTCTCCTACCTTGCCGAAAAGAGATAGCCAGATAAGGATATCGGCAAGAATCCACAGATTATACAACAATACTGAAAACATGAAATAAAAGAGTCTTACGAAATAGTTCTTCGAAGTGGTCTTTGGAAGATACGAATGTTTCTTAACACGGTAACTTGTCTCTACGCCCCAACGTTTACCATACAACAAAAAGAGTCTTTCAGCAAGGTTCACATCATTCTCACTGTATTCTTCATTGGTTGCAAATGCCCTTTTATCACCATTTTCATCTTCGACTATTACAAGATTAAAGGTTATATCCTTCATCTCAAAATCAGTAATCACAGATGGTGCTGAAACAATACTCAGCATCTTTTTTACTGTGGGTATCTGTGTAGCAGGCATCAAATATTTCAATTGAAATTGTTCAAATACTTTAATTGCTTTTGAGTCAAAGAAACCACGGTCAACATAAACCCGTCTTATCTTAATGCGTTGCATAGCATAACTTAGCAATTTACTTAGGATTTGTTCTTTAATATCAAAAGGACCAACAGGCAACGCCAACAAGGTAAATCGTTTTCCAGATTCAACAATGTTTATCGTTGCAAACTTGTAACATTTTGTTGTACCACGATCCGGTTCTTTACCGACAACCATAGGGCTACTTCGATCGCCATAAAAATACCATTCTGTAAAATCAATAGCAACATCATACCGTTTGTGAATATCAAAGACATTAGCTTGTCTTGTCATATTCCAGACTATTTCAAAAAGCGTAATAAACATCTTATGAACTTGTTTAGAGTCTTGATAATTTTTCAAATGATACAAAAGTGTATCCGCATCAGGACAACCACAAGATTGCAATTGTCTGAATGTTTTATTCCCATTCTCTGCAAAATCCCTAGTCTGACCTAGATGAATCATGAGATCTATGAACTGATTTTTAGAATAAACCGTGTTGTAACTTAAGTTGAGATCTATAAAGGGTGAAAACCTTTTTCTGACAAGATGGCAGATTTCCTTTGTTTTCTTGTTTTTCAAATGATACTGATTCCAGGTTTTAGTCTGCTTATTGGGTTTTTCTGGATTAAGTATCTTTACATCAAGAATTATTCCAAATTTTTCAGAAACTTCTTCGATTTTATCTACTGCATAGTTGATTAGTTCTTTTGCTTCATCATCAAGAATATGATTTATGAAATATCCAATTGTTCGCCTATCTGGTGTTTTACTAAATCCAAAATTCCATTTTACTGATGGATTTCTTTTTAGATGTTTTGTAAGCTTAGTATGAAATTTTATGTCTTTCAATTTTTGAAATAAAATTAGTTTTAATAGTGATTCATATGAGTATTTTATTCTCCTGTAATTCTTTTGTCCAAAAATCGAGACATCAAAGATTTTTAAGAATTCAGCTATCTTTATTTGGTTTTTATCTTTGAATAGTTCGAATGTCTTATATATCTCCAGTTCTATGGTCTTTTTGGAGATGTTCTGTTTGCTTGGTTGCATGCAATATCTCCTGTCAAAGGTAGGAGCTGTATCTCTTACCTTTGACTATTTATGTCAATTATTATGTCTATTAATATGCATATTATTATGCATATATATAAAGTTTTGGGGCAAAATTTATATATAAATTGAGGTCAAAAATTTTAAATATTAATATGTCTATTTAGTTCTGAAAGAAATGGGAGAAAAATCCTCATTGACTAGAGCATCTGCAAAAAGTGAATCTTTGAGAGCTACAGTTCCAAAGGGAATAGTTAACTTTCTAAAACTAAAACCTGGTGATACTCTTGAATGGGAAATGGAAATAAAGAACAGTGAACGTATTGCTCTGGTAAAGTCTGTCCAAAAAAAGAAAGAAAAAATGAAAGCTGTTTAGTTTATCTATCTAAGATTTAGTAGTCTTGCTAATATTGGAAATTTCTCGAATAAGTAATAGAATAATGTGTTATATACTGCCCGGTTTCTTGGCATGGTGATTTCAAGCTCTGACCATTCACTCTCAGCATTATATGGATCTTTTGCTCTAACTTGTATTGTGTATGTATCTTGTTTATACCAAGTGTGACTAATAGTTACTTGTTCTCCTGAACTGTATGGTCCAATCCAGTTTTCATAGGTGTTATCTCCCCAGTCGATGTAGTACCATATAACACTTTCATCTGGGTCATCTGCTGTAAATGTATAAGGATAAGAAGTACCTGTTTTTCCATTGGTTGGTCCGTTGATTGTTGGTTTGTTGGGTGGATTATTAGTTGTTTGTATCCATGCATGGGTTGTATCAGTTGCTGTGTCACCTTCTTTGTCGGTTACTGTTAAAACTACTTCATAATTTCCAGGGTTGGTATAAGTATGTATCGGGTTTTGCTCATCCGAGTATTGATTGTCTCCGAAATCCCAATGATAGCTATGTGGTGAGTGTCCTCCTTTTGTAGAGCCTTCAAATTGAACAGGATTGTTAATTAGTCCATAGTATGGACCATTGGTATCTGCTTTTAGTTCTCCTGTTCCAAATGCATGAAGATAACCATAATCGACAGCATTTTCCCCGATATAAACAGTCCCATCACTTCCTATAGCAGGTGAAGAGAAAACAGTATCAAGCTCTTTTCGCCATTTTACAGTACCATCTGTATAAAGAGCAATAATCTCAATTCCGCCAGTATCCTCAAGGTCACAAGTACCAAAATATATGGTACCATCTGCTGAAAGAGCAGCAGATGAACCCCAGATCTTCGCTCCAGGATAAAAAATCCATTTAATTGTACTATTGGGGTATATTGCATAAAATGCTTTTTCCCAAACTCCTACATAAATAGTACCATCTTCATCTAAGGTAGGACTAGCACGTATACATCCCACGTTACACTTCCATTTCATAGTCCCATTGTTAGGATATATGGCATAGAGGTATCCATCATCAGACCCTATGTAGATAGTCCCATCATCTGCAACTGTGGGAGAGCCATGCACCCAGGATCCAGTTGTGAACTTCCAATTAAGAGTTCCATTATTTGGATATAATGCATAAACATTGTTATCATGAGAACCACAATACACAGTACCATCGTTCCCAATTGCAGGGGATGAATACATGACATGATTTGTTGGATAGCTCCATTTTAAGGTACCATTCGGATAAAGAGCAGAGATATGCCCAGTTGGGGGATATCCCCCACCCGCAGCAAAATAAATTACCCCGTCAGCATCAATAGCAGGAGAAGCAATCACGGCACCCCCTGCAGAGTGTTTCCATTTTATAGTCCCATTCGTTGAATAAAGTGCACATAAATAGTTACCAGCATGAGCAGTTCCAACATAGATGATGCCATTTTCACCGATAGCAGGACAACAAGATTCAATGCTCCCCCCTATATTACGCTCCCATCTTAATGTACCATTTGGGTAAACTGCATAAAAACGATAAGACCCAATATATATTATTCCATCCTTATCTATTGCTGGGGAACTATCAGCCCAGCCATAGGTTTCGAATGCCCATATTCTCTCCCAAGTATCAACTGTGCTATACGAACTTCGTCCTGTATGTTTCGTATCATGACCAAACATAGGCCAAGCTGAATCTATAGGGGCATTTAAAAGCTGAGTTGCCCAAACTGGATTAAATACTTCTTCTGACTTACTATTGTCATTATCGGGATATTCTCTACAGATATTTTTTTTAGAGTCGGGTAATTTATCCATATTATAACAATCGTAAGATTCAGGTAAACTGTATCTATTATAATTATAAGTCTTTACCAATGTCTCATTATCGATTGTTCTAAGGTCATATCCAAATACTATTGGAGTTATTGATGAAATGGCGAGTGAGAGTATTATTATAATTGCCAAACTATTTCTTAACAGACCAGTATTCATGTTTTGTCCTCTTTTAGGATGAATAGTATAGTATATAATATATAAATGTTTCACAACATTTTGAATAAAATAAACATGTTTTGATATAAAGCCAAATAAATACAGCTTTGTCTCAAAACATGATTTAAACCTGGTATTTATTCAATCAATTTTCCAATTCTTTGAAAATGATCAAATATTTCAGAATTATTTCTTAGATCCTCCCCCTCAAAAAGATCTGAGGTTGGATAACCTGTCTCGATTCGTATACTATTATTTGAAAATATAATCTCTTCATCTACAAATATAAAATCAACTATCACAAATCCATGATAATCAATAGAAGAAATAGCTGATCGAAATTCTCCACGATAAATATCATTTCCATTAAATTTAATTATAAACCCTGTTCCACCAATCCAATCTTGAAGTTCTTTGATTTTAATAAACCCTTCTTCGTTGAGTTTGATTTCATGAGATGTTTTATTATACGATATAATATTTTTATCAGAAATTAACAATTCATCATTTTCTAAAAGATAAATTCCAAATTTTTCTTCTGAAGTTTGAGATTGATTATTTAAAAATAACAATAGGCTGATAATTGCTATAATGAAAACAGTAAAAATGGTTAAACTAATTTTATTTCTCTTTTTCATATTTGTTTCCACAATATCTTAATAAAAAATTACCTTTTAAGCTATGCTTCTCCTCTAATGAGTAATAATACTTTTAAGACAAAGCTAATAAATACTTTCATTAACCTCCATATGATGTATATTAATCAAAAACGCTTTATTGGTGGTGGAGGTAAAATTATGAAAAATAAAATTGTAGGAATTTTGACTTGTTTGATGCTTGTATTGACTACTATGGTGTTTGTCCCGAATAACTTTAACGTAGAAGCTACTCCTGGAGGAGGTGGAGCTGGAGAAGGCGATGGTAGTCCTTTGAATAATAGCTATATCTGGGATCAGACGGTTGCATTTGCTAACGTGATATATGAATATCCGCCAGGACTAATACCTAAAGGTAGAGCTTTTGGTTCATGGGGTGGTGACTATACTGTACAGGAAATTCTAAAACCTGAAATGGATATTACTATTGGTCTTGAGGATGTCCACACAGAAACAATTCAACATATAAACTATCCCAATGAAATAAAAAGAAACTATACAAGCATAATAGATGTAAACAACTTCCAACTCACAATAAACAACCCAAACTACGAACTACCTAACCCCATACCAACAATAGAAAGCTTCGTATTCCCAAGCGGATACCCCGATAAACTAATCGGTGGAAGCCTAACCCATAATTACAGCCTTGATAATGTAGAAATTAGACCACAGCTTATAACAGCACCATGGCCACTAGGTGGAACATTGAATAATTACACACTTAATATCACCTCATTTACCATGTTGAACAACGATTCAGAATTCATCATAGGTAATCTTACATATATTGCAAACAATGACACAGTTCCAGATTATAATGATCAACTTGGAAGAGTGTTCATATTTGATGAAACAGAAAATTGTTCAGATAAATTAGAGAATTTTACTATTGCAACAGGTTGTATTTTAATAGACCAGGGTACAAAAGGTGTTTCTAATATAACAGCAGAAAAATGTTCGTTTCCTGTAGTGAGAATTGATGAATCTGATGGAAACAATATCAAAGAGTTAATGGAAAATTATTCCACAATTCTTGTGGATAACATAACAGGCAATCTCACATTAACATACAACCTTAACGAAGGATGCTTCCCTGATTCAGATTTCGCGCTTCTTTTTAGAATACCTGTCCATAATGAATCCACCTACGACATATGGTCAACATTCTGCTACGGGAAGGCGATAGCTTGGTGGTGGATAAATCGTGTTAAAGAACCATTGGGTATGTCTGTATGTAGAGGAATTGTCCTTTACGATTCATTTGATCATCATCATATGGGACCAACAACGGTTTATTGGGATAAAACAGGGGAGTGGAATTACTTTGAAGATCCAAGTCCTGCTCTTCCTATGTTTACCCTGAATTATACTGTTGGGAGTTTTTTATATGATAATTATAGTTGTACTACGTTAGATGGTTATTGTAATCAAGAGTTTTTTGAAGAAACAAAGGATGCTCCAGGTATTGAAGCCTATAATGTGATTGGTAATATTAGTATAGAAAACAGCCCGGATGATGCGATTGCTATTGTTTCAAATCGTTATGATGGATGGTGGGGTCAAACACCGGGTGACTCCGGTGTGGGTGGAGCAATAGTGCTTGGTATTGCAAAATATATGAAGGAATATGATATCAAGCCTAAGTATAATCTCACGTTTTTGTTCACCACGGGTGAGGAATATTATCTTCGTGGTGCTCATCATTACTTTGATAGTCATCCGGATGATAATATTATATTATGGTTTGGATTGGATCAACTTGCGTTTGATCAATCAGATACAGAACAAGAGATAAGTTGTGGGAATGAAAGTAACTATGATATTATATGGGCTATTATAAATCAAAGTCAATATGAAGAAAGAACAGGTTATTATTTTGAGAAACCAACATTGGGTACTATTGGTGGTACTGAACAGAGTGTTTTCAATAAGAGTTCTAATTGTAGTACTTTTTGTATTTCAAAGGATAAAAATTTGATCTGGGATCGTTGGCATAAAACAGGTAGTAATTATACTGAGGGGGATAGTTTGAAATATATTGATCGTAATGATGTTAATGTTACTGCTGAGCTTGCGTGGAATATCACGAAGTATTTCATTGTTAACCCTGATACTTGGTTTAGTAACTATGAAATAAGTAGTGTTGATACTGATGATGCTGATGAGCTTGTTGATTCTGTTAATGTGAATTTTTCTGTTAAGTCTGTTTTGCCATCTGATTTGTTGATGGTTGAGGCTATGCTTATGGATGATGAGGATGTTATAGTATCTGAGGTTGTGAATTTTACGGTTAATTCATCTGGTTATGATGGCTCGATACTGGTTACTCTACCAGGTGGTTGTTCTGTTGGTGAGTATAATTTCACTATTCGGTTGTATAATTCTTCTGGTCGTATTAATGAAATACTAGATCTGGGTGGTGTTAACTTTAATGATTCTGTTACAGAACCTTTTGTTTTATATCCTTATGGTTATAATCTTGTTGTTCCAAATATAAGTAATATTAGCACTGTTCCAGATACGGTGGGTTTTGGTTTTAATGTCACCATTTCTGCTGATGTCACATCTAATGTTAGTGATATAGACCAGGTATGGGTGGTTATTACAGATCCATACCAATCCTTGTATTACTATAATATCACAATGAACAACACAATAGGTGATACCTACAGTTGTGTTTTTAATGATACATGGCTACATACACAGTACAAGTTCAGAGTCTGGGCCAAGGATGCAAATGGGAATATGAGCTTCTCAGATATTTTTGTTTTTAATGTCACCGCAGAGGCAACCATCAGTGTATGTACTATTAAGGATTCATATACTGGTGGTGAGATTGTTAATCTCACTGATCCACCAGGTGAAGGTAGTTCAACATCAGATATCGGTTATGAGTTGTTAGATGATGGTGAGGTGTTGCATGTTTGGAATCGTTTTGATTCTTATTACTTCAACACTAGCAATGGTGTTCAATTTACTAACCATAAGGATGATTATTGGTCTCATAATGTGTTGATGCTTGGATACTATGATAATGATGTTTGGAATCTTATATATCGAACTGATAGTCTTAGTGGTTTCAATAAAAACATAGAATCTGATAACTTGTCTTTTGTGAATGCTACCTTGTGGAAAGACCTAAGTTTTGGTGGTTATGATTTCCGACTAGCCATACGGTACTATCTTGGTGTAGATGACAATGAACTCACTATTATACCTTATATCAAAAACATTGATGATGAGGATATACCATATGTGTTGGGTTTCGGCTGGGAACTACGTGACATACAAATAGATATGACACCAGGTGGTGATTATATTGAGATCGATGGCGATTCATATTATCTTAATGAGGGTTCTTTGGATGAAACCTATACAAACCTAGATGAGAGTTGTTATTACATCAGTGAAGACACGGTGGATACATGTTCGAAGTCTTTGTACCTGCGCTGGGATGATGATCTGAACTACAAGGTTAAGGTGAAATCACAAACAGGTCAGTATAATGCAAGTGTAACACTATATATTCGTATTGGAACACTCGATGCAGGTCAGGAGAAATTTACTAGTTTGTTTTGGTATGATGCAGATCAGGTAACTTATTATTGGGATGATTATGACACAGGTGAAACATGGTCTACTAATCCTGGTTATATGGTTGATGGCGATGAAAATAATACTTATGCGTCAACAACCTCCTCTTTGGACGTTGAACTATGCAATAATAATACATGTGATGGAACATATCTCGGAACAGTTTCTAAGGTTGAGTATCGTTTGAAGGCTTATTACACGGGTAGCCCAGTTGATATCAAGTTACGTCCTGTATACGGTGGAACCACTGATGGAAATAATTACACGTTTGATGCCCCAGTAAATACTGGTGGTTGGTCAAATTGGTTTGAGGATACCTCCGGTATAGGACAATGGAGTTGGAATGATATCAAAAGTTTGGATTGTGATATACAGCCGAGTAGTAGTTTTGGTCCGTTTACATTATATTGTTCCAGGGTGGAATTACGTGTTACTTATACCTCGAATTATGCACCAGTAATCTCAAATCCATACCCAGGTGATGGTAGCACAGGGATTACTGTTTGTCCATCGTTAAATATCACAATAGTTGATGCTGATAATGACCTTATGAACATTACATGGTACAGCAACCATTCTGGTAGTTGGCAGATCTTCGGGACCAACAATAACGTGACTGGTGGGACTTATAATCAAACCTTTAATAATGCCTCTGTGAATGGTCAGTGGTGGTACTGGTATGTTAATGTTAGCGATGGAACAACATTTACTGTGAGTGATGTTTTTTCGTTTTTTACTGGTTCTGAGTCTAAGATTTGTAATGTTGGTAGTCTTAACATATCTGGATATCTAAAAATATCCATTGAATTTTACAACAACAGCTTAGGGGAATGGTATGAGGATCTCCTTGTGATAAGTGATACAACACCTAGGGTTATAAACGCTGATGATATTCTAGGTTTGGATACAATATTTAACCCAGAAAACGTCAATACTAGCATGTTTAGAAATGGAGATGGTACTTATCGAGTATACGCAGCATTACGTGATCCAGAGGGTAATGTTCTAAACTGTGGTGACAGTTCACAGTACCCGCCAAGTTATGAATATTTAGAGGCTTATTACGAGTTCACAGTAGTCTATGAATAAAAATATAATAAATAATAAATTGAGTTGGATAGTTTTTATCCAACTTTCAATACTTTTTTATACAACTTTAAAACTTTTAATTGATGACAAATAAACGAGGATTGCCAAAAGATCTTATCAAGAAAATACGAGAAGAGGTAAGAAATGGTAAAACCAAGAGACAAGTAGCAATACAATACCAAGTAACAGACCGGACAGTATATTATCATACACGTGATATCTGTTCATATCCTCTTAGAAACATGCGTGTTCAGGATAAAAAACTTGAACTCATGAAAGATCTCCTAAGAGATGGTTATGCCCTTTCTTCCAGAAAATATAGTACAAATGAGTATAACAAGTTGAAAGAGTTTTTTCCAAGTATTTGTAAGGCTAAAATGTATAATCGTGTTATCTTTTATCTTAAGGATAAAAAAGATGCTGCAGCTCGTGCTTTAATTGAGAAATCTGAACGAAAGATTATTAGTTATCAGGAACTTAAACAAGTTACTAATGTTTTTCATGCAAACCTGGATATTAAGGAAAAACGAAGTATCATTAGCAGAAATAGAGCTGAAAAATTATTCAAAAACAATGAAGAAAATAGTAATTCTCTCCTAGGCGACGATGGTTCTTTGGCGTTTTTTCACATTCGGGTCTACTAAAAATGAATTTTTAAAAAAATAATAAAAAATAAAAGGAAAAAAGATTTTATTTTTTCCTTCTAATTACTAAAAATAAAATTAAAAGACCGCAAATTATGGCTATTCCTAATAAAGGAGTAAGACCTTTGCTAAAGGTGTTATCATCTACTTTTTCAGTTTTTGTGGCAATTATTAAATTTTCAGGGTTTTCATCATCAATACCTATAGTATCACCATATGGGGAAATAACTAAGTCATCCTCCTGAACAGCATCCTCTAAACCGATATCTTCATAAGGCGCAATAACCAATGGCTCTTCTATTCCAACAGGTTCCACTATTGGATCTCCTTTTTCTCCTTCTGTTGAATCGTGGGTAATAACCACAGAATGTATGGGATCCAGTATTTGTTCATCCCTGTTTCTATCTGCATTTGCGGATGCTGCCGCAACCATCAAAATCGCCAAAGCTATTACAAGCATAAAGCTTGTTTTTCTAATATATTTATTTTTTTCCATATTTTGATCCTCAAAACCCTTGATAATCTCTGACTTTATATTTTGTTAGAAAACGTATGGAAAAACCCTTACAAAACAAAATATCTTATAAATAAATTAATCATAAAGATATATTGTTGTGAAAATAATATGACAAAAGTTAATCTTGACCTTGACTCATTCAAAGCACTTGCTAGTGAGACAAGACTTGATATACTTAGAACTTTAGATGGTAAAAAAATGAGCCTTAATGATATAACAAAGGCAACAAACCTACATAAGATGACATTATATGAACATCTTTCCAAACTAGTTTCTGCAGGTTTCATTAAAAGAATTGAACGGGAAGGACATAAATGGGTTTATTATAAGCTAACATGGAAAGGATCTAGCTTGCTTCATCCAGAGAACACTAGGATCGTAGTAATGTTTAGCATAACACTTGTTTCTCTGTTTTTTGGTATTATTTCATTTATTGCATTTATTATACAAAAACCAATAAAAACTGCTGCAAATAATGGTTTTCTCTGGTCAATTGATAAAGTTAGAGGACAAAGTGAAAGTTTATCTGATACTGCTACAGATTTTACATTATCAACATCACCAGTATTTTTGTATATTGCAATAAGTTTTATTATTCTATTCATTTCATTTTTAATTATTTCTGTTTGGAGATATAAAAAGAACAAACCACAGAAACTATAATATTTGGGATTCCTGTTTTTGAAATTTATTTCGGGCTTATGGTCTAGTGGTTATGACGTCGCCTTCACACGGCGGAGGTCGCCGGTTCAAATCCGGCTAGGCCCATATTGAGAATCCCTGACGGTATTCTCGAAGAATATTTGGATATTTTAAGACTTTCAGGTGTGACTGAGGGACATATAAAAGAGGTCTATCGGGCATTGAAACGCTATCAAAAGTATATACTTTTTAGATTTGACAAAGGAAAAAGCATACAATATTTTAAAAAATTACAAAAGGAAAGTTCAATTGCCTATTATAAAAAACAGATGTATCAGATAAAGAAATTCCTGAAATATCTTAAGTGTGATTGGGTGGAAAAGATAAAACTTCCAAAAAATCCATCATATTCTCCAAAGAGGATTTCCAAAGAAGATATTAACAAAACAATAGAATATTTCAAAGATAATCCTCATTTTCTACAAATAAAAGCACTAATCCTTTTGGGCGCATCATCAGGATTAAGGGCAGAAGAAATATATCAATTAAAACAAGAGGATATTAGTCTTAAAATACAAAAGGTAATAGTTAACCATAATCCAACCGCTAATCAATCTACTAAAACAGGTAAAAGTAGAATCTCATTTTTTAATAAAGAAGCAATGACTTCAATTCAAGAGTATATCGGAAATGGATATAGTTATTCAAAATTATTTCCTCAAACAACACTAACAAGGTTATTCAATTCAGCGCCAATAAGAGTCAAACACCTCAGAAAATATTTTAGTCAGGAATGGGACAGAAGAGGCGGACCAACATCGATTAAAAAGTTATTGATGGGACATTCTCTAAAGGGAGATGTAGACCTCATGCATTACAATTGTCAGAGTGAAGAAGACCTCAAACAAGTCTACGACCGTGTGATGCTTAAACACACCTTAAAATGCTAGAAACATGGCTAGGAGCAAAGAACTCAATGAGGGCTGAATTACTGGCTTCCTTTAGTTTTTATTTTATATTTTAAGGGAAGGTACTATATAAATAAACCATAACCCATGTCTTATATGAGTTAAATGGGAATGAATAAAAAATTACAAATACTAAAAAT
>Ga0272442_10007327_pt1 | contig 14289 bp, 13 predicted proteins | sample SSMForm2O_FD_200262 | JGI IMG/M metagenome (GOLD analysis project Ga0272442, IMG submission 200262) | Marine sediment archaeal communities from Little Sippewissett salt marsh, Falmouth, MA, United States - SSM-Form-2O | ecosystem: Environmental > Aquatic > Marine > Wetlands > Sediment ...
ATAATAGTAGATAGTCTGCTATCCTGGTTACATTGCAAATGAAATCGATAGCCGAAAATTATGAAAGAAGGTTAGGAATTGAGAGGAGGAGATTTTCATATTTTTATCATATTCCAGAAAGAAGATCAGGCAAGGAGCGTAGAAACGAGTTTAAACCTCGGAGTTGTAAAGATATTAAAAATGATAATTTTTCATGACCTATACTTGAGTTGACAGAATCTTAAAGTGAGACCGAACTTCAATTGGCAATATAGTATCATAGCTATTTGGGAATCCCTGAAATTTTGTATAATTTGGAGGTATCAATGGTTTGCAAACGATGAACTAGGCTGGCCGGGAGTAACCTGATGATACAAAGCATTGAAAGTACGAAGCATCAGAAAGAGATGAAGGTAAAGAATGCACCGCTCCTCCCGGTCCGCTTGAGTGACGGGTTATTTTTAGTTCTGTTTTCGGATAGCTTTAAAATCAGAATCATCGCCTTCATGAAAAAACAAGTGCCCATTTAAAACATCCCCATCAATTGTGGCGAATCCTCTCCCTGAAGCAAGATCCATTTCATCATTTCCTTCCCAAGAAAATTCTACAAAGTCCTTCTCGTTTTTCATTGAGAATCGACAGTCCATAAAACCATGAACGTATCCAAATTGGAATTCACCCATTTCATCATCATCGAATTGAATGTAACCTGGCACCTCAGCGTCAATAAAGTCTTGATCCCACATTTCCATTTCATTTATTCGCCAATAGCCATAAAATTTATTTTCATCCATTGATAATCGTTCTCCATATGAAAAAAAAACCAGTTATTGTGCAGAGCTGTATATTACCACCTTTGTAATGTTATGCAGTAAGAACTATGCTTATTTTGAACTACAGATTCATTGAGAATATTCAAATCCGGCCAATATTACAGATACCATAATTGACCATCACCAAGTCAAGCAAATCCTGTCATTTCTGTCCACCGGCATTTTAAAACACTCAACACGGCCAAGATTTGAACTAATCCAAATCCGTACCCGCCGCTAAAAATTCGCAGGAGCTGCGAAAACCCGCCGAAAACCGGTTGTTTTGCAGGAAATCGCAGTAAGCTGCGTTTTCTCTTTCAAACTCGAAAAAATTGTCCAGTCCGGGTCGCAAGCCAATATTCTATATCCAAAACGGATATTGGGCTGAAAACGGAAGTGCAGATCTTGAATTACCATCCCATTTCAAATCATTTATTGCCATTTTGAAAATTATCATCGTTTTCCGTTTTTTCGCTTAACACCTTAACAGCATCGCCTGAATCCAATGGCGCTGAATTTTCTTCGATGAAATCCTCCGCCTCCATCTCATCTTGTATCCCCTATCAACTGACACACAGCGGGCAAACAACATCTTTCAAAAAACCCGGATATGCGCCGTACCCGACCGTTTCGCTTTTTCAAGTGTAAAAATAGGTTAGCCCGTATTCTGTGGTCAGATTTCTAAATCTGAAACGGACACTGGGCTGAAAACAGATCTGCAGTTCTGTCGATACCAATGCCCGCCAATACATCCCCAGAATATCCCTGATTTAAACTCCTAATTTTTTTCAATTAGTTTGAATAATGTCCTTTTTTCGCACCCGCCCTAACAAACGATCAAATTGTTAAAGGAGGGTCAAATATCATGATTTACGACAGTTTAGTTCATGGGAGTCACAATCAAGGAACTGTCGGCAATGGTCCTGGTGCTGAAGATCAAAGCTCCCGGGGAGTCTTGAATTATTCGCAGATGGGGCTGTTTGTGACTACCAGCGAAGAAATCGCCGAATTGCCGATAGTATCGATTCGACCCTGCCTGAATATCCCTGACTACAGGGACCTCACCGAATCACCTCACCCAATTGTTATTCAATCCCCGGACGCATGCCACTGCATCGACGGATGGAACCTGATCGAACAGGCGCTGTCTGAGGGCCGGTCAAGCATTCGCTGCCACGTCTTTAAAATCGAGCGGCACTCTGAAACCGAACTGGCCATCCGCAAGGTTGCCATTCGGACGAAACCTGTGGGTGGCACCTGCTCATATGCCGAGCTGGTTCGAAATACCTGTCGTCTTTTTACCATCCTCTGTGAATCCGCTGATGATCCCGTGGTCTTTTCTCACGGGGGTAATCGACGCAGCACAGATTTCGCTGGCAAACGGGAAAACAACATCCGGTCTGTTCTGTCTGAAAGACTCGGAAAATCGCAGACCACCATCAACAAATATCTTCAGCATGGTGAATACGTCAGCGTCGATGCTTTCAACGAACTGATCGATGCCAATGCGCCCAAGGGATTTTTTGAGGCAACACAGAAACAAAAACAAATTTATGCTTCCGAGTTGATATCCCAGCAGACCACATCCGATGAGATCATAAGGCTTGTCTCCACAAGAATGCTCGATTGGCTGCAAACGGGGCAAACACCAATTGTCACGGAAATTCGCCCTCCTGAAATAGCCATAGAGCATCAAATGCCAGCTACCCAAAACTCGGCCAGTCGGATCGAATCCCATTCGACAACGCGCAGAACCCCTAAATTCAAAACACCGGAGGTGACTGAACCAGGAACAGATAATTGCGCCAGCACCGAGGATGATATCCGCAGTCAGATCAGGCGGATTGGGTCGGAGCTGATAACGGTCGCGGACAATTGTGAAATTACCAGCGAGCAACAAATCACGATCTTAAGGGATCAAATCGCACGGTTTGCCGCGATCCTCCAGCACCTTGCCTCCCGAAGCACAGAGATAATCGAGATAAAGGAGGATAAGGTCGATGGGTAAGCTCATTAATTTCTGCGCCGGTGCCGACATCAAGGCGATGCCCAACCAAAATGTTCATGCTTTGCTGCTAAATGTTCTGGATCATGGGTCAGATGATCGAAAAATGAGGCTCTCAATGGAGATGCAGCGAATGGCTGGGTCAAAATACGTCATGCTTGATTCAAGCGGATTCCAGCTGCTCATGGGAGAGGAAAAAGGTAAGAAGCTCGTTTTTAATTCCGACCTTCCGATGAAGCACAGCGGCAAGGAAATCAACCTGACCCCGAAACACGTCATGGAAGCCGCATCCTTTATTCGCCCGGACATAGTGGTCGGTCTCGATTTTCCGATCCGTAAAATGGACACGGACGCCGAAAAGGAGGCCGAATTCGAATATAAGCTCAAATACAATGTTCGCTGGGCATTTGAATCGGTCGCCGAGTGGAAGGAGCGCTGTCTTGGAGCCCAATTCTTTCTTCCCATCCAATGTTACAACCTCTCGCAGCTGGACCGGTTTCTGGGCATGACAGGCGGTCTTGAATATGACGGGGTGTCGATGCCGATAAGGAGCCTCAAAATCCATGAGATCGCCTTATTTCTGGTCAATTTCTATCAGCGCGGGATAAGACAAATCCACTTGCTCGGCACCTTCAGTTTTCCAGTGATCGCCCTCTGTGCTTACATGGCACGTCACCTCTTTGATTGGGTGTCGCTGGATGCGACCACCTGGAGGATGGCCGCTGATAAGGGTGAATTTCTGGATCCACGGAATTTGTCCCGGGTGAAACTTCAGCCCAAAATTAACATCCCCCATGACGCGCAAAACAACTGCCCCTGCCCTTTTTGTAATGGACAGAATTTTGCCGCCATCCAGGGTCTCGAACGTAAAAAAAAGATTCGCCTGTTGCGGGAGCATAATTGGTGGGCCGTTAATAAGGTTTTTTCAAATCTGGAGAGGAACTGCGCTGATATTGTCAAGCTTGAAAAATTTATGCTGCCCAAGTGCAGGACCGCCCACATGGTGAAAACAGAGGCAGGTCTCATCAAGACATTAAGTCTTGTTGACATATTCAAGGACAGTGACATCAGTATCCTTAAAAACCTGCTCACTTCTAAACCAGTAAAAAAGAAAAAAATCTCGCCACGGTTACGAACCGTATCTGCCTGACCTCCAATGTCCGAAGTAAACCGGAACAAATTATCAAAAGTACAACAGGAGGCATGTAACCATGACAGAAAACGGAAAAGTGTCATTGACCATCAGTATTACAAGAGCCTGCAGGGATCAGCTGCGGACCATGGCAGCGGGGCGAAACTTTGAAAACCCGAACCAGGTCACATCGGCATCGGCCATCGCCCGGGAGATTATCTACGAGTACCTGAATGCCGCCGAGGCGGCAGTAAAACAACACCAACAAAAGGAGGGCCAGATGAATGAGTAATAAAGAAATTGCGCTATCTTATTTAAAACAGGGCTTGAGTGTCATACCGGTCACAAGCCCCCAAATGATAAGTCCGGATACATCGGAAAAGGAGATGATCGAAAAATGCAAAAGGCCCTTATATCGTGGAAGGAATACCAATCAAGACTGCCGGCGGAAGTAGAGGTCTGCCAGTGGTTCGAACAGAATCCGGATGCGAACATTGGAATCGTGACAGGGAAAATCTCCAATCTGGTGGTCTTTGACCTGGACTCCACTGACGCCATTGAATACGCTGAAGCTGAAGGCGGTTTTCCGGACACGCCCAAGGTCAAAACCGGCAAGGGATATCACGTCTACATGCGTCATCCCGGATTTGAAATTCGAAACAGCGTGAACAAAAAACTGGACATAGACATCCGCGCAGACGGTGGTTATGCGGTTGCCCCGCCATCAATCCACGGATCGGGTTGTCAGTACCAGTGGGAACCGGGGTTCTCGATTCATGAAATAACACCCGCTGCTTGCGAGTCGTGGATGATCGAGTACCTGCAAAACATTTCAAGTCCTGACAAACAAAAACCCACCCCAAAACCTGCCGTTAAAAACCCTCAGGACGTCTCAGGCACTCGCAACGATGATATCGAAGCCCTTTATGCGGACCTGCTTGAAAACGGTGCCCAGGAAGGAATGAGAAATCAGAGCGCCACCAAACTGGCCGGGCATCTGCTGGCCAAGGGCCTGCATTCAGAGGAAGTCTGGCAAATCCTGACAACTTGGAACTCGAAAAACACCCCGCCGATTGATCACAGCGAGCTGCGAAAGACCTTTGAATCCGTTAAGAGACTCGAAACTCAAAACAAAACTGAGTGCAAGGAAGACAAAGATTACGACATCCTTGACTATCTGGACACGCCCGAGAAGGTGGCCGCCGAATATGACGAGCAATATGTCAGGGTGCCCTTCGCCCTTAATATGCTTTCCAATATGGAAGCCAAGTTAAACGGCGGTCTGGTCGGAGGAAGGCTGTATGTTCTGGGCGGTATCCCGTCATCGGGAAAAACGGTGCTGGTCAACAACATCGCCGACAACATCTGTATCTTTGATCACCCTGTTCTTTTTTTCAGCTACGACGATGGCAGAGTGGAACTTCGCTACAGGACCTTCTCTCGTTTCAGCGGCTCCGACATCGAGCAGTTCAATCAAAGGCAGCTCGAACCGGCCGATCTGGAAGCGATCTGCAAAAACCGTCCATTGGGACGAATCAACACGAATAAATACGTGATCCAAGAAATGATCAAGGTTGATGACTGGCACCATATCCTGGACAAAATCGTAGCTCGCCATGAAAAGGCGCCCGTGATCATTGCCGACTATCTGCGTAAATTGAAAATGAAAAACGGATCCGGTGACGAGCGTCTGCGGGTAGACGGACTCTTATCCATGCTGACCGACCTTGCCAAAGGGTACAACACGCCCGTGATTGTCATCTCGGAGCTTGCCCGGGACTCGTACAAATCGGGTCAACGGTTGAGCATGGCATCATTTAAAGAATCCGGTTCTATAGAATATGAGGCCTCGTGGCTGGGGATTCTGGCTGCCGTTGAGGAAACCGGCGACGGGTACAATCTGAAGCATGACTGGGAGCGAATCATCAATTATGATGGGAACATCGATCTGATCGTGTTCAAGGCGAAGCGAGGAACCGGCGAAACGGGAAAAATACCGCTTAAGCTTGATAAGGCGAAGATGACAGTCCGCGACCGGATTGAATCCAGCAAAATGGATACGATCAATGCGATGAAAAAACCATCGAACTTCGACTAAAGGGGGACATCATGAATGACAGACAGCACAGCATTAGAAATCTTTGCAGCGGTCCAGGCGTATTACGACTCGGTTGAATATCCGAAATACCGGAACGTGGACTTGGCAGCGTTCAAGCAGAAATACGATGCACTTGAAGGCATAAGGACCCATCTGGAAACCAACATGAAATATATTCGCCTGGTCAGCGCCATGTCACAGATCATTGCCAGGTTGGAGCATCAAAATAAATTGAAAGAAGCACCGGAGGACAAAATCTGGTCGAATCTCTCTGAGCGGGGAATGAACATTGCCATACGTCCGGCATATCGTTCCAAGACAACCGGTTTTCCGGTGGAGTGGACGGATAAATGGGGATATGATTGTTATTTGAACCACGGGTACTGGGAAGCGAAAAATTATCGCGTCATGGATGCTCTGGGGTACATGTTTCTTTTAAAAGAGGGAAGAAACACTCTGCCAACCGATAACAGGCCGATATTCAACGATCTTGGCGATGTCATGCTCCGGGAAAATCAGTTGGATCCGAATAATTGTCAAGGCAGGGCATCCGCCAGATACAGCATCGGATTTACCGACAGCGATTTCAGAAAGATGACCGGCCTGAAACTGAGTTCCCTTGAGATCCTAAAGCTTCTGTTGGAAACCCAACGGGCGGAGTTCAAGCTCACGTTTCCCGTCCGATTGAAAAGCACGGAAGCTAAACAGAAGGTCCACCGAATGAACATTTACAGCAGGTTCTTCGAGTTGGCTGCCGAAGAATTTAAAGTTCGCAAGGACGGAGTAATTCAGGAAAGGCGATACCGGGTGTTGTTCAATACGATACTGGGTGAACTGTTCGTTAACAATCTGAAGGCCAGGTTCAACGACAGGATCGACCAGAGACTATATGCCCTCCTGCCGGATTCCGCCCAGATATTGTACCGGCGACTGTTGCTGCATCACAACGGACCAAGAACCGAGGTGTATTTGAGCAGGATCGCAGAGCTGGCCGGCCTGAACGACAGCAACGCGACGAACCTTAGAAAAACAGTTGAGCAGAACATCCTAATGCCCCTTCAAGAACATGGTTACATCAATACATACGAAGAAACCAAAGGCCTCAACGGTACGAAATATGTTATCTGTAGAAACTCGAAAACAAAGGGCAAGGATGGGGGGTCGGTAAAACCAGGATAGGGGGTCGGTAAAACTATAAGGGGGGGTCGGTAAAACGAAATCGATGCTAAATGGTTGAAAGAAATCCGGATCTGAAATGCTAATGATATATAATGATATATAATGCTGGACAGACCCTCCCTTACTGGAGGTTCTGCCTGAGGGACCATTTAAATTTAAGATCTAACCTGAGGGATTTGTAGAAGGTTTTTGGAAATAGTCAGCAGAGGATGATTGCTATTAAATTTTGGTTTAATGTTGGTCAAAGGTCATGGACAACTGTCAGGATTTGCCAGCAGGTTATTCAGGCACAGGAAGGTTAAATTTTAAATGGTCAGAGAGAGGAATCCACTGCTGCTTCTTGCTGAAAATTTTGTTTGGAAGTCTTGATTTGATTGGTGGTTGAGATGACAGGATTTGATTGATTGGGAGATGATCAATTATGGTATCTGTAATGTTGACTGGATTTGAGTATTCTCATTGAATCCAAACTGTAACACATCCATCACCCAACCCCCACATCTTGTAATTTTCTATCAAACTGATATGTAAAGGAAATCCACACTGAACGACAGTTTTAGATTCATGTCCACACGAAACGCTTGTGATTGATAATTTCATGATTCAGGATCAACTTTAGGATACCAATCATATTGTAAACTGTTGCCAGATTTACGGATAATGCAAGTAATATGGAATTGAAAGGACCGGCGAATATAGTAAGAAACCATTTGAGATTGTAGTTTTAAATATAACAACTCAGTTTACGGTGTTATATGGTTAGAGAAGAAACGAAATGTGCCATTTTTTAAGCAGTTAAATATCAGAATTAAATATTGTATAGAAACTATAGAATCACTGGTTAGGCGGCGCGAATGGCGTGAGCTATAAACTGCTGTAAGAAGGAAGAAGGCCATGTGGAGTGACAAACGCGCAATAGATCTTCTCGAGATTGAACATCCGCTCATTCAGGCGCCAATGGCAGGTCCAACCAACCCCCAGCTCGTTGCTGCTGTCTGTGAAGCTGGCGGACTCGGGGGGCTTGGTGCTGCCGGAAAGTCGCCGGATGATCTTAGAGTGGCCATCAGAGAAATCAGATCGCTGACAGATCGTCCATTCAATGTCAATCTCTTCAACCGAAGCACTGAGAGGTATGACTCAGAAGTTCGTTCGGGGCCGCATCTCAACGAGTTGCTCCAGAGTTACCACTCCGAGATGGGACTCGGGCCCGTTCCTGATCCGGTTCCATTATATGGTCCCGCCGACAAGCAGCTTGAAGTCCTGATCGACGAGAGAGTTCCCGTCGTCAGCTTCCATTTCGGTGTTGATGCGCCAACGGTGGCTACGGCCAAAGAAACAGGGACAAAAGTCCTGTGTTCCGCAACTACCGTGAACGAAGCTATATTGCTGGAGGAGTTGGGTGTCGACGTAATTATCGCTCAAGGTGCCGAGGCAGGTGGTCATCGTGGCACTTTCCAAGGCGACTACCGTCAGGCACTTATCGGCACTGTCGCTCTTGTCCCTCGAATCGTAGATGCTGTGTCGGTGCCAGTCATCGCGGCCGGTGGCATCATGGATTCGCGTGGCATCGTCGCTTGTCTCGCTCTGGGCGCTTCAGCAGTACAGATGGGAACAGCATTTCTCGGTAGTCCCGAGGCAACCGTTGCGCCAGTCTGGTGCGATGCTCTGGAGGAGGCCGAAGCGGAGTCGACTGTGGTGACCGAAGTGTTTTCCGGAAAGCCGGCACGCGGCCTCCACAATCGCTATATCGAAGAGCTGGAGGCCATCGACGAACCGTTGCTTCCGTACCCAGCTCAATTTGCTGTGTCCAGGGAGCTACGAAAGGAGGCCGCCAGACGAGGCGAGGCAAGTTTTGTTGCGATGTGGGCAGGCCAAGGCGTCGGCCTCTTTCGACGTCAACCGGCAGCCGAGCTTGTCAAACAGTTTGTCACGGACTCACAGCAACTCATCAACCGCTTAGCCAAAGGCTGAATTACGGGTCTGTTTGTATTGGCACGTCACTGATATGCCTAACAAGACGCATGCAGCTGATGGGATGGGGGTGCGGGGAAGCCCGTATAATTATTAGCTTCTTGAACTTCCTTTGCCCGCAGCTGATGCGCAGTCGTTCAGCGCGGCTGCGTCGCGATTCAACAATAATTATCCTAAAACTGATTATTTTGAGGCTGTTTTCTTTCAGGATATCAATACAATGCAAAACGCATGATTATCCATAGCCCATTGTTTAATGATGCAAGTATGGTTGATCGTAAGCCACAAGGATGTCGAGGCGACAATGAAGAAACAGGCAGATGAGACCTTTGACAAGGGAATACTCTTGGAAAAGGAGGCACAATTCGAAAAGGCCAAAGCCATTTATGAAGATCTCTTTCGTCATGTCACCGACGAAACGTTCCTGAGAAAAATTAGATGTCGGATGGAGGACATCGTCGACCTGATCGCAGAGAAGGCTGTTTACCAGCGCATTGACGAAAACGCAAAACGGGTGCTTACGGAAATCGGTATAAATGTCAGCGAGAACCAAACCCTTATGGATCTTCTTATGGAAGCCGACGCCGTTGATTTCGACAATGAAACGGCGCTTTTCATTCCCTTGAAGCGGAATTATATCGACCACTGCCTGGAGCAGGTGCCCCGTAAAATGCCTGGGGACCCGGGAATGAACACTTTTGGCACCGGTGCAACATCACCCTTTCTAAAGCGGGCCGGCGATGAAGAACTGCGACCGGCTAACCGAGAGGAATACAAAAAAATCATCCTCACGGTGGGAGAACAACGCGATATTGTAGGTATTTTCAGTCTGCCGGTGGCCTGCGACAAGAGCATTTCCCTCTTCGAGATCGCCCAGCTGATGGAGAAAAACTACCAAGGACTCAAGATGATCACCACCAATACGATGAGAGATGGCGAAGTATCATTTTTGAAAGAAAAGGAGCATTGGCTCGATGGAACTAGCCTGATTACTTCCTTAGCGCCAATGAACAACATGGTTGATCCTTTTTTGCGCAGTGCCCGCACAGGAAACAACCTTTTATTGATAGACCAGAGCATTGCCGGAATCTCTGGCCCCGGTAGCCCGGAGTCTTTCCTGACGCAGACCCATGCCCAGGTGATTTTCATGATGGTTATCGCCCAGACCGTCAACCCGGGTATATCGTGCATACATTGTGGCATACCCAGTGTTATCGAGGCAGGCGGCAATCTTTCTTACAGTTCTCCCCACCAAACGTTCATCAACGCTGCCTTGGCGCGGGTCAATACCTGGATTACAGGTTTCCCCTCCGCCCAGACCGGAGGCAGTACCAGTCTTTCCGATGTGACTCCCCGGGCACTGACCGATTCAGAATTGAGCCGCAACGCGTTGCGGAAGTATGGGGTACATATTGTACGACACGCCATGGGTGCTTTAGGCAGCCTCAACTTTTTCAGCCTGGAAAAATTTTTAGAAGACTGCGAGCGTGAAAGACGTTCCAAAACGGTATTCGATGCAATTCCAAAGGATAAAGGTGTGATACCCATGTACTTTCCTAGCGACTTTCAGGCTCTTGCAGGAATACGCGAAATTGCCGAAAAGGGCAACCCAAAGGATGCCGATCACACTTTGAAGAATGTGGATTCGTTCAACCAGTGGGAGGATACCATCAAACAAGCTGCCAAAAAGAAACTCTATTACCCTCAGCTCAACGATACTGTCATCGATTCAATCAAATCCGATGCGTAATTTTATAATCTTATTCATAAGTTTTGATCACCTATGGTGGCAAGTCCGCTGCTATCTATATCCCTTTTTTAGGGTTTCTTATCAGACATAAATTTCATGCCAATATTTAGTTTTGAAAATTGAAAAATAGAATTTATATGGGGTAAACGTCACATGGCAAAGCTTTTGCTGCGGATCGCAAAAAGCCGTGCCCGCTGAAGCATACGTTCCAGAATAATTATCCTATCCATGAAGTCGGACAGGTAATAATTATTCAACCATACCAATACAAAGCATAAGAGCCTCCGCACAATTTGGTAGCGACCGGATTAAGTCCAATTCGTGTGATAGTCCCAACGTATATGCAAAATATTCGACCCATAAAAATTGCAGATACTGTAAACCTATCCCACGTTCAGGCAAAATTGTACCTGCTGCTATTAAGACCTAACAAAGCTATCGAAAACCGCGTTATAATAGCCACAACGTATCTTCAATGAAAGAATGCCATTTTCCGGTTAGGCTTCCTACAATCCTAAGATTGGTGTCTCGGCATCGTTCCTTGCGATGCCTGCCCACACTTACACGCCATTTCAGCCAGGTTCGTTACCCACGGTTACCTTAGTCCCAGACCTAAACGGTTGGTATTTGCCAAATCCTGATCGTCGCTGAAATTGCCTCTGGCTTCGACTGAGGCATTTTGATTTGGACTGTTCGTGCATACGAAGCCACGAACACTATAAGACTCCTTTTTTAATGGTATAATTCATTTTTTCATTCTCATAACAAAGGCTCTATTTAAATTGTCACTGTGTGCACTTGACATGGTTTTTCATGGTGATATGGGGTTATGAGATTCAACCCAAAACCATAGGATCATAACAGCAAAAACCATCTGAAGGGAAATGGAGTGCGCTGTTCAGCGATCATAAAAATGGCCAAATTACCCGAGAGGGCGGTTTGGCCTTTTTTGTTTGTCTAATTCGATTTGGGCCTAATGCGAAATGAATTTCAGACCCATAGTTTGCCGCGAAGACTGCCTGATGAATGGCAATGGCTTGAAGAACATTTGGAAAATGTTACAGAAATGGCAGCTAAAATCACCCAAGCCCTGTACAGCGACACTTGCGCTCTCCTTAATTCTTTTATATTGACAATGAGACACGCGGTATCGCGATGGCTATTTAAAAAGGCATTTATCTTACGAATCGCATTAAAGGTCGTACGTCAGGATTTAAAATGACCTGGTATAGGAAAAGTTTTCAAGAAGGAGGATAGCATGTCAAAGATTCTTTTTATGAAGATAATCGGCGTCTTATTTCTTATTTCTTCGTTTTTTTGTACTCCTGCACTAGGGTTACCGTCTCGCATCGGTTACATTGGCTTATTGAACGATTCCAACGGTCAGCCTCTAAACGGCACAATTCCCATAAAATTTTTGATTTACAATAAGACCACTGAAGACGGTATTGTTCTGTGGGAGGAAACGTTAACCAACGTGGCCGTCAGACTTGGCTTCTGCAAGGTGCAACTGGGTTCACAAATACCTTTAGATACAGCACTTTTCAGCGATAACACGGAACTATACCTGGAAGTTAGAACCCTGACTGGCCAAGGGGATTGGGAAATTATAGAACCTCGTACCCTCATCGCAGCAGCCCCCTTCGCTATGGAAGCCGCACATGCCGAAATGGCGGCCAATATTGACAATGGGTCAATCGAAAAAGACCTATCGGTGGGAGGCGCACTTGGTGTAAAGGGCAATCTCTCAGTTGCCGGAGTCATTATACCCGGTACCGGTGGGATCAAATTCCCCGACGGATCGACTCTGGCTGCCGCAGGTTCTGCTTATGCGGACGTGGACAGTTTGAAAGAGCGCATTGCCGCCTTGGAAAGCCGCGTTTATAGCCTCCAAACTCTATTGAAGAATGTTACAGCGTTGCTTGAAAACGTTACAAGGGACGGACCGAACCTCTACTTTACAGGTGTCAACGTTCACATTCGAAACGGAGCCGGGCAAACGATGACAGTCAACGGGTTGGGCAACCTGATTGTGGGATACAACGAAGAGAGTGATACGGGCAGTCAACGCGGCGGTTCCCACAACCTCGTGGTGGGAGATCGACACAGCTACACCTCTTTCGGTGGTTTTGTCGCAGGAAGACAAAATACCATATCGGATTCTTTTGCCAGCGTTAGCGGTGGATATGGCAACACGGCTAGCGGTGATTTCAGCAGCGTCAGCGGAGGCGACCACAACATCGCCAGTGGAGCAAGTTCAAGCATTTCAGGAGGCGGAGATAATGAGGCATCAGCGCTTGCTAGCAGCGTAACGGGTGGAAGGCATAATAAGGCCAGTGGCGAATATGCCATAGTGGCTGGCGGCGGGTACCACGAAGCCGAACTCGGAAATGAGGCTCACAGCAGATTCTCGGCCATACTTGGAGGAGCCGGAAACATTGCCGGCGATAAAAATAGTGAACCATTCGATTATGCGGAACATGCAACCATTGTAGGCGGCCGCGGTAACCAATCCAAGGGGGAATTCGCAACCGTCACCGGAGGCGCCGAAAACGAAGCAAATGGTAAATTCGCCAGCACCATCGGTGGACGTTCAAATTCAGCCGAAGGAGAATATGCTGGTGTGAGCGGAGGAACTGAAAACAATGCAACTGGTAAATACAGCAGTGTCAGTGGAGGCTATAAAAATCATGCTAGGGCAATAGCCAGCAGTATCAGCGGAGGATCCGAAAATATTGTAGAGGTAAATGGCAAGGGTGGTAATATCAGCGGGGGTTCTCTAAATAAGGTTATGGGGTGGAACTCCAGTGTGAGTGGGGGATTTGTCAACAAAACTGAAGGCCTTGGGAGCAGTGTCGTAGCAGGTTATGGAAACACGGCAGAGGGCGACTTTAGCTGTGTAAGTGGAGGGATAAGTAATAAAACCGTAGGCCAGGGTAGCAGTGTCAGCGAGGGAGCCAATATGACAGACACAACCAGTTATCCGTTCTTAGTCTTTCAACCAATGTGGCCGGAATAGATAAAAAATTTTCAAGTAATGATTTACAGTTTACCAAAGAATCATGAGTAATTATACACTCCAGAGAGATCTCATTGCCTTGCATATTGGCATCGGTATAATTTATTGGTTTCGAAAAAAATAATATGTAACAATTTAAAATTAATCTCACATTCCAAAATAAAGTCCAAATGAAATCTGACAAAATACAGATACTCTTAACGTAACGCAAGTTCCGACGGACTTTCGCTTACTGCTATTAATCTGTACCGAGGCTTTCGGAAATCGCTTTATGATAGCCATACCGTATCTGATAATACGATTTAATTTCTGACAGTTACGATACTGGCAAGAAAGTACAGGTT
>Ga0272442_10007328_pt1 | contig 14289 bp, 14 predicted proteins | sample SSMForm2O_FD_200262 | JGI IMG/M metagenome (GOLD analysis project Ga0272442, IMG submission 200262) | Marine sediment archaeal communities from Little Sippewissett salt marsh, Falmouth, MA, United States - SSM-Form-2O | ecosystem: Environmental > Aquatic > Marine > Wetlands > Sediment ...
ATGTGATATATACAAAAAATATTTATTTTCCATTGACCGTAAGATAAAACCCACACCTTATACAGACTTTTCTTCCGGTCTTGGACTGGACATTGAAGTCTCCCCATAGGGTTTTGCAGTTTGGGCACCAGTATACCTCTCCAGAGCCTCTTACAGGCGGATGCTCCATTCTTGGATTTGTAGGCATTGTATCACTCCGTGCTCAGTGCAGGCATTATAATAAGTCTGTGTCTTCTTGGGCATAAAGGCATGTTTGTGTGCTTCTCGTGCGAATAGCATTTATTATAGAATATTTTCTCAACAGGACAATAATAGAAAAAACCTCCTTCACCTGAAAGAGAATCCCTGTTTTTCATGTTTCTTATTGTTTCCTGTCGCACATCATGGCCAGTCATTTTATAACCTCTGGAATATTCTGTATGCCCCGCCGCTTACTCCAGTATGCTCATAGTATATTGTATTGCAGTTTGGGCATCTTAAAAGACCGGGTGTTTCTGATTTTACAGCTGTAGCACTGAATGTTGTTCTGCATTTATGACACTGCATCATAATCACCATATTTGTTATTTACGTTCATTAAAAACGAATCAGTTTCTAACATCATAACTCCCTCTGAATATCATAAAGCGGTCTGCCTGCCATCCATGTCTTTGTCAAATCAGGATATATTGTATTGCAGTTTGGACATTTCAGAAGTCCTGGCTGCTCAGATTCGATAAGGTCACACAGCATGTGCTGGGCAGCACATTTTCTACACTGCCTTATTGCCATCCAAACGCCTCGGTTTTACATTTGGTATAACAGCTCCGTCAGCTCCGGACGGGTTCGTTACTATTGGTTTGAATTTCTTTTCAATCATTTAATAACAACCCTTTTTCTGGTCCATCCTTCTGGTAAATCATCGGATTCACGAAGAAGAGATTCCAGTTCATCAACTTTCTGTGCAACTTCATCTGCACAATCTAAGATATGTATTTCTTCTCTTCTTAAATTTAAAAGTTTTTGCTGTATTTTTTGTTTGGATATTTCAATAGAACCATTATCTTCAGTTTCTATAATGAATGTGTCTTCATTTTTCTTTTTATGGGTCTCTGATTTTATTTTGTTCCCTGAAATTAAATTTAATTGTCTCAAAGTATCACCTCGAATCTATAAATATCTGAACATAAGCATTTGCTTCTATTCTCATTCTTTTATTTGGTCTGAACTGAATGTTAATCCAGTTTCCAGAACCAACAGCGGTTACTAAGCTTGTTATATCTATATCTGATTGATTACTATTATAAGTATCCTTTTTTGTCATACTTCCACCGTCTTCACCAACGTAGACATCAACACTTGGACTTGTTAAACTTTCCTCATATATACCATAGTTTATACCATGAGTATGTGCTGACCCGGATGTGCTTGTAGTCGATGGGTGGCTATGTTCAGCTGATGATGCCGTCTGTCCAGAAACACTATGTGTATGCGACCCAACATTCTGAAAACGCCATGTCCAACCCATATTCACTGCAGCAGAAATTTTACCCTGTACATAACATGTATCATTTTTATTAGAGCCCGGTATAAAAATTCCTGTTGAACAATGGTCAGCTGCAGCAAGATTGCCGTGATACCTACCGGAAGAACTTGGAAAATATGTACCATCTGTAAAGTTATATAATCTTGAGTAGCAATCACGAGCACTTGTATCATTGTTTCTTAAAGAAACCCAGACAAACAGACCAAGTGAATCATATGAACCAACAGATATTGTTCCTTCTGTACGCCATGTGCTTCCTGAATGAGAAGCATTTCCAGAGCCAGATAAAGTACTGTCTTGGTCTGTTCCAGAATCTATAGCAGATGTTGCTGTTGTCACACTATGTGTATGCGACCCAGAGCTTCCTATAGTTGTATCATGTGTATGCGATGACTCGCTTGCGTTTGAAGAACTATATGCACGAAAATCTTCTAATTTAAAATTCAATTTAACTTTGTTTATTGCTACTGCTTCACCCGGTATATAAAATCTCATATTTAAATAATTTGAAGAATCACAATTTTCATACGAATTAACAGCATAAATATTTGTAGCTCCCTGCATTACCATTCCCTGGGCGTCAGACGCTTCTTTTGATTTCTGTATTTCCTCAAGCATCTCAAGTCGTTTGTTTGACACCTCAAATTTAAGGCTTTCCTCGCCATATTCACTTACTTCAAATTCTTTTGAAACAACACGGTAGTTCCCGGTCAGTCCTGTGTCAGAATCTGATATTGAAACATAATCTCCTGTATTAACATCATTGATATACTTGCTTGGGTCGCTTGACACCACGACTATTCTCTCAACCGGGCTGAAATGGTTAAGAATCTCCCGCGATGCTATTAGCTCAAGTGTCTGTTCGTTTATAACTTCCTTGTAGGGAAGAGTCTTTTCTATCTTTCCATATTTATCTATACTTGAATCTGCCTCTGCTGAATCTGGGTCAGCGTATTTGAATGCAACCACATTTTTTCTGTGGGCTTTGGCTGTTGTTGAATTAGCACCTCTTGTGCATCCTGTAAGGTCATTCCCGCTTTTTCCGGTGTAGGTTATCCTTTCCTCACAGATTATTATCTCGCCTGAGCCTGCGAAATCCCCGGCGTCTGTAAGCGATACTGTGGTAGCTGAGCTTGTTATATCAGCAGAAAGCCTTGAGTATGTGGGGCTTGCGGCTGCTATTGATGTTTTTATCTGGTTTATTCCGTCTCCATATCCTAAAATTGTTATATGGTTCCACAGTTCGGTTGTGTCTTTTTCTCTTTCGCTTAGGACCATGTTTTGGCTCGCGCCGCTTACTTCGAAAGACGTCACTGGAGTCTGTGACCCCCTTACACCTATGTTAAAATAATTCGTCTTGTAATTGTCTATAAGACCGCTTTCACTAACCCACCAGTCATATTCTATTCCATATGCCATGTCAGCAAGGGCTTTCAGCTTGTTTGTGTTCTCGAATCTTATTGTTAGGTCTCCATAGTTTGTGTTTGTTGATATGCTCATATCCCACGGGCTTGAACCGTCTCCATTTGTTGAGATTATCTGCTTTACTATGTCTTCTGTGTCTATGTTTGTAAACTGCTGTCTTTTGTTGTCTGAAGTTGTGTCAGTTGAACTCATTTTCTTTGATATTTCTTTGTCAAGCAGACTTGCCTCATGGCCATATCCTTTGATAACCGCCATCCCATCTGTTGTATATTCAACTGATTCTATTCTCCCTTTGAACACAAGATTAATTCCCTGAAATATCAGAATTGTGTTTCTTTCTGCGATGTCAGTATCTGACGCTGTTATATCAAAAACAGAAACTTCAAATGTTTTCATCTGGTTAAGGGTGTCTTTGAATTTTATGTATCCTGCTTCGACTTCTGTCCAGCTTGACCATGATGAGTCTCCGCAGTATAATGAATATGACCCTGTGTATCCGTAAGGGACAAGATATTCAGCGTCTGGAACTACAATATTTACTCCTAAATCAAAAAGGTTTGTCATTTAATCAGCTCGTTACATTTATTCTGAATATGTGTTTTCTTATAGGTTTTAAACCAGCCGTGCAGTTTATGTAATCTATCCAGAACCACATCAACAAAGACTCATTTGCACTGAGTTTTGCTGATGCTGTGCCGTATTCTGCTGTGGTCACATTAACAGCGTAAGTATAATTTAAAAGATAGGTTGAGTTGTTAACAAAATACTGAAACATACACGACGGAAGGCTTTCATTAAGTGAAAATTCAACAGACACACCTAACTCTCCTGTATTTGTTATGTTGTAAATAGGATTTGCAGATGTCTGATTATAAGGATAGAATGTTCCATTGTGTCCTGTGGCGTTTATGCTGAATTTGGTTGTGTTTTCAGGAAAGTCAAGGGTCAGGTTAACAAGTCCTATGTAAAAATAATTTGTGTCTGATGATGAAGTATAGTTTTCTGTTTCCGGTATATAAACTGTGAAGTTTAGGACTGTTCCTATTGCCAGTCCGAGAGATGTGATGTTTGTGATGTTCTCAGCTGTTGTTGTTGAGTTTGTGAAATTGTTACCATATCCTGTTGTGTTTAATGACAGGTAAACTTCAAGACCTGTGACATTCGACGCTCCGGTAAGATTTGCAAGCACATCAGATTCGTTTTTATAATTATTGTATGCTTCGCTTCCGTTAAGGTATGCTGTCGCAAGAGCCGATGATTTAGATACTGTGAATGTCCAGGTATCGCTTTCAGTCCAGTTATCGTGTGTGTCATTTGCATAGCTTTTCCAGTAGAAATCACCAGCAGGAAGAATAACTGAATAATTATATAAATTCGGTGTTATGTTAGACAGTGTATAATTCTGTGCAGAACCAGACCAGTTTCCTTCCAGAAATATAACTGAAACATTTCCATCATCTGCATCGCTCCATGTTATGTTAAACTTTGAAATCTCAGTTGGTGAATAAACAGAAACCGCTGAGCTTGTGTTATTATACCACATCGGAGCTATAGTGTCGTTTATGACTGTTATATATCTGGTCACTGTTGAGTTTCTATATGATGTATTTCCTGTGGTTGTTGAATTAAAATAAAATGTTCCGAATGTTGTAAGATTAGTTATATTTATTATATATGTTGCATTAGATAGATTTGTCCACCCAGTCATATTGCTTGTAAGATTTAAAGTAAGACCCGCTATGTTTGTATTTGTTGTTATATTTGCGAAATCTCCGATATTATAAATTTTGTTTGACTGTGTGCCGTTAAACCAAATATATGTATATGTTGATGAATTTAAACTTTCTGGTCCTATAACATATATTGGTGGTGTGCTTATATAAGTTGAAACGCGGACATAATCAAAATCGGCCCGAGACGCTGATGTATCAACACTTCTTACAAACAAATACAGTGATTCGTCATACCCACTTCCTAAACTTATTGTTCTGTTAGTATCTGTATTATTATTAGTATCTGAATAATTCATAGTAGTGTCGAATAAATCTATAGTAACCGTAGTATCAATATAGGTATTAGTTCCAATATTATATTGAGAACCATCCCTATAATATACATTACCAGGATTGGCCCTATTAAAATAATAATCGCCAGGACCCTCTCCTGCCCCATATCCCATAAGCCCACCTGCATAATTATGCGCAAAATAGACTGAATATGCATTATTTATAAGATATTCTATGGTTGTATTTGCTTTACATATAGTATCGTCTATTGTAAAAATATAACAGTTCGTTCCATCCTCAAAACTTTCTAAAATAAGTTTTCCATCAACTATAGATATATTTGTATTATTTCCACATCCGGTTATATTCCAAACTGTGGTGTTATCAAGATAATCACCATTATATTCATCATTAAAATTCCATCTATTATCATCCCAAGTTGTATTCGCAGCTGAAACTGGGGTTGTGTTGCCGTAATAAATTGAATAATTAAGAACCTGATTTGCGGTTATATTTCCTATAAAAGAAATATTAAATATGTCTGAACCAGAATTTTTCTGAAGACCAAAAGTTATTTCGGTGCCATCATTCCCACACGAAGAATTAAATATTCTTATATCCGAACCGTCTGCGAGAGCGTGTCCACTTGAATTAACATTTTCTATAAACATGGGTAAATCATCATAATTAAGTCCAGTAACTTCTGTTATAGTTAACTTCTTACATATTGTAAATGTGTTATTAGGCCATGGGTCATACAGTCTGTTATATAAAACAAGTTCATCAGAAGCAACTCTCCATCGAGCTTTAAGAATTCCTGACTTGTAAACAGTGTTCCAATACCAGCCGTCATCAATCTCAACGCTCACATTTCTTCCAAATTTGAACGGTGGGTCTGCATTTTTAACTGTCTCGCCTGAGTAGATAAGATTTCTGACTTCATATTGGTAAATATAGCCAGAAGCGTTTAAAATTTTTATCTTATGATATGCTGGCGTCTTTTCAATATCATTTATGTTTCCATCAAAAAAATATTCGTCTATTATCACTGGTCCGCGGCGGTATGTTGTCACACGTGTTTTGTTTGATGTGTTTGTAATGTTGTCAATTTTTATTATAAGATAAGTTTCTGACAGGTCTCTGTTGAGTTTTGTCGAGCCATCCCATAAAGAATTAATCTCTGTTCCGCTCAGTTTCCATCTTCCATCAACCTTAGAATAAAGGCTTGTCCTGTCTTCAAAAACCCCAAACCTGACAATATCATCAAACTGTATATAAACTCCTGTAGCCAGGAGTGTAAGTATTAAAATTCCAAGAATTCTTCTGTCTGACATTATGCTCTCTCCCTGCCTTTTAAAAGCGTCATCTTAAATTCTATCTTTATAATCTGAGCTGTGCCTTCAATATCAGAATCTATCTGGTCATAATCATCTCCAGATACTGTCTCGTATTCATCTGTAAATTGCATGTTCTCTATCTGCACAGTATGGTTTCCTGTGAAGTCTTCTCCACGGTAAACAAATTCAATATCTCCACATTCCTCAGCCATTGCCATTAGCTGTGTTTTCTTTTCAATTGCGTTGTATCCACCGTAGTCATCTGTGAGAAAACCCTCAAGTATTATTTTTTCTGTTACTCTTTTTTGGTCAACCACTTTTCTATCTGAAGGTTCTTCGTTTCTTGTTCCTTTGCTTTTGTATCTTGGAATCGTATATAAGTCTTTTTTATACTGGTGGGTTACCCTGGATATTTGTGCCTGAAGCTGAACTGTTATGTCACCCTGCCAGCTCCATCTGTTTGAAGCTGCTGTAAGAGTTTTTGAAAGTGATATTGTTACTGACACTATCTTCCTCTCCCCATTGTTGTTCTTCCCCATTCACTATGCATGTATCTGTTCAGCTTTTCAGCAAGGTCTCTGATGTCTACATCGTTGCTTATTGAAACTCCGCTTATGCTTATGTTTGGGGAATATGTATTTGTATTGCCTGTCGGCTCATAATAAAGACCGCTTTTCGTTATGTATCCTTTGTCACCGCCTATAAATCCTCCGTGGTGGAACAATCCGCTGAAAAGACCACCCGCCTGTTCGAGCAGATTTTTAAGAGGTTCTGGTATGAATCCCCAGAATGTTTCAGCTATTTTGTGGCCTATGTTTTTTATTCCGGTTACTATCTTCTCTATCATGTCTTTTCCAAAGTTTTTTGCCCTGTCTAATATATCGCTGAATATTTCTTTTATTTTATCTCTTATTCCGCCTATCTTCTCAGCTATTTTGTCTCTTATATCTGTGAATGCGTCTCGCAGTCTGTTGAACGCCTTAATACCAAAGTCTTTTGCAAAGTCTAATATATTTCCGAATATTTCCATGAACTTGTCTTTCATTCCAAGAAGTATCTCCGCTATTTTTGAAGCGACACCTCTCAGAAATTCAACAATCTTATCCCAGTTTTTCCATATTACAAATAGAGCTGCTATAACTGCAATTAACGCAAGAATGGGCCATGCCAATCCGCCAATTAATGTAGTTAGTGGAGCTATTGCGATTTCCCAAAACAAAAACATCCCAGCTATTGCCGCTACCATTGATATAAGTATCATGACAACAGCTATGAAATCCTTCACTGGTTGTGGGAGAGACATAAACATGTCCATTATTCCAAAAAGAACGTCAGCTATAACTTCAACAACAGGTGCGAACAAATCCATCATCATAAATCCAAACATATCAAAAATTCCGTATGCCTGCATTACTGGCTGATACAGACCTGTGAGAGCATTGCTTAAAGCATATGCTCCAAACATAGCCCTGAAGGTAGTTGAATTAAATTTTCCTGTCTGTTCAGTAAGGCCTTTTAGATGTTTTTTGTAGCTTTCAACACTTTTTCCTACTTTTTTCTGCAGCTTTTTAGCTACATCATCAAAGCCTTCTGATATTGCTGTAAATTTAAACACTATCTCTTCGATTTCCATTATCTTCGCCTTCGTGGTATTTTTGGCATATTTTTGGTTTTTGGTGTTTCCTCTTCTGCCTTTCGTATGCGTTCAAGCATGTTGTTTATCATTGGGATTGGTATTTTCATGAATTCTTCTGTTGGTATCCAGCCGTAATATTCCATTATCTTCAGATGAAAGTCAATAAGATATTTTGAGTCATCTGTTATATTTCCTTTAAGCTGCTGGAGTTTCACTGGAAGCGACATTTGCACCCTCCTTGATTTTTCTTATATGTTCTATTCTCTTATGGACTTCTGTGTTTTTTGTTCCGAAATCTGTAACTTCCATTATTTTCATGATAAGTTCCATGAAATTCTTTGCTATAAATCTTCCCATGGTAGCGTCATCTATGTCAGGATACATATTTCTCACTGTGCCTTCGCATATAATTTTCATACATTTTACTGTTTCTTCATCAAATTTTCCGATAAAATCTTCTTTCTGTTCTTCTGTAATTGTTTCTTCTTTTTTCATTCCCTTGAATTTAGATGCTATCTTAAGGAAATGTGGAAGGTATTCAAATCCAAGAGGATGTATAGGAAACTCATCCTCTTCTCCGCTGTCATTTACAAGCTTGAGCATCTCAGGCTTTCCTATATGCCTGTTGAATTTTTTCATATATTCTTCATTCATTTAATCACCTTTTCGACTATTGTTCCGTCAGCCATTCTTCTCTTTGATGTTTTGGCCTCATTATCGAGCTTTTTTTCAATTTCATCCAGCCTTGCCATAATTTCAATATTTCTCGGCATATACATGTCAATGAGCCATTTCAGGCACATCCCATAATCTTTGCAGAATTCCTTTTCAGAAAGCTCAATGAACTTTTCCTTTACATCGTTTGGAATTCTTTGTATTGTTAAGTCTGGTCTTCTTCCCAGCATCATTTTTCTTATTCTTGCTACTTCTTCTGGGGTTGCTGTTTTCATTATTTCTTTCAAATCGTTCATCTATATCACCAAATGGATTTTTAGTTTTTATCTCCCTGTATATTTTTTGGAGCTCCTTTGCCCCTTGCATTGCTTTTTCTCGCTTTTCTTTTTCTTCCATATCTGTTGCCTCCATGGATTTTGAAAATGCTTTACATGCACTCCAAGGTCACAATAAAACTGGAATTTATTGTCTTTACATTCCTGCCAGTAAACAAGGTCTTCGCCTATGCCTTCGCAGTATCTGAATGGTATTTTTTCAAACACACGCCTGCTTATCATTCCTATCGGGGCACCATGACATTTTATAAGCCTTGGTTTAAGGTCCATTATTTCTTCCCATTCATACAGGTCAAGCTTACAGAACTGGCTGTAATCTTCCTGCCATCCAGATTTTGCCACACATGGCGGTCCATAGCGGCCTTTTATTTTACACAAAGGACCTACTATATCTGCATCATGACTTACCAATGATGTTATGGTGTGTTGTGGAAGAATCCAGTCAGCTGCTGTGCAGAGCAGATAATCATATCCACCGTCAATGGCTTTTTTTATCATAAGATTCCATCCATCTATTATTCTTTTCATTGCTGAATCGTTCCATTTTATCCTATATACTTCATATCCAAGTTTTCTAAGCTTTCTTGCGTTTGTTGGTTTTTTGCTCGTGTCGACAACAATCTGCTTGAAATTCTTATATGGCATGGTTTTGATATTATGAAGAGCAAGTTCCTGGCAGTAGTAATGACCTTCATATGTCAGTGTTCCTACCAAAACTTTGGGCTCTTCATATATCATTAAATCACCATGTAAATGATGTTCCGTCTGTTGGAAAGTTTGTTGTTGTGTATGAATTTAGTGTGTCAATTGCTGTTGTTCCTTCTGTGCTCTGCTCCTTCAGCTGAGCCGTGCCCTGCTTGTTAAATGGAGCTACTTTAAACATAAAAGTAAATTTAAGTTCTCCGTCTGTAAAGCTTGGCTTACAGCTTGTTAGGTATGCGTTAGCACACATCCATCTGTATCCTATACTTCCGGATGCTGTGTCTCCCGACGCTGTTGTTGCTGATGTGTCGTCTGTGAACAGAATGGCTATTCTGAAAAGCTCTTTAATTCTTGTTGAGCTTACTTCAAGTGCCTCTGTTGTGTCGTATGTTGTCTGGCCATGGAACCATTGCGATATTCCTTTTGCTGGGCTTGTTGACGAGTCTATTCCTATTGGATAACCTTCGAATGTTATAGTTGTTATGCCTTGCGGTATTTTTTTGATTAATCTTCCTCCACTAAGGACAACTTTCTGTTCTACGTCTTTGTCACCCTGGTCTATGTCAACAGTTTCTACCATCGCCCCGAACTGAATTTCAGAGCCTCCTAATTTTGTTATGCCTATGAGACAGGTCTCACTAAACATTCCTTCTGCTATACTCATATAATTACCTCCGTTGCTATCTCATCACCTGTATCGCTTCTTTCATCTTCTTTTCAGCTATTAAAGGTATTTGTGACCTGATTACTCTCTTTGTAGGCTCTATTATTGGATGTGGGTTTGTGTATCCCCTTTTCATCATGCTTCCGATAACCCATGGGTATTTTTTACCGTGTTTCTGTTTTGCCCATCTTACAAGTTTCTGTGTTACTTCGTCAAGCCTATGACCTTTGTCAAGTCCGTGTAAATATGCCTTTGCTACTACATTATATCCGTCTTCTGTTGGTATTTTTTTTATTGAACCGGTTAGTTCGCCTGTGAAATTGTGAGGAATTATGAATGTCTTTAGTGTTCCCACGGCAACGTCAGCTATATCCGATGTTGCCTCAATAGCCTCCACAGGGAATGTTCTCTGCAGTTCAATAAACTTTCTCTGCCATCTAATATAATCTTTTGTGTCTGCTATTATTTCCATCTTCATGAATAAAACCTATATGATATTTTTACTGTTGATGTCCATACCGGATATGTTACTTCTCCCGGTAGATAAATATGCTTTACTGATGTTTGGTTTGTGTCAAGATATGCATATCCTGACGCCCTTGTCGATGACTGGTTTGTTCTTATTGCGTTTCTCACAGCGTCTGTTATTTCTCTTACGTTTCCTTCCTGTCGTGAGTATATTTCAATACTAACGGACAATGTGTTTCTGAATTTTGGATTTACACCCTGCGTTTTTCTTTCTTCTTTTGTATCTGGTGTATGCACTATGATATGTGGGAATCCTGCTCCTTTTGTTAGGGCTGTGGGAAATCCGTCAAGTATTTTTGTTGTGTATCCGCTCACGGTGCTGTCATTTGTCAAAATCGAAACTATGATTCCTTGGAGAGTATCTACCATTGTGGCGTATGTGCTTGCTGTAACTGTTATTGAATTTCCTGCGTCTGCTGTGTCACCGAGTGTGTTTTTTGCTGAATAAAATTTCGGTGTTTTTGAAGAGCATGCCCCTATCTCATATCCATATATAAGCCTCGAGTATGTCGTTCCGGTTGATAATGACATCTTAAAATCCTTTCCATTTATTCTAACTCCTACAATGTCCGGAGAGTTTGAAACATCACATGAAGCTGTTGTTGTCTCGTTTACTCTTATTGCGTAATCGTCAAGACTTTGACTCGTTATCTCTGGGGATGAACCACCCACAACAATCAATCCACCATAACCAGTGCTTCTGTCCCATGTGCCGTTGTTTTCAAATTCCTTGCAGTATACAATAACACCATCACTTACCCTTACTGTAGCCCCTGATTCAACTTCTATTTTTTCTATTGCCCTATAATCTGTGTCAAATGTGAATGTTGAGCTTCCTGTTCCTGGGTCTTTTATAATTATTGTAAGCCCGCCACATGATAACGTGTATGTTGCTGGGTCGCTCCATGCCATTGTTCCGTATGCGTGATATTCGTTGGCTGTTCCACCAGCATTTTTAATTAACATCCATGAACTTGCTGTGCTGACGTCCACTTTTGAAGCTGTAATTGTTGAATCTGTGCATTCTACTGAGTCGATTACTTTTATTCCAGTTCCCACGGTTATTATGTAAAAAGGATTTGTGCTTGTTGTTACTTCTGAATCTGTGAAGTTTACAGTATGATTATTATGGGTGAATGTTCCTGTGCATGTGAAATTTCCAGTTAGGTTAATGTCGCTTTTTGCTGTGTATTTGTCTGCTATTGTCAGGTTCGTTAAATTAATTGCCATGATTTCACCCTATAAATGTTCCGTTATAAATCCAAAAGTTTTCTGCTGTTAAATTATATCCGGTGATGTTTAGTGTTGCGTTGCTTGAAGTGTCGTTTAAGGTTAGATTTCCGATTACTATGTTCATATCGCCCTGAACTGTATAATTTGCAGTTCCTGAGTTGTAGTCAATATAGACATTAGAATCTGCTCTTGGAACACTATGTCCGCCCGAGCCACCGCTTGTAATTGCCCAGTGGCTTGTCTGACTCCAGCTTCCGTTTCCGCTTACCCAGTATCTGTCAGTATAGTTGGAAACTGTCAGGAATAAAGTTCTGAACGAGCTTGAATAATTAGCATTGCCTAAAGTAAATCCTGTAATGTTGAATACTCCGGCTTGGCTTACATTTGTAGTGTTGTTTGCAGTTGTGGTTCCTGTAGCATCTGTAAATCCTGTCATATTGCTTGTTATATTGACTGTCAGACCTGTTGTGTTTACCTGAGCTGTGAAATTGACCATTGAGTATAAATCATAAGTAACATTAGCTTCTGAACTGTTAATCCATAATGTCATGTTAGTAACACCTTTGTTTACAAAAGCATAGTAAGTGACACCAGTTGAATTGTCTGAATAATTATCATTTCCTGTTCCATTAAGCAGATATTCATGAGTTCCGTTTCCTAAAAGTATATATTCATAAGATGCTCCGACAGATGTGTCGTTTCTGTAGAGAGTTGCAGTTCCTATTGTTATAGTTCCTGTTGCGTTTACTGCTTCTGGATAAATATATGTCTGATTGTTTTCTGTGCCGTTGAGATAAAGACTGACTGGGTTATCTGCTTTTCCTACTGTGAAATTCCACTGGTCGCTTGTGTTCCAGTTGTCGCTTGAATCGTTAGCATAAGATTTCCAATAGAAGTTTCCTGCCGGAAGAACTACAGTATAATTGTAAATTCCAGAGCCATAAGTATTGCTGTCCATTGTATAATTGTCTGGTGTTCCTGTCCAGTTGGATTCAATAAATACTGTATCCATTAAAGTGTCATCTGTCCATGTTATGTTAAATTCTGAAAGAGTTCCTGTATAGTTTGCAGGTTCATTGCTTGCATTTGCAGACCATGTCGGTGATGTTGTATTTCCTCCTGATGTAATTGTCAGAAAATATGTTCCTGTTGTATTCTCGTTATAAGTATCGTTTGCAGTGGCTGTATAATTATGTGTTCCTGTCTGTAAATCAGTCCTGTTAGCTATAAATTCCCAGGAATCTGAATCTATTTTTCTTAAGTTTGAATAGTAAAGCTGTTCTATCTCTGCTGAAGATAAAGCTCTGTTGTATATTCTGACTTCGTCTATCAAATTACCGTTACCTGTAAAAATACTTCCATGAGTTAATCCTATTAGAACATCTACTGATTGGTCTGGTAATGTTTCAGGTGATACTCCATTAGTTACATTTGACGCATATTGACCATCAATATATAATATTATCCTATTACCATTTATTGCTTGTGTACCATCGAAAACCATACTAAATTGATGCCAATTAGTGTCTTCAAAAGCATACGAAACATAAGCACTATTTACAGTTGCATAAATTTTACCATCTGAATAATAATTAAGATGAATTCTTTCTTCTGAACTGGTAGCTTTAGATACAACTATAACAGTTCCTGTTGATACTTTTTTTGCCCAATATGATATAGTTGCCTGATTTGCATTATCAAGTTCGGATATATCTCCACATAATATATTATTAGACCCATCAAATTTTGCTGCATTACTGAATTTTCCTGTATCGTATGCTGCATTTGCTGACCAAGTTCCGTTATTGCCACCGTTAGAAACATCAACAGCCAGAGTGTCATTTTCTCCGAGAGCTGACACATTGTCAAAGTTCATCATCAGAACAAGATTGTCGCTGAATAGAGTTGAATCTGTGCCGTTCCAGTTCCAGATAAAGTTTTTAAGAGATGGCTCTGTAATTGAAACATTAATTGTTGTGTTTGTATCTGTGGTGAAGGTATTGTTTGAAGGTGTAGGACTTTCATAAGAAATCTGTGATACTTCAGCATCTTCTGCACCATAAGTGATTAGATTGTCTGTTTCTGAATTGTATTCTGCTTTAATCCAGTCTGCGTTTCTTGAGATGTTTGATATTCTGACTTCGTCTATTGTTCCGTTGAAATATGCTGACGTACCGACTCTATGCCTACCAACAGCAAATTGAGCAGGAGACATTACCTCAT
>Ga0272442_10007329_pt1 | contig 14288 bp, 13 predicted proteins | sample SSMForm2O_FD_200262 | JGI IMG/M metagenome (GOLD analysis project Ga0272442, IMG submission 200262) | Marine sediment archaeal communities from Little Sippewissett salt marsh, Falmouth, MA, United States - SSM-Form-2O | ecosystem: Environmental > Aquatic > Marine > Wetlands > Sediment ...
TTACAATATTGCAGCTTTTTAATAGAGTAAATATGTGATAGGCTAAATTTTTTATAGAACAAAGACCAACTTTTTACCCAAACCATTAAGAGAAATGCTAAACCAATAATTAACATAAAAATGTAATATTATTTTTGAACTTTCGGCTACTTAAAATTTTAAAAATAATTGATTAAAATAATTTTTCATTGAGTATAAATAGAGAAATTATTCAATGAAGCGAGAATGAAAATTCATAGAAAAAAAATTAAAGCAAAAATCGTTTTAAAAAGGAGAAATTAATGTCAAAGATAAATAAAAGAAGGATTAATATTATTCTAATTTTCATAGCAGTATTTTTACTAATTCCATTTTATATTTATTGCGAGCCAAAATATACATTAAATTTAGCATGTGGAGAACCTCTCTGGACAGATTCTGGAATACCGGCACAAACATTTAAATCTGCTGTTGAATATCTTACAAACGGGGATATTTATATTCGTTTGCATCCATCAGGTGAATGGGGTGGCGGCAGTAAAGATTGTCTAGCAGGGATTCAGTTGAATACTTTAGATATGTTAGTTACGACCAGCTCGCTCCTAAGTCAATATACCGATGCTCTCTATATGTTTGATGTTCCTTTTTTATTTAAAAATAGTCTTGATCCCATTTTGCTTAGTTTTAAATCATCGACCGAACATACTCAATTAATGAAAGATGCATTAGAAAAAGCGAGCCAGGAATCAAAGATGAAAGTTTTAAGTGCTACAACGATAGGAAGAAGAGATATTTTTTCTAACAAGCCAATAGAGTCTATTAGAGATATTCAAGGGCTAAAAATAAGAGTGATATCTAATCCGGTACAGGTGGACGCTTTTAATTATATGGGATTGAAAGCAGCACCTTTGCCCTATGAAGAAGTGTATAATTCTTTGCGATTAAAAATGATAGATGCTGCAGAGAACAGTCCAAATGCCTATATTGAAATGAGATTTGTTGAAGGAGCGCCTTACTATTTACAAACTGATCATCTATCAAACGGTATGGCATTTTTCATGAGTAACAAAGCATGGGACTCATTGCCGGGCTCTTACCAAAGAATTATTGAACAATGTGCAGCAAGCGCAATGAATGCAAGTAGTTTATGGGGTTTAGGGGCATCTGATTACCATTTAAAAGGTGAAGTGAATAAAAGTGCAAAAAAGATGGTTATGGTTACTCCGGAAGAAAAACATATTTTAAGAGAAAAAGTATTACCAAAACTATTAGATAAATACTCCGAGGCAATTGGAAGAGATGTTCTGGAATTCCTTGCAGAAAATGATGAAGTGATAGCAAATTGGTTAAAGAAAAACAAAGCTAATAAATAATTGCATGATGCAATAGATATCTCACCATTGCGATAATAATTTAATCTATTGGTCAGCTACTAATATAGAGGAAAAATATTGATAAAAATAATTAAAACAATAAAAAAGTATTTTGAGTGGTTTGGTAACTATGTTCTCAATATATTTCCTGGATTGCTAATTATTTTGACAATTATTGCGGTGTTTAATAGATATTTCCTGGATTATCCTATGAGTTGGAATGAAGAAATATCACTTTGGATCTCTATGGCAATTGTTTTTTGGGGGATTATCCATGCATCAAAAAATAATAAGCATTTTAGAATTGACATACTGATGAAGAGTTTGAAAGAACGGGAACAAAAATATTTAGAAGTAATGATTCTTGTTATCCTTCTCTTGATTTCATTATTGGGAATTTATTTTGGTATCAAGATTGTTACAATGACCAGTTCTAAAACTGTTGTATTTCGAATACCACAGAAAATAATTATTTTATCAACGATGGTGATGGGTTTTATAGGAATATCTTTAGAATATTTATATCAACTCATCACTAAAATAAAAGAATTAAAACAATATCCGAACAATAATAATAGAATCAATATAGATAAATAGAAAGAAGTCACAATGGGCATATTCATATTTCTGGGATTTTTACTTCTGATATTAGCAGGAATTCCTGTTTCTTTTTCAATGCTATTAATCTCGATTATATTTATATTATATTCCGGTGAAGGATTCGATGCACTGATAATTCCTTATAGTAAACTTTTTTCCGGATTTAGCCCTTCACTTTTAGCAGTATTTTTTTATATCACCCTGGGTAAAATCTTAAATGAGACTAAAATCTCATTTTACATCATTAATTTTTTAAAAGATTTATTCTCCAGAATATATAAAAAGGGGACCTTGGGTTTGATTATGATTATTGCTTGTAGTTTTACTGGAGCACTCACCGGTTCTGCAGTAGGCACTACAACTGCAATTGGTGGAATTATGATTCCACAAATGAGAAAATACAATTATGATAATAAATATCTGGTCGCTTTATTGTCTTATTCAGGAATTTTAGGAACGTTAATTCCTCCCAGTATATCCGGCTTAATCTTTGCTGTTGTCGTCAGGCTTCCTGTTTTAACTGTATGGATTACGGTGGGCGGGGTCGGTATTTTATTTGCTATCACCTTATTAGCTGCAAATTATATTACATCTTCTAAAAGAAATTATGAATATCACAGTGAAACAGAATTGTCTGATAGGGACCTGTCGAAAAGCTTCATTGCTGCATTATATCCTTTATTGATTCCATTAGGTGTATTAGGTTCAATATATGGGGGTATAGCTACTGCAACAGAAGCAGGAGTCATTGGTATTTTATTTACAATTATTTTAGGCGTTTTCTATTATAAAACACTTACTTCCGTTAAAGAAATCATTAAACTATTATATGAAAGTGCTCTTCAGACAGCAGTTATCATGTTTTTAATTTGTACATCTTTTGCTTTTAGTCATATTCTTACGACTACAGGTGTTACCAAGGATTTGGCTCGGACAATATTTATGTTAACAGATAATAAATATGTTATTCTACTGTTAACTGAATTGTTGATATTATTTTTAGGGTGTTTTTTAGATGATAGTGCAATCGTGATATTATTAAGTCCCATCGCATATGCAATTTTAATACCACTTGGTATTCACCCTTTGCATTTTGCTGCGATTTTCGTTTTTTCGGGTATTGTTGGAATGGTCACACCACCCGTTGGAATAGTCATTTATGCTTCATTGAGTGTTGTTGGCTCTCGAATGGAGTTCGATATCGTGAAGGAGGTATTTCTTTTTATTATTCCTGCATTATTAATATTACTCATCATAACATTATTTCCAGAGATAGTTTTATTTTTGCCTAAACTGCTGGGTTTAGCATAAAATGAAACTTTATTTTAATTAAATAATTTTATAAAATATTTATAAATAAACATTTGGAGAGCATTAATATAAAATGAACCAAATTTTCCAAAAAACGAAAGAAATAATCAAAAATAATAATTTTTTGTTTATTGTTTTAAAAACTGTCAAAGCATATGCTTTTTATATTTTAAATAAAATTTATGACTATCAGCGTGTAAAGATAAGATTTTATAAACATTTAGGGTATCACTTAAATCTCAAAAATCCAAAATCTTTTAACGAAAAGATCATTTGGAAAAAGATTAATGACAGAAATCCTTTATTACCTGTTACCGCTGATAAATATCAGGTACGTTCTTATCTCCAAGAGGTATTAGGAGAAGAAAAAGCAGAAGAGATAAGCATTCCTTTACTGTATGTCACCGATAAACCTGAAACTATTCCCTTCGATAAGCTTCCTTCTTCCTTTATTGTTAAACCAAATCATGCTTCTGGGAGAAATATTATTGTAGAAAACGGTTATTTTGATAAAAATGCGATAATCAAAACTTGCAGAAGATGGCTGAATACTCCCTATGGCTTGGAGAAACTGGAATGGGCGTATCAACCGATAAAAAGAAAGATTATTATTGAAGAGTTATTGTATGATGAAGATGGCAATGTTCCAAAAAGATTTAAATTTCATATATTTCACGGAAAATGTAAATTAGTTCGCGTTTTTTTTGGTAAAAAGCATGTTTCCTTAAGTCATTTTGATGAAAAATGGAATTTTTTACCAGTTAAAATGTCCGCTCTTCCCCAGGAGTCAAAAATTAGAAAACCAAAGAATTACAAAAGTATGTTAGCATTAGCCGAAAAGATTGCCGAGCCATTTGATTATATTCGTGTAGACCTTTACAACTTAAATGGAAAAATTTATTTTGGAGAATTAACTCATTATCCAAATAGTGGAGGAAGGAGATTTGAACCGAATTCCTTTGATTTTGAATTAGGGAAACATTGGAAGATAAAGCCGGGCTATTGGAGAAAAAGCAAGATTTACTTATATTTATAATCAGCTCATTGCTTTAAAAAAATAAAAAGCGTATCAGATTCAGCTAATTAAACTTTGATATAAGGATAACAAACCTAATCATTTGCTTTATAATTTTTTATTATTTTTAGTGATAGATTTGAATAGCGAAATTTAATAGAATTTAAAATTAAACCTTGGTATAAGTGAGTTCCAAAAAGAGGAAACCATATATGAAAACAACTATAGTAACTTATGCAGATTTGGGGGAATTTAGTAATTATAAAACACCTGGAATTATTCCTATAATTTGCAAACTTGATGAGAATAATGAACTAGAAAAGGTAATATGTAGAAGATCGAAAAATTTTCATTTTAAAAATACTTTTCCTGCCTTTTCTTATATTAGTTTTTTCCTTTTTAAAGGGATTGTTAAGAGTATAAAGAATTTATTTACTATTAACGAATATCGGTGGGAAAAGAAAATCATAGACAATTTTTCAGCTTCGAAAATAAATGAAAGCAGAGTAATCATTCTTCATCCTCTTGTTTTTAGGAAAACAGCTAGACAGGCTAAAAAAAGAGGGATAATTTCTATAGGGATTGCTACTAGTTGTCACACAAATTATGTTAAAAAAATTATCAAGGAAGAATCTGAACTTTTTGGACTTTCCCTACCTTTGAATAAAAATCGATCTTTTTGTAAATCTATCTCGAATTTAGATTATATAGTTGCCTATTCCACTTTTACAAGAAAAACATTTATTGAAGAAGGTTTTCCAAAGGATAATATCTTTGTAGCTTATTCTGATATAGACATCCAGAAATACAATAATATTCAGAAAATAAATGATAATATATTTAGGATTTTGTATGTATCGCATACCTGCCTTAGGAAAGGTTTGCATTATTTGATAGAATCTTATAAAAAAATAAACATTCCAAATTCTGAATTGATCATTGTGGGAAATATAAAATTACCGAAGAAACTGGAAATAAAAGTCAAAAATGAAATAGAATCTAACCCTTCTATTAAATGGGTAGGTTTTTCTAGCCATCCAGAAAAATATTACAGAAAAGCTTCTGTATTTGTTTTACCGTCACTTGAAGAGGGGAACCCCAAAGTTGTGATGGAGGCTATGGCTGCAGGGTTACCTGTAATAGCCACAGAAAATGCCAGGAGCATTATTGAGGATGGGAAGACAGGATTTGTAGTACCCATTCGCGATTCTAATAAAATAAAAGAAAAAATAATATTTTTATATAATAATAAGGATATTGCTAAAAAAATGGGGGATGAGGCAAGACACGCTATGGAAAATAAAAAATCTTTTGGGGATGAATTTTTTAAAATTTATCTAAAAATTCTAAAAAGAGAAAATATCAAAGTATAAGAATATTATTTGATTAAAACTCTTAAAATGGCAGAAACAGACATATTTTCTTTAGAAATGTCTACAGAAATTGATAAGATACTGTCCAAATTTAAAAAATAAAATATGAACACCATAAATACGAATTTATTCAGAAATTCTAAAAGGTATAATATGATGGATAAAGATTTTATATTTGTAGAGCAGAAGGTAGAATCCATTACGATATCTTTTATTGTTGCAGGCTTCTAGGAATTATTCTGTATAGGAAATGTATAGCTAATTAATGTTATCTATATTGAAATAAAGAAATTAATATAAAGAAAAACTAGTTTACATGCCTTAAATAAGAAAAAATTGGAAATAACAAGAATTTATTTTGTATGAGTAATTAATCAGGTTTGCAGTAACTGAATGATATGATAGAAGCAGTATTAAATGACTGTTCGGGTTCGGGTTTTTCGGTGGACAGCACCTACCTATATCGTAAACTATAATGCTAATGGGGCTACGGGAGGCACCGTTCCTTCTGATAGTTACCACTATGAGCCAGAAGAAACCGTGACAGTACTCGATAAGGGAGGTCTAGTCAAAACCGGCTACACATTTACCGGTGGAACACTGCAGTAGCTGGCACCGGAGATGAATTTATAGCAAAAAAAGAAGTGACCGCTGATATTACTGTATATGACCAATGGACTCATTCTTACACCGTGACCTACGATGGCAATGACAGCACGGATGGAACAGTTCCTTCTGATACTAACAAGTACAAGGAGGGTGATACCATTACGGTCCTGGGCAAAGGGAACTTGGTGAAAACCTAGGATGGAATACTGTTGCTAACGGCAATGGTATGGCACAAGCAGCAGGTTCTACCTTTACGATGGAAAGTGTAGACGTAATCTTATATGCCCAATGGTCGGTTAAAAGATATACAAGTCCCGAAGACGGTCTGATCTTCTACGACAGGGATAGTTATACAACAGCTACAGCAACTGTTCCAAGTTGATGGTATCTGGAAGCTGCACCCTACGATCAGGCTTTTGAGTCAGATTTCACCTTAGAATGCGGTTGCTATGGAACTTTAATCTCTGGTGAAGATGGTACTGCAGTGAGTAGAGGTGAGCAGAATACCTTTAATATTGAAAATGGATGTGAAACAGCCGGTACAGCCATAAATATAAGTGCAAATATTACCTTAAATAGTATCTGTGATGATTGGTTTTTGCCTTCCAAAAATGAATTACATATGATGTACATAAATCTGAGAGTCGCAGGAGTTGGTGGTTTTTCTCTTGAATGGTATTGGAGTTCATCTGAATTCAATGCTTCTGGCGCGTGGCCCGAGAGCTTCCCTGTTATTGGCAGCTCATCACAGCAATACTACTCCAAGAATTCCATTATCGTGTGGTTAGGGCTGTCCGGGTGCTTTTTAGCTGCTTATCCATGTAATCATTAAATAAGCAAGGGGCGTAAATCCCCTGTTTGAATTTTAATCGCGATTTGTTATGATCTACCAGTCTTTAATCAAGGTGAAATGGGAGCCAAAAAAATAAAAAGGCAAGACTTTTTAGTTGAAGTTTCTGCCTTTTTTATTATTTTTTAATTTTTAACAGATTCCAATTGTATCTTCTAACTTATAAAATATTTTTTCAGTTTCACTACAAATACAACAGTTGCGAAAATCGTCTAATAGCCTCCACCATAAATATAAAGTGTTAAAATAATAAAGGATAAGCGAAAAAGATCCGGATCTTAATAGCTATCCTTTTTTAATTTGAATCTGGCAGAACAATCAATAAATATTACTCATTTATACACTATTTTCTTTCTTTGCTAACATCTTTTTGATAAAATATTTAAAAAATGAAAATCAATCAACTTAAGCCAGCTCTGAATTAAATATCACATAAAGCAGAAAAACATTAATAAAGAGGAAATAAGATAATTTGAATAAGATATCTTACACAAGATTACTTAATAAAACGTTGGAAATGTATATGAAGGGTAATTATTTGGAAGCCTATCATTTTATAACCAAATATTCTCATAGTATCAAAGGAGTCATAGCCCAGATATACAATTTTCGATTTACTATTGCATGTAAAGCCGGACTTTCAAAATTAGCAATACAGATAATGAATGAAGCAATCATCGCTAAAGGATATTGGTATTCATATCAGTATTTAATGGAAGATGATGACCTGGAGCCATTAAAAAAATCAAATGAATTTAATAGGTTGGTAAATATATGCAAAGTTAGAGAGAAAAAAGCAAAAATAAATGAGAAGCCTGAACTAAAGGTATATTTACCTGGGAATATGGAGAAAATGCTTGATTATCCTTTGATGATGGCATTACATGGTAATCAGGAGAATATTAATATCGCTGAAGATTATTGGATTTCAAGCATTGAAAAAAAATATATCCTGGCCTTGCCTCAATCTTCTCAGATACAATTTTCTGACGGTTATGAATGGAAAGATATGAAAAAAGGTTTACAGGAATTGCAGATACATTACCATAAATTACTAAAAAATTACAATATTGATCATGAGCTTACTATTATTGCTGGATTTTCTGCGGGAGGCAGACTAGCTTTATATTCAATTCTAAAAGACATTATTCATGTAAAAGGATGTATATTGGTTGCGCCTTGGTTACCGGAAATTGATGACTGGCATCCTTTAATTCATAAGCTAAAAGAAAAAAATACTCCGTGTTATTTGGTTTGTGGAGACAAAGATAAAGATTGCTATGTAGGGACAAAAAAGTTTGCAGAAATATTAAAGATAAAAAAGATACCATATTGGTTAAAAATATTTGAAGGCCTTGACCATGAATTCCCAGAGGATTTCAATGCGGTATTGCAAAATGCATTGCATTATTTTTCAAAATTTTGAAATGATGAAAGATAATTAAAAGATTATTAAAAATTTATAAGAAAACTATTAATAAATTTACACTACTTTATCTTAATAAGTTAACGTTAATTGGTTCACAAGTTTGAAAAATCATGATAAAATAATCAAAATGACAATTTAATGGAATTAAAATAATATGAATCAAAAATTCATCTAGCAATTTTTACAAAAAATATTCTTGAATCATCGGAAAAAATTTAAAAAGAAAAAATATAGAGTCAATTATAAGGAGGAGTAAATATGAAATCAATTAAGGGAACCAGAACGGAAAAGAATTTATTAGCTGCATTTGCCGGAGAATCTCAAGCGAGAAATCGTTATACATATTTTGCCAGCGTAGCTAAAAAAGCAGGTTTTGAGCAAATTGCTGCCATTTTTTTAGAAACTGCAGAAAATGAAAAGGAACATGCAAAGCGTTTTTTTAAACTATTGGAAGGTGGCGAAGTTGAAATTCAGGCTGCTTACCCTGCCGGAATCATTGGAGATACAGCCGCTAATTTAAAAGCTGCTGCTGATGGAGAATTAATGGAATGGAGCAGTCTATACATCGATGCTGCAAATATCGCTAGAGAAGAAGGTTTTGAAAAAGTAGCCAGCCAGTTTAATGAAATTGCTAAAATTGAGAAACACCACGAGGCAAGATATCGGAAATTATTGGATAACCTGAATATAGACATGGTCTTCAAGAAAGGTAATACTGTTGTCTGGAAATGTCGAAATTGTGGTTATGTAATTGAGGGTCGCGTAGCTCCTCAAAAATGTCCTGCCTGTGAACATCCACAAGCCTACTTTGAAATAAAAGCAGATAATTACTAAACCTTAATAAAAGACAAAAGATTTTAAATTGAATAGTGGAATAATCAATAAAATGTAATAATAGACACCTTAGTTTTTAAAAAATGAATAAGGTGTCTATTTGTATAGATATTATGTTTTATAAGCCTTTCGAGGAGATTAAACATTGAATTTACCTACCATAACAATCATTTAATTTTTTAATTCAAACAATCCGATTAAATGATGAATTAAAAAAAATAGGAGGTTTCCATGGAATATCTGAGTATGTTTTTTTGGTTATTTTTCATTTTTTCATTATTAACACCTTGGTTGAGACAAAAGAATTTGGAATCTTCGCGGATTTCTTTAATCAACCGCGTTGAAAAAGAGAGAAAATCAAGGATTATTGCCTTGATTCACCGACAAGAGACCATGAGCATTTTAGGAATACCTTTAATAAGGTACATCAATATTGAGGATTCAGAAGCCGTTTTGAGAGCAATCAGGTTGACTGATTCAAATATGCCCATCGATATCATTCTGCACACACCGGGCGGTTTGGTTTTGGCTGCTGAACAGATTTCCCTTGCTCTTATCAGGCACAAGGCTAAAGTTACAGTATTTGTTCCTCATTACGCTATGAGCGGAGGAACCATGATTTCGTTGGCTGCTGATGAGATCATTATGGATGAAAATGCAGTTTTGGGACCTGTTGACCCACAATTGGGGCAATATCCGGCTGCTTCCATTTTAAATGTACTAAAGAATAAGGATAAGAATAAAATAGACGATGAAACTATCATCCAGGCTGATATTGCCGAGAAAGCGATTCGACAAGTTAGAGCTTTTGTTGAAAAGCTACTTATCGAAAATAAATGCAGCAAGGAAAAAGCAAAAAAGTTAGCCCAAATTCTGACGGAAGGGCGATGGACTCATGACTATCCTATTACATTTGAAGAAGCAAAAGAATTAGGATTATGTGTAAATAGGGAAATGCCCAAAGAAATTTATGAATTAATGGACCTATATCCTCAAAATCCGGGGAAGCGTCCTTCAGTTCAGTACATTCCTTTGCCTTATAAAAAACCGACAAAAACGCCCATTAAAAGATAGGTAGGTTTCCTTTATAGATACTCAATAAGAATTGAAGTATTAGCTTTAAAATAGAATAATCTTTACCTGGAAACCGTCTATTCTTGATATAGTAGTAGAAGCATAAAGCATTAACGTTATAATAGACACTTTACCAGCAATCGAATGATAACTCAATAATCGGTTTATCGAACAATAGGAAGCCATTAACAAGTAAGGTGCTCCCTTTACGTTTTAAATGAATAATAAGATTATTACAAAAAATGGTCGTATATAAAATTTTCGAATGGTAGGAATTAGAATGTTGGAAGTTTTTCTTTATCAACTAAAATTAACATTGAAGGTAGAGGAGGATACTTTAATTAAGGAAATATTATTCATTTTCAAATAAAAAAATATTGATACGTTTTCCATTTTTACAATGAATAGATTATTGGATTTTTGCAGGCATATGTAGTAAGATATTAATGTTTATATAATAAAAATGATAATTAAGATATATGTGTTAACAACCAGCTTACAAAGCAAATGATGTGTTTATCAAAATTACGATAAATACCTGATAAGTTTATAATTTCAAAACCAAGATATCATGCTGTTTACAGGGGAGGGATTTATGGAGCCAAGAGCGTCTAATTTAACTGATAATTTTATTCAAGAGATTATTGATAAAGATAAAAAAAGTAATAAATATCATGGTAGAATTCATCTCAGGTTTCCACCGGAGCCAAATGGCTATTTACATATTGGGCATGCAAAATCAATTTACCTAAACTTTGGCATTGCAGCTCATAATAACGGTTTGTGTAATCTTCGTTTTGATGATACAAATCCCAGCATGGAGGATACCGAATATATTGAATCAATTATTCGCGATGTAAAGTGGTTGGGATATGATTGGGAAGATCGTCTTTTTTATGCCTCAGATTATTTTGAGGCGATGTATGACTATGCACTTCAAATAATTCGCGCCGGTAAGGCTTATGTCTGTGACTTGGACACTGAAGAAATCAGGAAATTTAGGGGGAATTTTAACAAACCGGGCATAGAAAGCCCCTTTAGAAATCGAACCATAGAAGAAAACCTGGTTTTATTTACCAAAATGCGAAATGGTGATTTTCCAGACGGTTCCAGAGTATTAAGAGCGAAAATTGATATGTCCTCTCCTAATTTAAATATGAGAGACCCGGTTCTATATCGGATTTTAAGAGCTACTCACCATAGAACCGGAAACAAGTGGTGTATCTATCCCATGTATGATTATGCTCATCCCTTAGAAGACTATTATGAAAAAATTACCCATTCTGTATGCACACTTGAATTTGAAGACCATCGTCCTTTATATGACTGGGTTTTAAATGTTTTAAATCTGCCAGAGCCTCCTCAGCAGATTGAATTTGCCCGTTTGAATTTAAGCAATACAATTATGAGTAAACGAAAACTTCGCAAATTGGTTGAAGGTGGTTATGTTTCGGGTTGGGATGATCCTCGTTTTCCCACTCTTTCCGGTCTGCGGCGAAGGGGTTATACGCCTGAAGTCATAAGAAACTTTTGTGAACAAATAAGCATTTCCAAAAGTAATAGTGTGGTGGATATACGTTTTCTGGAACATTGTATTCGAGAGGATTTAAACCTGCAATCACCCCGGGTAATGGCGGTTCTAAGACCCTTGAAAGTAGTATTGGTAAATTATCCCGAGAATCAGGTTGAAGAGATGGATACAGAAAATAATCCTGAAAATCCGAATGCCGGAAAGCGTAAAATATCCTTTACCAGAAATATCTATATTGAAAGGGAAGATTTTTGTGAAAATCCGCCTAAAAAATATTTTCGCCTTTCACCTGGGAGAGAGGTTAGATTAAAAAATGCCTATATTATCAAATGTGAGGATTTTATAAGAGATGAAAAGACCGGAGAAGTGATAGCAGTACATTGTACCTATGATCCAGAAAGTAAAAGCGGCAGACCAGGGGCTGAACGTAGGGTAAAAGGTACATTACACTGGGTGTCAGCTGAACATGCTTTAAAAGCAGAGGTTCGTTTATATGACTATCTAATGCTAGAAAAAAATGAGGAAACGGTCATATCTGAGGAAGGTGAGGATTTTATAAGACAGTTAAATCCAAATTCGGTTGAAATTTTGAAAAATTGCCTGATAGAACCTGCTTTATCGACTGCAAGTATCGGTAGCAGATACCAGTTTTTGAGAAAAGGCTACTTTTGTTTGGATATCGATTCGACGAAAGATAAACTTATCTTTAATCGTATTGTATCTTTAAGAGATAGTTGGGCAAAAATTCTCAAAGCAAATAATAAATAAGGTAGTAAAAGCGATTAATTAAAACATTAAATAGAAATGTCTGTTGTCGTTTTAATGTTTATTGAATAAGAAATCCGAAAATTCACATTTTTCGGATTTCTTATTTTTAAGAAAAGGAAGGTAAATAATAAGCAGGCATAGAATATATATATGCAATTATTATCGTAATATAAATCTTGAAATAAATAAAATTGCGAAAGATTATTTTTAGAATGAGCATATTGTAGCTGTTTTTTAGCGAGAAAAAATTGAATAATTAAGGCTTTTCTGCTATAAATAGAAAAGCAAAAACGTTTTTAAGGGTAAATGAATTATGATATTTGTAAAAAATGAAAGATTAAATTTTATTATTACTACAGCAATAAGCTTGGTTATTATATTCTATTTATTGCATACGCTCAGTTGGCTAATTACCTATTTCAGTGTTGCTTTTATTTTAGCATATTTTTTTGATCCGATTTACGAGTTTCTCCTGAAGAAAAAAGTCCCAAAAATCCTTTCAATCTTAATTATATTTTCTATAATCATTGCCTTGTTGATTATCATTATATTTGTGGTAATACCAAGTTTGATCAATCAATTAACTATTTTATATAATGAAGTTCCTAATTTATTTGAAGAATATCAAGCTTTGATATTGTCGTTAAAACCACAGCTCTCAAATTTTATAAATCCCGAAAATGTAGAAATTTTAATTAAAGAAAATTTTTCTGAGATGCAGAGAAATATACTTCGCTTTTCTCAAAATATTATCATTTATTTGTCAGGAACAGTGTCAAGTATAACTTTTGGCATCGTGATTATTCCCTTAATCTTGTTTTACCTGTTAAGGGACATAATGATTTTCAAAGAAAATCTGTATAACTTTGTTTCTAAAAAAAATAAAGAAGAATTTAAAAAAATTATTGAAAAGATAGATTCTATCATCAGCGGCTTTATTCGTGGAAGACTAGTAATCTGCACCATTGTGGGTGTTATAATTGGAGTGGGACTATATTTTTTGAATTTAAAATTTGCCTTTATTATTGGCATTATTAGCGGAGTCTTAAATTTTATTCCTTATTTGGGGCCTATTGTTGGCCTTTTCCTGGCATTGATTTTTGCTTTGGGCCAACCATGGTGGATTTTACTTTTGATAATCATTCTTTTTGTATTTGCCAATCAAGTTGAAGCCATGTATCTAAATCCGACTATTTTGGGAAAAGAATTAGGCTTACACCCTTTAACCGTTATTTTTTCAATGTTGGTATGCGGACAAATATTGGGAATATTGGGCGTTTTAATAGCTGTTCCTTTGGTTGCGATTTTAAAGGTTTTATTTATTAAATACCTAATTCAGGAGGCATAAAAAAATTAGATGAAAAGAGTATTTATTATCATATTAGCAGCCATTGCGATTATGAATTGTTTGGCTCTTCAATTTTGTCTGGCAGAAACGTCAGAAATAGAGATTTTAGTAGATCAAAAACCCTTGGATTCATCAGTTCAAGCTTTTATTGAAGATGACCGGATCTTTATTTCTGCAAGAACTATCATTGAAGA
>Ga0272442_10007333_pt1 | contig 14285 bp, 12 predicted proteins | sample SSMForm2O_FD_200262 | JGI IMG/M metagenome (GOLD analysis project Ga0272442, IMG submission 200262) | Marine sediment archaeal communities from Little Sippewissett salt marsh, Falmouth, MA, United States - SSM-Form-2O | ecosystem: Environmental > Aquatic > Marine > Wetlands > Sediment ...
GAACTAATATTATTAATTGCATAGTATCTTGAATAATGATTTTCAGATTTCTCTATTAATAAACCATTTTTTTTAAGAAAACTAAGGTGATATCTTAATGTAGCAAAAGGTATTTTTGTTCTCCTATATAATTCACGTAAATGTAAACCAGGATTTTTTGAAATATAACTATAAATTTTACGTCGTGGTTCTAGATTTAATATTTCTTCCTTTGAGATCATATAATTTTATTTCTCCCATATTTATAATTATAAGTTATTATTAATAAATCTTATGGAACAGTTTTCAAACAATCCAATAAAAAAGATAAAATTCTTAGGTGTATTTCTCACATCCTAAGAAAATTTGTAAGTATTTTTTCTAGCAACGGGAAATTTTCAAATAAGTTATGAAATAAAACATATGCTGCTTTGTTTCTTGGCATTGTAACTGTTAGAGGATCAGACCAAACACTTTCAACATCAAAAACATCTCTTGCTTTTACTCTTACATTATAATTACCTTGTGTTGCCCATGCATGACTTGCTTCAACTGTGTCACCTGCATTATATGGACCAAGCCAAGCACTAAATGTACTATCTCCCCAATCAAATTTGTAGAAACGTTGGTTTTCACTTGGATCTGATGCACCTGAAGTATATGTATATTCTTCCCCAGGCGACCCGCTTGAAGAACCTTGTGGCTTTTTAGGCTTTTTAGGCGGTTCATAGTTATCCCTTATCTTAAACCAGACCTTTGCATCATTTTCATCAGTATTGGTACTACCATCTGGTGGAAGATCCCCTCGTGTTATAAAATAGCCCCCTTCAGTTTCATAATTATCAATTTTTATGATTTCGTCGTCGATTATATCATATTTACAATAAAATATACAATTTCGATGTGAATCATCTATATTGTCGTTTACTTCTTCACCAGGAATACTACTAATATCTGCAAGATCAGATGTAGATTCAGGCCAATCTCTTTCCCATAGTTTAATAATTATTTCTGGAGTTTTTGTAATAACATTAAATCCATGGGTATTATCAACTACTATTTCATCATGATTTTCAGTGCAATCATATGATTGTTTTTCCCAGTTTTCACCAGTATCAACTTTTACATAATATGACCAATCTGCCTCGTCAAATGGCAATGGATCAATTTCGTCTAACTGTTTTATCTTATGTATATCAATTTCAATTTGAGCACTTGCACCACAAACATTAGTTGCTTTTAAAATCAAATCAAGCTGGGCATCAACTCCTTCCCAATCATTAATTTTTTCATCAACTCTTACTAGATACTTTGCAGCTCTTGAATACCAAAGCTTTGACCATCCTCCATTACTTGGACCTAAAGAGCCAGATATTAAAAAAGTGTTAAATGTTCCTGCAGGAACAATTATTTCTTCATTTTTTACAAAACTAATCATTTCATCTTCAAAAGCACCTTCTGTTTCAAAATCTGTTTCATATAGTCCATGTACATGGATATCTCCATTCAGAGTTGCATAAGTATCGGCAGGCCATGGATCATCTGCAGGATCAATTGGAAAGTCAAAGAAGTTAAAAGCTGAATCAAATGTCATTGCAAAATTGAAATCACATTCGCGAGTCATTACCAGCTTAAATTCACCAGATGCAGAGAATTGAAAATCTTTTATTGCAAGAGTTGACATTTCAATATGAGCAGCACCTGTCAAATCTGCATTGTATTCTCCTAATCCAAGTCCAAAAATTTCTAAACCAACTTTTAAATCACCTGCAATTTCCAATGTATATTCATCATTATTTTTATCAGCGGTAATAACCTCGACTTTCATATTTATTATTCCTTTATCTGGATCATTTGGGTCCAAACCATCAATTCCTACAACTCCAGAAAGTGTAAAATCAAAGTGCATGTCATAAATCCAATAATATCCAATTTCCCAATTTGGCAATTCAGCAATATCTTCCAATAATTGTGTATTTGGTTCATTTGAATCATCAATATTTATCGAATTAGCACTAGCAAGAAAACTAGAAATCAATAGCATTATTATAAAAATTGAAGTAATTATTTTCCCGCTCACTTTAAATCCCCCTACTCCAATAATCCTACCGAAAATATATTTTTAAATTTTTCTATTTTATCAAATTAAAAATTATAGATTTTGTTATTTTTACAGAAGTTATTTATGGTATAACAGATTCACCTATGAGTCTATAATGAAAAAATTTGATATAAAAAATCTCGGAAAATTATTTCCAATAATCGGTATAATCCTATTTATCTACATTATTATCAGTTTAGGAACTGACAATATCTTAGATGCTTTTATAAAAATTCCAATTCAATATTATTTACTTGCATTAGTTCCAATAATTCCAAGATTAATCGTTAGCATATACAGTTGGCAATATATCTGTAAGAAACAAAAAATGAATTTCAAGTTTTTTTATCTGATGAAAATATATCTGATTAGTTTATTTTATGGAAATGTCACACCACTGGGCATTGGCTGGCATATTAGAATTTTTTATTTACGAAAAAAGAAAAAGGTATCTATTGAAAAATGTCTTACAAATTCTTTAATCAATATTTCAACGGGATTAATTGCATCTCTGTTTTTAGCTTTAGTAGGATCAATCGTATTTTTTAAATATATTCCAGGGGTTTTACCAATAATTTTGTTAGTATTCCTCTTTTCTCTGACTGCATTTTTTGTATTTATGAAAAAAAGTGGAGGGGAAAAATTCATAAGCATATTTATTCGACCATTAATTCCAAAAAAATATAGAGATAGGGTCGACAAGTCAATTGAATCTTTATATGAAGATATTCCAAGATTTAGAGATATGATTTTCCCATTTTTTTTAGAAATGATTGTTGCAGTTTTATTGGGAACACAGGTTTACATTATTGCTCTTGCTTTTTCAATTACCATTCCGTTTCATATGTTTATTTTAATCAGCATACTTGCATTAATCGCTACTGCTATTTTGCCAATTTCAATCGGAGGTCTAGGTGTTAGAGAAGGAGCATTTATGTATATGCTGTATGTAATTTATGGTGTTGAATATAATATTGCATTTGTAATTTCCTTGAGTGGTTACTTTGTAAAAATGTTAATCCCATCTATACTAGGTGCAGCTTTTTCTTTTAGAAAAAATCACTAAAAATTACAATATTAAAAAATGTTGATAAACATATAACACAATTTACTTTGGCCAAAATGAAGCTGAAAAGACTATTACCTATCATTGGAATAATTATCTTAATAGTTATTCTTGCCTCTTTAGATTTTGAAAAAATTATTGATATTTTTTCAAATATTAATCCAATTTATTCATTTCTATCATTTTTCCTATTTGTTCCTCTAATTTTATTAGCTAGTTTTGAATGGCAAATTCTTCTTAAGAAACAGAAAATCAAAGTAGGTTTTCCCTATCGGCTGAAAAATATACTGATTGGATTTTTTTATGGTTTTATTACACCTGGTGGAGTTGGTGTCTATACAAGATGTATTTATCTTTCAGAAGAAAGTAGAGTTCCTCTGCCAAAGTGCATTTCTAATATTATCATTTTTAACACTGTTGAATTTATAGCTGTCCTTTCAATTGGTGCAATTGGTGCAATTTATTTATCAAGCATCTTTCCAAATTTAATATATGTAATAATAATTACAATAGTCATTGTAATTGCTTTGTTTTTGTTTTTCTTTAAGCATAAACGATCTAGAATTCTATTTAAAAAATTGGTTCAATTGCGAATTTTTTCAACGTTGAAGGATAAACTTGAAGATTCAATTGCTACATTTCATGAGGATTTGCCAAGATTCCAAGATGTCTTGGTTCCTTATGGTATATCGATTTTCCATTGGTCCTTGAGATATGTATTGATGTTTTTTATTGCAAAGTTGTTTTCAATTGAAATTCCTTTTATTTATTTTATAATGATTATGGCGGTATCTGAAGTAATTGTTTCTATTCCAGTTTCTATTTATGCACTTGGAACCAGGGAACTTTCTCTAATTACAATGTTTAAACTGTGGGATATTAGCAATGAGCAAATTGTTAGTTTTTCCTTATTTTGGTTTTTAATTATTTGGGTTACTCCAAGTATTATTGGTGCATTTGTTACATTCTTTGAAACAAAAAAGTTAGATGATTTTTCCTTAAATGAAACGACAGTAAAACAGTTTGAAAAATATATGAGGAAATTTTCAGATTTATACAAATACCTTGCAGATATTGTAAAAGAGAATATTTCAAGGAAAACAAAAAATCCTGTTATTGTGGATTTAGGTATAGGACCTGGGCTTTTGTCTAAGGAAATTTCAGAAATTTTGCCAGATTCAAAGATTATTGGCGTGGATCCATCGAAAGATATGTTAAAAGTTGCTAGTAAAAATGTAAAAAGCAAAAATTTTGAAGCAAGACTTGGAAGTTCAGAACAAATTCCAGTAACATCCGGTTCTGCAGATGTTGTCGTAAGTAGGTTTAGTCTTACTTATTGGTCAAAACCAAAAGAAAGCTTTCAAGAAATCTATAGGATTTTAAAGCCAGGAGGCAAAGTTATTTTAGAATGTTTAAACCGAGATTTCTCAAAATTGAAACTTTTTTACATAAAGTTACGTATGACTTTCAATCTTGCAGGTGAAAATGTAGTAAGATACCATACTGAAGCATATGATACTGCATATTCAATGGCTTCTGTAAGAAAAATATTAAAAGATATGGGGTTTAAGATAACTTACGTAGAAGGAAACAACAAAAAAGAATGGAAATATATCGTTGTTGCAGAAAAAAAGAAAAAAAGTTAAGATTTTTTCTATTAAGCTGTTAGCAATCTGACCAATATTTGTTGAAGGATCTGTAATAGCGGATTTATTTCAGGTGCTGTTCTTGGCATATGTTGAATTTTATATTTAATTCTGACATAGTGAAATGTATCTGGATCATCTGGTACAGCTTCTTTATACACATCAACTTTTGTATTTAAATCTTTAAATTTTGTTGCTGTTGTTTTAACAAAATATCGACCATGCGGAATAGGGTCATAAATTGCTGCACCATTTTGGAACGATTTTGGAGTCATAATTTGTCCTTCTTCATCTTTTACTTCAATTGTTAATCCTTCTGGTGCAAGAAGTGGAATTCCGTACATCCAGGCTGTAACCTGCAAGTATCCAATTCCTTCCTCCATCGCCATTGGTTCAGAATCATCTACAGCATCAACAGATTTTGTATTTGCAGCTGAAACAGAAACAGACCCTGTCAGCAAAAAAATACCTACAATTATCAATGCTATAATTTTTTTATTCATTTTTCACCTCTTATAATAAATCTATATAAGCCAAATTATAAAAATTTTGTGGTAATTATTGGTTTTTATCTAGCCTTTTTATTACACCTCCTCAAAATTTTATTATTAAAACTTTAATATAAGTATTTAAAACCTTCTTTGGAATCTTTGTGCAAAAAAGGTATTTTTTTCTTGTTTTTAAAAACAAAAACATTTAAATATTAATTAATATAATATTTGTTAATACAATTAACGGGGGTTTAAAGATTCAAATCAACAAAAAAACAAAAGCTGTGCTTTTAGTTTTACTTTTAACCTTTTTATCTTTAGCACCCATTGTTAGTGGAAGTGAAACGTTAGATTTGGGAAATACTCAGCCACAATCTATAGGAGAAGAGAAAGAACTTGTGTTGCTTCATGGCGAACATGTAATAGTCCTTGAGGCAAAAGAAAATGTTAGCACTTTTAATTTAAGATATTACTTCCCACCAGAATACGGTTATCAAATTCCAATACTAATGGAAATATTGGATGATACCACAGCAAAAATTATCAGTTATAAAATTGAAAATGATACAAATGAGCCAAATAAGGTTGTTAATTTTACAATAGAATCATTAAACACTACTGAACTTGGAAGAATCCATCTAAATTATTGGGTTCTAGTTGAAAACTATGATTACTCAGATTTACCAAGCAGGATTACTATTCCAAAAAAAGAAAATTTACCATCAAATGTTACAAAATGGCTATCTGCAACAGAAGTTGTTCAAAAGGATCATTTTAGAATAAGACTTAGAGCACGGCAGATGAAGTTTTTAACAAATGATGTTTTAAGGCTTGCAAACAGGATTGCAAGATTTAGTATGAAACACAGATTTGGATTATTCTTAATACAGTATTATTTAGGGCTCTATGGTCCTCAAGATGCACTAACAACACTCAAAAGAAATGGAGAGTGCCCAGGCAGATCTCATCTCGGCTGTGCACTATTTAGGGCAAATAATGTTCCTGCACGTGTGCTAATTGCAAATCCAAGCTATGATTTCTGGTATGAGGCCCATTACCTGACAGAATATTACTCTGGTCAAGAATATGGATGGATTCTAACAGAAGTTCACCATGCAATAACACCTTATGAGCCAAAAAATCAAATAATTATGAGGATTTGTTACCCTGAAGATGAAAACAATGATACACATACCGATTATTTATATCCAAGAATGACAGGAGTTGAAAATTATATTTGGATTAACAACGAATCTGTTGAACCATATTACAAAGATTTAAATGAAGGAAGCAAAACAAGAATGATTAACGAAAATGAAATAACAGTAGATTCTTTTGATGCAAATATAACAATAGGTATTACTAAAGAAGCATATTCTAATTTTGAATATTATACAAATATGGATTTAACAGGAGAAAATCTTGATTATTTTAATAGTGCAGTAAGTTATCAAAAAACTGCTGTTAATATTCTGAAAAATGATGTTGACCCATTTGGTTATTATACATATATGCATCTGGCAAATTTAGAGTATGATAAAATAAGTATTTAGAGGTAAGGATGAGTGAGGGAAAATCAAGTGGTAAAATAAAGGGAAGTTTATCGATTTCAATTATAGCTTTTATAGTTTTTTCCCTTGGTTTTTTTCCCATATTTATCGGAGGATATTTTGTTTTAAAATTTGTTGCTTTTGACCAACTATGGCACTATTTTTTAATTCCAATTTTTATTTATTTTGGAATTGTAGTTACAGTTTTTTATCAACTATTAATTTCAGGTTTAGTAATTCACGTATTTAATATTAAATACGAACCTGGGACATATGAATATAGCTATTCAAACAAGATGGCTTTCAGATGGATTTTAATCTGTATTTTATACACACCAATGAGAAAAATTATGGAAATTTTTCCAGTAGGCGGTATGAAAAGTAGATATTACAGATTTCTTGGTATGAAAATCGGAGAAAACTGTCTAATCGGTGGAACTATTATGGATCCATGCCTTACTGAGTTTGGAGACAATTGCACTATGGGTCTTTTTTCTTGCATTTATGGTCATATTCATGATTATGAAAAAGGAATTATAATTCTCGATAGAATCAAAATTGGAAATAACTGTATTATTGGCGCTGGTGCGTTTATTATGCCTGGAGCTGTTTTAGAAGATAATGTAAAACTTGCAGCAGGGGCAGTTGTTACAAAGGGACAGGTTTTGAAAAAGGGTAAAATTTACGGCGGAATACCTGCAAAAGAGATAAAATCTAAAAAGACTAAATAGTTTTACAGATTAGATGAAAGAAAAAGTTAGAAAAAAATTAATTCTTCTAAGAAAAAAAATCTCTACAGATGAGGTTTTAAACAAAAGTAATATTATTAAAAATAAGCTCTTTGAATTAGAGGAGTTTAAAAAAGCATCAACTGTTCTTTTTTATGTATCTTATGACAACGAAGTTTTTACCCATGATATGATCAAAGAATCTATGAAAATGGATAAAGAAATAATTGTTCCAAAATCAGACGAGGAAAACAGAAGATTAATTTTATCAAAATTGGATAAGTGGGAAGATCTAGAAAAAGGATTATACAATATTTTAGAACCAAAAAAAGAAAAAATTAAAGAAATATCAATTGAAAAAATTGATTTGATAATTGTTCCAGGTGTAGGTTTTGATGAACAAGGAAATAGAACAGGCCATGGGAAAGGCTATTATGACAATTTGTTAAGAAATTGCAAAAATGCATTGTCTATCGGTCTAGCCTTTGAATTTCAAATAATAAAAAATATTCCAACTAATAACTTTGACATACCTGTTGATGTAATTATCACAGATAAAAGGATTATAAAATGTAGAAAAATTAGCTAACAATTTCTTTTAATCTGGAAATTTTAATTGCTTTTTTAATTTCCATTGCTATTCTTTCACCATAAGAAATAGAATCGCCATATAGATAACCGGAATGTGGGGTAAAACGAGTAAGTGGACTTCCGGGGATTCTCATTGATACGTCAAATACTACCATTTCTTCTTTTCCCTTATCTGCTGCAATTGCACCTTGTAATGCAAATGGACCAATTATTCCAGGAGGACATTCCTTTTGAGTTGTTTTTACAAATTTTTCACCTAATGTAAAGATTTTTTCAATAATTGATTCTTTTGTGGTTGCTGCAATGTGGCCGGTTTCAATAATTTTTGGTTTCATATATTTTAAAACTTCAATTTGCTCATTTGCAGGAAGTCTAATCAAACCATCAAGATTAGTCTGTCTGCGGGTATCTGTCCCCATTATTTCTAACTCATCATCAAGTGCAGAATAAAAATAATTAAAATTAATCTGTGCACCAATTACATATTCTTCAATTACTGCTTTTTTTAATGCATCTTTTGTAATCATTTTTTTCTTTAGCAATTCTTCAGATTTCTTCTTGTAATCATTGTAATTTGTTGCATAGAAAAATGCTCTTTCATAACCTCGAATTGCCTCATTTACCTTTACAATAACAAGCCTGTCAATATCCTTTGGAGATTTGATGATCTTTGGAAATCTTATTCCTGCTTTTTCCAAAAGATAGTATTGATTCTTAGGAATATCACGCTCTTCAAGCTTAAGCATGCTGCGCGTGCCAAAAATTGGAATATTGAAATTGTTTTCAATGTCTTTAAAATCAAAATAAACCCAAAAGTATCTGTTGTGAATAAAAATTGCATTTTTTTCTCTTAATTCATCTTGGACTTTAGGCTTTGTAATATCTGAAAATTTATCAAGAACTATGGTTTCATCGATACAACCTCTTCCGTCTTTACGAGTTTTGTAATATTTAGTATAAGTTTTCTCACGACCTTTTTGACAGATTGCGATTGTTTTAAATCCATATTTTTTTGCACCGCGACAAACGTCAAGACCCGAGTGTCCACCCAAAACACCAATAGAAATGTTATTTTTATCGTAAGAATCTACTAATTTTTGAATTTGACTTCTTTTTATCATATGGAAGCACCCCCATATACTAAACTATTATTTGAATTTTGGCCTTTTAGATAAATGCACAGATAATGGGATTCTTTGCTGTGGATAATTTGATGTAGTTTCATAGACTAATTTATACAACTCGTCTAATTTGTATGCACGATTTTCCTTCCCGATTGTTTTATCTCTAAAACGTGGTGTAAATGATTTGCTTTTACTCTCCTTTTCACCAAAAACAACAATTATCGGAGTCCATTCTTTCTCAGCATCACGTATTTTACGACTAACACTTTCCTCACGATCATCAATATCTGCTCTAATGTAAACAAGATGCGATTTTTTGTTAAATTCTTTGATAAAAGTTTCACACGTTTTTACAAAATCGTCACTTACTGGAATAAAACGGATTTGAGTAGGTGAAAGCCAGAGTGGTAACATCGGCTTTTGACCTTTATTCATCTTAATTGCTTCTTTTTCAAGTAAAGCATAAATAACTCGCTCAATAGCCCCTGATGGACTGCAATGAAGAATTAAAGGATGTTTCAGTTTTCCATCTTTATCTGTGAATTTAATATCATATCTCTCTCCATTTTCAATATCAATCTGATCGGTACTCAACGCAGATGCTTTTTCTGACACATCAACAAAGTTAAACTCATATTTTAGAATAAAGTAAAATATCCTTTCATCCCACATCTCTAACAAAACAGGTTTCCCCAATTTCCTTACTAGTTCTACCATGAAATCCTTGTTTTTATCATAGAAATCTTTAGTGGTCCTTAAAGCCATTTCAATGTCGTCCTTATCTATTCCAATCTTATCCAAGACACTTAGACAAAGATCATATCTCACTTTAAACTCATCCATTGCCATATCTAGATCCGAGGTAAAGGCATGAACATCAGGCATAGTAAAAGCCCTAAGTCTTCTCAGGCCAGTAAGCTCTCCAGATTGCTCTCTTCTGAATGAGTATTTTGTTAATTCGTAGATTTTGAGTGGTAAATCCTTGTAACTAATCGTTGCATCATGGGCCATTAAAAACTGTCCAAAGCAGGCAGCAAACCTAAGAAAAAAATTTCTCTTATCGCTTTCAATTTGATACTGCCTTGCTGGAAATCTCTGCAAATATTCTGACAACGTTGGGTGATCCATATCATACATTATCGGGGTTTCTACTTCTAAACCACCGTATTCAACTACTCTTTTAGTCACGTACTCCTCGATTAATTTTTTTATAAACCTACCTTTTGGGTAAAACCTCATGTTTCCCCCGTCAGAGGCAGGTTCATAATCTGCAATTTCCAATTTTTGCATTAATGTCACATGAGGTGGTTCGCCTTTAGTTGCTCTTGATTTTTCTTTTTCATAAAATGAAAATTTCTTTAAATTTTCATGCCCTTTGAAACTAAACTTACCAACATCATGTAACTTACCATCCTCCGTTAGAATGTGCCAGTAAGAACTCAGTTTTCTTTCTTGTTTTAACGATTCTGTTTCTTCTTGTGGAACAATTTCTCTAGAAAGCTCTGATAAAGGATGCCCCTTACATGAAATTTTGAATGCTTTGTACCAACCAAACGGTGAACGCTTCACATTAAAATTCTTTTGTTTAAGTTCATACTCAATTTCAATTAAAATTTCTTGAGCCTTTTTTGGACTAGCAAGATTGGAAGAAAGATGAGCGTAAGGGTACAGCATTATATTCTTAGCTTTTAGTTGTTCAGCTGTTTTTTCAATTTCACTAACAGCTTGCTTTACAGCACGACTTGGTGATTTTTCATCAACTTTTTCAACTGCTGTAAATGCAGTTAATGCCTCTTCAAGTCTATCTGATTTTAATTTTGTTTCTTCAGGATTTTTTATTGCTTTATCCTTTACTTCGTATTCGATAAAGTCACTATGAATCAGTAAGAGTTTCATTGAATCAATCCCGTAAAACAAGTAAACATTCTTAAAGATAGTGTTTACACTAACGCAAGTAATGGGGGAGGCGGCGGAGGTGTTAAACACCGCATTTAAAAAACTAAATTGAAATCACTATGCAATCCCATCTCTCCGCCTGAATGTTTGAATGTATTAAACAATATAAGAACGTTTCGGAAAAAAATTTCTCCTGTTATTAAGGAGAAATTAAACGATTTTTTTGTATGCATCTGCGTTTAGAAGTTGGTCAATTTCTGATTTATTTGCTATTTCAATTTCGACAAGCCAGCCATCATCATAGGGGCTTTCGTTAATGGTTTCAGGTGAATCTTCCAATTTTTCATTTACCTTAATTATCTTTCCAGAAACAGGTGCATATATTTCAGAAACAGATTTTACAGATTCGACAATGCAGAGCTCATCGCCTTTTTTTACTTCTTTTCCAACTTCAGGAAGCTCAACAAAAACAATATCTGTAAGCTCAGTTTGAGCATGATCCGTAATTCCTACTTTTGCATTGTTTTCATCAACTTTTAGCCATTCATGTGAATCAGTATATTTTAGATCAGATTTTACCTCATTTCCCATAATTATCAAATCCTGGTAATTTCAATTGTTTTTTTAACATTTTCTAATTTGAACAAGCCCAATCTTTAGGAACAATCGGTGGTTTTACAACCTTTGCATTTACTGGTTTGTCCCTTACTATTATTTCTAAAATGCTGTCTTTTTCACGAAAGTCAGGTTGAACATATCCCATAGCAATCCCTATGTTTAGACATGGAGACATTGTCCCACTTGTAACAATTCCTACTTTTTTTCCATCTTTTCTAATTTCACAACCATGCCTTGGGATTCCTTTATCTGTACAAACCATACTTGTAAGTCTTTCATAGTCTCCTTTTTCTTTTTGTTTTAACAAAGCATCTTTTCCGATAAATTCGTGATCCCAATTAATAGTCCAGGACATTACTGCTTCGAGAGGAGTTTTACCGCCTTTGAATTCATTTCCTGCAAGAATAAAGCTTTTTTCTAATCTAAGTGTATCTCGTGCACCAAGACCAATTGGTTTGATTCCGAATTCTTTACCAGCATCCATTATCTTTTCAAAAACTGCTTCTGCATCTTTTGCAGGTGTTATTTGCAGTTCAAAACCCAGCTCACCTGTATAACCTGTATGAGAAATTATACAATTTACCCCAGCAATATCGATAAATTGACAGCCAAAGAATCCAATAGATTTTAGATCTGTTTTAGTTAGTTTTTGTAATGTATCTCTAGATTTTGGGCCCTGTATTGCTAGAATTACATAATCATCTGATACATTTTCAGCTGTTGCACAAATATTATTTTTTTCTGCATGATCATTTAGCCATTTTGTTACTTCTTCGGCCATACCTGCATTTGGGATCATCATGAATTTGTCACCAAGATGCATAAAAATTGTATCATCAATTACAGTTCCATCTTCTCTTAGAAGAGCTGTATATTGGCTTTTTTTATCTTGGATTCTTGATGCATCTTCAACTGTATTAAAGCTTACCAGTTTTTCTGCTTCTTTGCCGGTAATCCACACATTGCTCATATGTGAAACATCAAAAATTCCTACAGTTTTTCTTACTGTTAGATGTTCATCCTTAATACTTGAATATTGAATTGGCATTTCAAATCCTGCAAATTCTGTAAATCGGGCTCCAAGTTTTTTTTGTAATTCATATAGAGGTGAATGTTTAACCATAAATTTCCCCGGCAAAGGAATATAATTATTATAGTTTAAGATTTCGAAAAAACATTTATTATGTAATTATTATAACGATTGTTGATGAAAAGAGATAATGTTACAGGTGTATTAAGAGAAAAAAACAAGTTATTTACGGAAAATATCTCTAAAGGAAAAAAAGTCTACAATGAAAGAATTATAAAATACAAAGGAAAAGAGTTTCGATCTTGGAATCCCTATAGAAGCAAACTCGCAGCAGCAATATTAAATGATTTAGATTTCTCAATAAAACCAGATTTTAAAGTATTATATTTAGGTGCAGCAACTGGAACAACAGTCAGTCATATTTCAGATATTGTAAAAGATGGAATAGTATATTCCATTGAAAATTCTCCTGTTGCAGTAAAAACCTTGATGCAATTGAGTGGAAAAAGACAAAATATAATTCCAATCTTAGAAGATGCAAATCATCCTGATAGATATAGTTCGATTGTTTCAACAGTTGATCTAGTTTATCAAGATATTTCTCAAAGAAATCAAGCTGAAATCTTCATTTCAAACATCTCGAGATATTTAAAGAAGAATGGAATAGGAATATTAATGGTAAAAGCAAGAAGTATTGATGTATCTTTAAAGCCACAAGATGCTTATAATCTTGTATGTAATAAATTAAAAGAATCTGGATTAAAAATCAAGGAAAAAATTGATTTAAAGCCTTTTGAAAAAGATCATGCAGCAATCATTGTCTCAGCTTAATTTAAATAGAAATAATATTTACACGCATGCAACATTAAGATGCTGAAAATATGAGTAAAAAATCTGAATCAACATTATCAATTACTCTTGCAAAATTTTTTTTGCCCTTTGCTATTGCAGCATTTGTAATATTGATTTTATATCTTTTAATAGAACCAGAGAGCTCTGGGAAGCTGTTTTTGTTAATGTTTGCATATTTTTTTCCACCTCTTGGTAAAGAAACCATTATACCTATTGGTGTTAGTGGAGGAGAACTAACAATTCCAATAATCAACAACCACATTGTTGTTCCATCGATTGATCCATTGATAATGGCTCTAACCATTGCTTTTGTTGATATTATTGTGGCTTTATTTCTTCTGTGGAATTATGATCTTGCAAAAAAAATTCCTTTAGTCGGCAGATTTATAAGTAAAGTTGAAAACATTGGAAAAAGTTCATCTGATAAATATAATTGGATTAAACCATTAAGATTCATTGGAATTATTTTGTTTGTAATGGTTCCATTTCAAGGATCTGGAGGCCTTGTAGGATCAATTGTTGGGCGTTTAATTGGTATGAAACCTCTGAATACATTTTTAGCAATTTGTATTGGTGCAATAACAGGTTGTATGCTTATTGCTTATTTTTCTGA
>Ga0272442_10007336_pt1 | contig 14280 bp, 13 predicted proteins | sample SSMForm2O_FD_200262 | JGI IMG/M metagenome (GOLD analysis project Ga0272442, IMG submission 200262) | Marine sediment archaeal communities from Little Sippewissett salt marsh, Falmouth, MA, United States - SSM-Form-2O | ecosystem: Environmental > Aquatic > Marine > Wetlands > Sediment ...
CATCTCGGTGCAGGAAGAGACACGGCTTGTCGAGAGACGGGTCTCCCGGATGAACGCAGAATGTCTTGCAGTTTCCACAGGCGTTACAGAAGTCCTCGATGTGGATGATCTGCCGACGTTGTCGGATGGCGACCTGCTCCTCGCTCACACCAGTGAGTTCTCCATCGATGTGCTGTAGGAAAGGCACGCGGATGTCGATCGGCCGGACGTCGAGAGATATGTTGGCTCGATTTGGGCAGACTTCGACGCACTTGTCGCAGGTCGCCGCGCACTGCAGGCATCGCACCGCCTCGGCGCGGGCCGCCTCCTGCGCATACGTCTGTTCGACGAGGTCAAAGCCGGTCCGTTCTCTGACGGGAAGCGAGCAGGTGGGGGTCTGGGAGGACTTACATGCACGCGCTCGCTTTAGCTGGATGAGATCAGCCTCGTCGAGGCACGTCCGATTCCAGGGCACGGTCCGGAAGGGGACGCGAAGCTCACAGCAGATCGCCTCGGCCGCTCGCCGTGCGTCGGCGCAGGCGTCGATGATTGTCGCAGGGCCGCGCACTACGTCTCCGCCAGCGTAGATCGGGCGGTGCGCCGCGCGCCCGTCTGACGCGTTGACCATGATGCCCGCGTTGGGTCGAACGTTGACCTCGCTGTGGCTCAGGAATCCGAGATGCGGCCGCTGGCCGGTAGCGAGGATAACCGAGGTTGCTTCGATTCGGAATCTGCTTTCGTTGATCGGGATGGGGCGCCTGCGGCCGTCGGGGTCAGCCTCTCCCAGTTTGTTGCGAATGCACTCCACGGCTGACACGTGCCCGTCGACCGAGATGAAGCGGACCGGAGAGGCAAGCTCGATCAACCGATTCCCCTCTACGAGCAGATCGGCGATCTCCGCTGGTTCAGCTGGCATCTCGCTTCGGGTTCGGCGGTAGAGGACGGTCACGGGGCGAATGGCCAGGCGCTGCGCGGTGCGCGCGGCATCCATCGACGTGTTGCCTCCCCCGACCACGACGACCGATTGCCCGAGATGCGGGGCATTCCCGCGGGCGACGCGATCGAGGAACTCGATCGCACCGAAGACGCCATCGGCGCCGACGCCGTCGATCGCGGGCTGGGCGTCCTTCGCATAGCCAGACGCTAGGTATACAGCGTCAAACCCTTGTTCGAGAAGCCGCTCGGGCGGTTCCGTTACCGGCGAGTCGAGCTCAATCGTCACACCGAGCTGTCGGATGCGATCGATGTCCGCGTCGACGATGGCTGGCGGAAGCCGGAATCCGGGCGCAATCGCCAACATTCCGCCCGCTCGGAGGTTCGACTCGAAGATCGTCACGTCGATCCCGGAGAGTGCGAGGAAGTACCCTGCAGCGAGTCCGGAGGGGCCGGCTCCGACGACGGCGACGCGATGACCGTTCTTGGCGGCGGGTGTGAGCGAAACGGTCCCGTGCTCGACGGCGAACCTTTTGAGTTTCCGGATCGCGACCGGCTCGTCGTAGTTGTTCCGCGTGCAGCGCGTCTGGCAGAGGTTTGTGCAAACATATCCGGTGACTGCGGGAAGCGGATTCCGACTGAGGATTGCCGCCAGAGCTCTGCTCGGATCTCCGTGCGCGATGGCCCAAACGTACTCGGGAATGTCCTGCCGAACTGCGCAAGCTTCCACGCACGGCGGTTCGATGCAATCGAACAGCTCGAGCGGCGTAGAGGTCTTCGGAAGCCCGTGAGAGGAGTACGACTTGGCGTATCGCGGAGAGCCGAGGGCGTCGGATACCGCTGTCCCGAGGCGCTCGCAGCGGTTGGCAGCGAACGCATCGAGGGTCGCGGAGTCGGTTTTCTTCATCGCACGTTCTATCTCCTGCAGGTACTGGGTGAACCTGCCGTAGCCGCCGGGCTTTAGGAGATCAGAGGCGACGGTGATCGGCAGGGCGCCTGCCGCAAGAAGGGCGGCGACGTTCCGCGCGTCAGCGCCGGCAGAGTAGGACACATTGAGGTTCTCTTCGAACTCGCGAGTTAGTCGCTCGAACAGGGTCATGGTCACGGGGAACAGGGCGCGGCCGGACATGTACATCTCATCACCCGACAAGACACCGCGATGATTCGCTGTCGCGAGCGTGTTCGACAGCTTGACGCTGAAGGTGAGGTTCCGACGTTCGGCCAGTGCCTGCAGCGACCGGATGAGTTCGACCGCGCGGTCGTATTGCAGGTCGTGCTCGAAGACCGCGTCCGGGATGTCGATCTCCACGAAGCCGAGGCGATCGTGAAGGATCGATAGGACCTCTTCCTTGCCCAAGAGCGTCGGGTTCAGCTTGATCGTTGTGTGGAGTTCGCGCTCGTCGAGGAGGTGTCTGCCGATCCTCTCGATCTCGTCCGGCGGACAGCCATGCATCGTCGAGAGGGTGACGCTATTCACGACTTGATTCGGGATCTCGAGATCTGCATAGGCGGGGTACGTTTCGAGAGTCTCGCGAATCTCGGCCAGCTCCTCAGACGCGTCCTGGAGAGACCCCATGAACCGTTGCATGGGATCGGAGAGGATTCCTTCGAGGTTGTAGCCCACGCTCATATTGAAGATGGTGCCGAATGGGACTCGACCCTCGAGGCCGAGCAGCCGGCGAAGTACGGGGACGAGGGCCCATGCCTTGACGTACTCACTCACGGACTCTGCCAGCCGGAGCTCCTGTGACCACTCGACATTGTAGCCCTCGTCCTCCATGTCAATGCATGGACGCGGGATCTTCAGTTCGTCCATGACCTGGACCGTCTTCAGCTCGATGAATCGGCCTCCGCAGATCCATGCGCTCAGGATGTTCTGTGCAAGCTGGGTGTGCGGGCCTGCTGCCGGACCTATCGGGGTCGTGAGCCGTGAGCCGTAAAGCGATGTAGCATAGGCGGGCTCGCGTGACGGGAGGAGAAACAAGGCCTCCGGGATGCCGAAGATGGAACGGGCGTGGGCATGTTCGTCGAGGATCCATCGGAGCAGAACAGGGAACGGAAGTGTGCGCATGAGGTCTGCCATTTCGCCCTCCCCTACCCGATTCGCTTCCAGAGACTGCGAGCTGTTTCCTGTGCGTGTTCGTATGCGGCGGTCTCGTCGATTTCCACGAAGTCCCCGTCGCGTAGGATCGGCCGGCCCGCGACGAGAAGGTCGGACACCCGGAGATTGTGCACAGCCACGCCGAATAACAAGTGCCCGAGTACGTTCTCGGCGCTGAGAGGCGTTGGGGGTACGTATCGGATCAGGGCGATGTCGGCCGGAGATCCTGCTTCGATCCGTCCGGCTTGGACGCCGAACAGACGCTCCACGATCGCCGGATTGCCGCGGAAGAGCAGGGCGTTCAGCTGATCGAAGTTGCCGGCAAGGGGATCCGAGTTCGCGTGCTTCTGTACGATCCCGGCAGTGAACAGCTCCGAGAGCATGTTGCAGCCTAGTCCATCGGTGCCGAGGCCGGCGAGCGCGCCGCGGGTCAGGTAGCCGTCGAGATCGAACAGCCCGACCGCGTTGTTCATGTTCGAATGTGGGTTGTGCACGACGATCGCGTCGCGCTCCCGGAGCAGATCCTTCTCCGCCTCGTTCAGGTGAAGACAGTGTGCGAGGATGGATCGCGGTCGCAGGAGGCCGAACCGATCGAGGCGCTCGACCACACGCAAGGCATGCTTCTCTACGCAATCCGTCTCGTCTTCCGGTCCTTCGGCAACGTGAACGTGGATCCCGGTCCCCTCAGGGAGATGCTCGGCGACCCTGTCGAGGGACTCGTCGGACAACGTGAAGGACGCGTGGAGTCCGAACTGCGCGGAGGTGAGCGGATCGTCGACGGGAAGATGCGCGAGGAATCGGACGTTCTCGTCAAGGCCTTGGTCTCGGCACTCCGCGCCATCCCGATCCGAGAGTTCGTAGCAGAATGCGCCCCGGAGTCCGAGCTGTCCACAGACCACATCGCGTAGCGTGTCAAGGGATCCAGGGATCGCGTTTGGACTGGCATGATGGTCAATCAATGTCGTGACGCCGCATCGTGCGGCCTCCATCGCTCCCACCAGCGCACTCGCTTGGACCGACGGTTCGTCGAGCGCCTTGTCGAGGCGCCACCACAGCTGCTCGAGGATCTCCGCGAAAGTGGAGGGCGCGAAGCCGGAGGCGGCCATTCCGCGAGCGAGGCTGCTGTAGAGGTGCGTATGGGCGTTGATCAGACCAGGGATCGCGAGTTTCCCGTTTCCGTCGATGCGATCCTCGATAGAGGCGGTGTCGAAGGACGTACGATCCGCCTTCGAGAGAACCGCGGAGATCCGGTCTCCGTCGACCACGATGGCCGCGCTCTCGAGGACCCGATGACGACCGTCCCAGAGGGTAATCGGCTCGATGACGCGCCTCATGGAGTCGCTCCTTCCGTTCTCGGAATCCTGCCGACTCAAGAGATAAGAATGCCGAAGGATAGCTCTTGTCGGACTGTCAGACAACTGCGCGGAGCATCTTGACCGGCTGCACGGAAAGGACGAGGTGACGCTTCGCGAATCGCACGAAGAGGAGTGAAGGATGGTGCATCAAAGGATCCGGCAGGCGCTGCGAACGCGGCGAGGTCCGAGAGCAGGGCGCCGCGGTGGACTCGGATCGAGAGTCCTGTCAAGCTAGGGTCTGACGGCGCGCTTGGTGCACTTCTGACCGGCGCCGATCTGAGATCTTAGTTGGACACGTCCGGCGATCCTGTCATAATCTTCAAAGGGAAGGAGGCGATGTGGCGCTCCATCACGTGCAATCTGTTACACGTCCGGCGACCCTTGAGGAAGCCTGGGGAGAGAAAGAGAAGTGGGGCAAGGCGGCGCGGTTCCTGGGCGGCGGTATCGACGTCGTGCTCTACACGCCTCCTTCGGTCGAGAGCCTGATCGATCTCACGGGGCTCGGCCTCTCCGGTGTGACGCAAGACGTAGCGGGGATCACGATTGGCGCGACGACGACGATGACCGAAGCGATCGAGTCCTCGGAGATCCGGGCGTACGCGCACGCATTCCTGATCGACGTCCTCAAAGAGGTCGCTTCTCCCCTGCAGAGGAACGTGGCGACTTTCGGAGGAACGCTGGGGAGTGCACATCCGTGGTCCGATGTGATCCCGGCTCTCCTCGTCCTCGATGCGACGCTGATCCTCTACGACGGGGCCGAGCGAGCTGCCGGGTTAGAGCAGTTCCTGGCGGATCGGGCTCGGGGCCGGGGTACAGGTCCGATCATCTGCGGCATTCGAATCCCGAGGGCGCTCGAATCCTCTCGAGGCGCGCACGCCGCTTTCACGCGAACGGCGTTTGATGTCGCCACCTTGAATGTGTCGTGCGTCGCCCCGGCGGGCAAGAGCAGGTGGAGCGACCTCAGGATTGCGGTTGGTGGGACACCTGGTCTGGCGACGCGTCTGCGCGATGTGGAGAGCGCCGCCGTCCGAGAAGCGATGAGTGAAGAAGGTATTGCCGACGCCGCGGCCTCTGCAGTGAACGCGCGGGACGACGCGCGAGCGTCCGGCGAGTACCGCAGGACCGTCGCTAGGGCGCTTGTGGCGCGTTGTTTGCGAAGGATCTCCGAAGAGCCGGAAGGGAACGTCGGATGACGATCACGCTCAAGGTGAACGGCGTCTCGCGTTCCTTCGAGGTGGAGGCTGGCGTGACGTTGCTCGAGCTCCTTCGCGGGGCAGGATACGTGGGGGTAAAGAAGGGCTGTGGAACGGGGGACTGTGGGGCGTGTGCGGTGCTCTTGAACGGTCGCGCGGTCAACTCATGCCTTCTTCTTGCTGCGAGAGCGGACGGCGGCGAGGTCCTCACCGTAGAGGGCCTAGCGGTTGGCGAGCGTCTTCATCCGCTCCAAGAGGCGTTCCTCGACGAGGGAGCAGTCCAGTGCGGATACTGCACACCTGGTGTGATGATGAGTGCGATCGACCTGCTCGCGCACAATCCGGACCCATGTGAGGAAGAGATCCGTGAGGCGATCTCCGGAAACCTCTGCCGCTGCACGGGCTACGTCAAGCAGATTCGGGCGATCCAACGTGCAGCGGAGCGGATGAGGGGTGATGGCAGTGGATGAGCGCCCCGATCGCAGCTTCGCAGTCGTCGGGAGAAACGAACGGAAGATTGATGGGGTCGGCCTGGTGACCGGGAGGCCGAAGTTCGTGGCGGACATGCTGCTGGCGAACACGCTTCACGTCAAGATTCTCGGAAGCCCATACGCTCACGCGAGGATCACCTCGATCGACACATCGGGCTCGGAAAGCCTTCCCGGCGTAGCATGCGTCCTGACGTACGAGAACACGCCGCCGACGCGGCACACGACCGCCGGCCAGGGCTACCCTGAGCCGTCTCCGTACGACACACGGATGTTCGACAGCAAGGTGCGATTCGTGGGGGATCGTGTGGCCGCTGTTGCAGCCGACTCTCCGGAGATCGCGAGTGAGGCGGCGAAGAGAATTCACGTGGAGTACGAGGAGCTCCCGGCGGTCCTGTCGATCGATGAAGCGGTGCGAGACGGTGCTCCGGTCATCCACGATGAAGCGGATTCGACCGGAATCTACGACGCGGCGCGGAACATCGTCGCCGATGTGGACATCGACGTTGGCGATGTAGGCAAAGGCTTCAAGGAGTCGGACGTCATCGTCGAGTCGATCTGCGAAACTCAGTACGCGCAGCACACGCCGATCGAGCCGCATGTCGTGCTCGCGTACCTCGACTCCGACGAGCGGATCGTGCTGCGGACGAGCACCCAGGTGCCGTTTCATGTACGGCGGATCGTCGCCTACGCGCTCGGCATCCCGATGCATCGCATCCGCGTTATCAAGCCGAGGATCGGAGGCGGGTTCGGAACGAAGCAGGAGGTTCTGCTCGAGGACATCGCGGCGTTGGTGACCCTGCGAACCGGCCGGCCGACGTTGGTGGAGCTCTCGCGGGCAGAGGAGTTCGTCGCCGCGAGGACGCGACATCCGATGCGCGTAAGGGTCAAGCTAGGGGCGAAGAAAGACGGGCGCCTACACGCCATCGAGATGGAGGCGCAGTCGAACACGGGCGCGTACGGAGCGCATGGACTCACTGTTCTCGCCAATACCGGGTCGAAGACGCTGCCGCTCTACAACAAGGCGGAGAACGCGCATTTCTTTGGCCAGGCGGTTTACACGAACCTGCCGGTGCCCGGCGCGTATCGGGGCTACGGTGCGACACAAGGCTACTTCCCGCTCGAAACGGCAATGGATGAGCTGGCTGAGACGCTCTCGATGGATCCGATCGATCTGCGTGCTCTCAACCACATTCGGCTCGGAGAGACCTCGCCGATCTTCCGGAAGCTCGGGGAAGGTCGAGAAGGGGTCTCTCAGACCGTGAAGAGCTGCGAACTTGCCCGATGCATCGAGATGGGGGCCGAGCGGTTCGGATGGGCCGAGAAACGAGGGAAGCGGCTGCGGAGTGGCCCGTGGGTGCACGGTGTCGGCATGTCGATCATGATGCAGGGGTCCGGGATTCCCGAGATCGACATGGCGGCCGCGACGATCAAAATGAACGAGAATGGCTCGTTCAATCTCCTTATCGGAGCAACCGACCTTGGCACCGGATCGGACACGATCCTCGCTCAGATGGCGGCCGAGGTTCTTGGTGTCCCGCTGTCGAAGATGATCGTCACCTCGTCTGATACGGACGTAACGCCGTTCGACGTCGGGGCTTATGCGTCTTCGACGACCTACGTTTCCGGTACAGCGGTCGTCCGGGCGGCGGAGAAGGTCAGGAGCCAAATCCTCTCGGTCGCCGCTCCTCTCCTCAAGAGTTCGCTCGACGGCCTCTCTTTGCGAGAAGAGGCCGTCGTAGCGTCGGACGGGTCCCGTGTTGGCCTCGATCGGATCTGCCACAGGGCGATGTACGAGTCGGACCAGTTTCAGATCGCGGCCACTGCGTCCTTCGTGCCATCGGAGTCGCCTCCGCCTTTCCTGGCAAACTTCGTTGAGGTCGCCGTCGATACGCAGACCGGCCGGGTGAAGGTCCTGCACTACGTCTCCGCCGTCGATTGCGGTGTCGCGATTCATCCGAGAATGGCGGAGGGGCAGGTCGAGGGGTCGATCGCGAACGGCATCGGCTACGCGCTGACCGAGGAGATGCTGCTGAGTTCGCGCGGACGGGTCCGGAATCCGTCACTGTTTGACTACAAGATCCCCGGCGCGCTCGATCTCCCGAGGATCGAGGTCGTCTTGGTCGACTCGTACGAGCCAACCGGTCCCATGGGGGCGAAGTCGGTCGGCGAGATCGGGATCAACGGTCCCATCCCGACGATTGCCAACGCGATCTATGACGCCGTTGGCGTTCGCCTCAAGAGGACGCCGTTCACGCCGGAGCGCGTGTTTCGAGCGATGCAAGAGAGATGAGGTGGGTGAGTTCACGGCTTCACTCCTGCATCTCGCCGCGCTTCCATCGACGTGCGTGCGTCAGTCTCCCGTAATCGTGACGAATGTGAAAGGAGTACGATGAAAGTTCTCGTGGTGACGAGCAGTCCGAACGTGGACGGCCTAACGGCCGCTTGCGCGGAGTCGGCGCGGCTTGGGGTGGTGGACGGGCGCAGTCCGGCGCGGGTTGTCAATCTGAACGAGTACGAGATCCAGCGGTGTGCGGCTTGCGACAATGGGTGGGGCCCGTGTTTGAAGGAGCACCGTTGTCGGTTGGAGGACGACTTCGCCGAGCTGAAGGTCATGTTTGAGCAAGCAGAGGGTTTCGTCTGGGTGACTCCGGTTTACTTCGGCGAGCCAAGCGAATCGTTCCGGGCGTTCTTCGATCGCCTGCGCCGCTGCGAGGCGACGAAGTCGGAGAGCGAGAGAAGCGTCCTGGCGGGGAAACCCGTGGTGTGCATCGCGGCGGCGGGCGGATCGGGAAGCGGAGCCGTTCTGTGCCTCTCGCAGATGGAGCGACTTGTCAAACGGCTCGGTGCAACGGCGTTTGACTATCTCCCTATCACGCAGAAGAACCGCGAGTATCAGCTCGAGACGATCCACGACGCGCTCGTCGGGATGTGCACACATCAGCCCACCCGGACCGAGGCCCTGCCTCTCTCAGCGCGGAAACGGCGCAGGCCGCCGCGCGGACGGCGAGACAGGCGCGGCAGCGGTGAGAAGTCTCAGAATTAGCAGCTCACAGCGTGACTCGAGCCCGCCGTTGGTTACGCGACAGCGAGCTCGAGTTGCTTCTTAGAGCTTGTAGATGTCTGAGTACTTCGCGCGGACGTAGCGGGCGAAGTGCGATGCGTCGAGGGTCTCTCCAGTGATCCGCTCGATCAGTTCCTTCGGCTCGTAGATGCCGCCGAGGGTGTGGACATGCTCGCGAAGCCAGCCGAGCAGAGGCGCGATGTCTCCAGAGGCGATTTGCTTGTCCAGATCTGGCAGATCCTCGCGAAGCTTCCCCAGCATCTGAGCGGCGTAGAGGTTCCCCAGCATGTAGGATGGGAAGTAGCCGAACGCGCCCATCGACCAGTGGACGTCCTGGAGGACGCCTTCCGCGTCGTTCGTGGGGGTCACCCCCAGATAACGCTCCATGGCCTCATTCCAGAGGCGAGGAAGATCGGACACGGAGATCGATCCGTCGATGAGGCCCGACTCGATCTCGAACCGAAGCATGATGTGGAAGTTGTAGGTCACCTCGTCTGCTTCGACCCTGATCAGAGAGGGCGAGACGACGTTGGCGGAGCGATAGAGCGCCTCCGGATCGGCTTCATCGAACTGCGGGAAGAACTCGGCCAGGACGGGCGTGAAGTATCTCCAGAACGGGCGACTGCGCCCGATCTGGTTTTCGATCATCCGCGATTGGGACTCATGGATTCCGTTGGAGGCACCGCGCGCAATGCCGAGCGCGAACAGCCGGTCGACCATGCCCTGGTTGTAGAGGGCGTGCCCCCCCTCGTGCAGAGCGGCAAACAGACCGGGGCCGAGGAGGTCTTGTGAGTACCGATTTGTGACGCGGACGTCGCCGGGGCCAATCGTCGTAGTGAACGGGTGAGGAACGTCATCGAGCCCACCGGCGTCGAAGTTGTACCCGATGATCTCGAGTGCCCGGCGCGCCAGCCTTCGCTGTGTGTCGATGGCGAAGGTTCCGCGTAACAGGGAGGGGTCCGGTTCTTCCCCGTCCTTCATCAGCCGCGCCAAGAAGGGCACCAGCTCGTCGCGTAGCGGTTCGATGATCAGACGGAGTTCTGCACACGTCATCCCCGGCTCGAAGCCCTCGATCAGGGCGTCGTACGGATGATCCTCGTATCCGTAGAAGTCGGCGAGCCGCCTTGCGTAGTCGACCATCTTCTGCAGGTGCGGTTCGAACTCAGGGAAGTTCGATGCTCCTCGCGCCTTGGCCCACGCCGCCTGTGCGTGTGATCGAGCGATCGTCTGCTCCTCGATGAAGTCGGGCGGGACGGCTTTCTGTCGGCGATAGTTCTTGCCGACGCGCCGCACGCTTCCTGCCTCCTCGGTGGAAAGATCGTCACGCTTCTCCAGCTCGTCAACATAGGAGCCGAGTTCGTCGCTGACGGAGAGCTCGAACAGCATCTTGGAGAGCTTCCCTACAACCTGCGACCGGAAGCCGACGCCGTTCTTTGGCATGTGCGCTTGCTGGTCCCAGCCAAGCAGGGCCAGGGCCGAGCCGAGCTTCGCGATCTCCTTGAGATGTTCTTTGTAGGCGGTGAGGGTGTCCACGCGATGTCCCCTTTCGTCGCGCCGAAGTGGCGCAAGAGCGAGTTTGGTGGTGAGTATACTGCCCGCAGAATAGGGGAACGAGGCTACTCCAGGATTCGCTCGAGATCCGCGGCCTTCAGGCGAGCCGGATGGCCGCTGTAGCGGACGATGCCGACTCGATCGATCACGACCGTGTGCGGGATCCCACCAACGCCGTATTGTTGCGCGACGGCGGCAGCGGCGGCGTAGGAGTCCCACAGCGCGATCATGTCGGTGAAGCCGGTTTGCACCAGGTATCCGTAGGCGTCGCTTCTTGAGCGGTCCAGGCTGACGCCGATCAGAACGACGCCTCGGCTGGCGAACGACCTCCAAAGCGCGTGGAGCGTCGGGAAGGTGGCTTTGCATGGAACACACCAGCTCGCCCAGAAGTCGAGAATAACGACCTGGCCATCGTGGTCGGACAGCCGAACGGGGGCATTGGAGAGTGATCGTAGCGTGAAGTCAGGGGCGCGCTGGCCGACGTTCGATCCCACGGTGACGGCCTCGCTGGCGGATTGCCTCTCCGATTCCGATGGATCGAGCAAGGTCACACTCGATCCTGACTTTGGCAGCGTGGCGAGGAGGATGCCTGCGACGACGCCTGCCACGATCACGATGGCACAATAGACCAGGAACCTTCGCAGATCACGATTCGGTGTCTGGCAGTCCTTGGTTGGGACGTTCGCGTCATGGTTGCACATCGTGCTCGGCACACTACGAGAGGAGAGGAGCGCTGTCAAGGACAGAGATCCCAGAGCGCTTGACCGCGAACAGGTTGGTCCACGATCCGCCCGCCGCGTATGCTGCTCGAAGGGAGGCGACATGACGGAAGCGGAATCGTTGGCCGGTGGTGCGGGCGCGATCCGCCCCCTGTGCAACGTTCGGATCGGGGTGACGCAGACTATGGACTTCCACGTCGAGTTCGATCAGGACGAGGTTCGGGCGGATCTGGTCTCGAGAGAGTTGTACGAGTTCTGGAAGATGCGCCCGAGTACGTGAGCCGGAAGACGATCGGGCACCGGCTCCTGCGGATTGGGCACGTTCCCAGGAAGGTGCTCCCGACGCTCGAGTCCGAGGGAATTCGGATTCTCGATGAGGGAATCCGGGTCCGCCTGGAGCTGAGGCGCTATGTGGCGCCGGGCCGACGCTTTGGCTACAGGCATCAGGTCCTGTCAGGGTCGATCGTCCTGACGCAGGAGCGGATCGCCGCCTACGTGTGGTGGGGAACGCTCTTCAATGTCTCGCTCGTCGATCCTCGGCTCTCCACTCTCTCGGTCTCGACCCCGACGCCGGATCTCCTGAAGCTCGGGTTCGATGTGGGGGATTTCCAGCAGGGTCGATCGGGAAGGGTCGAGTGTCGCTTCCACACCGATCGAGCGGAGGACTTCGCTGCTGCGGTCGGCGGCCGCTGGGGAGCGCGAGAGCGAGACTTCTAGTTCTCCCGTGTGAGGATCTCGACGGATAGCTCTCCGGTATTCGGTCGAGGGATGACGACCGCGCGAACCTCCGCGGCTCCCCAGTCTTGGGAGAGAATCCGGTCTCCGGTCTGCACGTAGCCCGCAGGAAGGGTCAGCGTTCCTGGGTCATCAAGCTCGATGGAGACGTCGACGCTCGGCGGCACCACGAGGGTGATGTCATCGCCGACCACGTAGTAGCGTCCGTCCGACAACGCCGAGAGCGTGATCCTGCTCGGATCCTCTCCGGCGGTTAGGTCGAGCTCCGTGATCCGTATGTCTCGCAGATCGAGATCGACGGCGCCCTGCGCGGACACCGTTAAGGCGATGGGTGTGGTCCTGTCCAGGGAGAGGTGCCATGTCGCGTCGGCGGAGCGTATGGCCGACAGCGGGAGCCAGAACTTCGGATCGCTTGTGAGCTCGAACACGATCGTTCCTCCGTCGCGAGAAGCACGCTGGGCAAGCGTGGCGAACCTCGGTGCGGAGACGGAGCCTTCGATCAGCACGTCATGCGACGAAGTGCCGTCGATTCGAAGGGCACAGTCGCCGCATGCGAGGGAGACGCGCGCTTCTTCCGCGCCATCTAGAGTCATTCGAACCGCGTGATCCGTGACGCGCAAGTTAGCGGGCGCGAGCAACTGGAATGCGACGAATCCTACGCCGAGAAGAACGCATACTCCGATCAGCGTGGAGAGCGCAATGCCGATGGACGATCGACCGACGATCAGATCGACACCCGCGGCGATGAGGAGCACAGGCCAGAATCGAAGCAGCGTGTGCCACGACTCGAAGCTGACGACGTCAAGGTTGCTGAGCAGGAAGAGGACGCCGCAGGCGACCAGAATCAGCGGGAGAAGTAGGCCTCCTCGCGTGCGCCAGACCATCTCAGCGGAACCTCAAGTTCCTCATCAGAAGGCTGAGCCCGAAGACGATGAGGAGTGCTGGCCAGAAGCGGCCGATCTCGGACCAACTCTCCCAAGGGAGGATTCCGAGGGTGTTGAGGAGAAGGAGGACGCCGAAACCGGTGAGGACGATCGGGATCAGAAGTCCGGCGACAGGACGGCGCATCATCGACGGCTCCCTCGAAACACGCGCCAGAGGAGTGCGAGGCCGATCACGATCGGTAGCGCGGGCCAGAGAAGCCCCAGAAGAACCCCGATCGTGCTAAGCAGCGCGAAGAGAACAGCGACGCCGACGAAGACGAGGATAACGGGAACAAGAAGCCCAACCAGTGTTGCAGTGACCACTATCTTCCTCCTTTCAACCATCGCCAGAGGAAAGCAAGCCCAACCAGGATCGGGAAAACCGGCCATAGCAGGCCGAATGTGAACCAGCGCATCCAGACGATGCCGAAGTTGCGCAGGAGGAACGTAACGCCCAGAAGGATCAGGGCGACTCCGAGCAGGAACGTGGGTCCGCGTCCAGGGCGCCCTGCGACATGGCGGACATCGTCACCGAAGGAGCGAGCCCGGTCGGCGATCTCATCTGCGGCGCCGCGGATGCGGTCGGATAGATTGCCTGGGGTGGCGTGGCGTTCCGGCACGGTCAACCAGAGAGCGAAGTAGATGAGGATGCCAAATCCGGTGAGGACGGAGAGCAGGACGAACGCGAGGCGGACGAGATTCGGATCGGCATCGAAGTACTCGCCGAGTCCGCCGCAGACGCCGCCGAGCATGGCATCGGTTCGACTTCGGTAGAGGCGTTTGGTCATGATTCCCCCTGACTCGGGGCAGTGTATCACACATGAATCAGAAGAGCAACAGTGTTATGTTCTAGTCAAGGCGAGGATCAAGATCAACGCGAGAACCGCGAACGGTGAAACGAGGGAAAGAAGTCGGCCGCTGAGCGGACTCGTGCGCACCCGAAGGAGCGCTCGCAGGAAGAGAGCGCCGATGGCGAGGCTCAACGTCAGAGCGAGCCATTGAACGGATCGCTGCCAGAGAAGTCCGCGAGCATCGCTGGTCGAGACCAGGACAAGGCAAACGGAGAGACCGATCCCCAATACCCACAGGATGGCAAGACTCACCAATCGGCTGCGGCCGTAGATAGGGATCCGCCATGTCAGAACCGCGGCCCACGCAGCGACGAGCGCGCCTCCGAGGAGGAAGAGCGCGGCGATTTGACACGACTCGCTCGGAGCGAAGATGTGTGCCGTCAGAAGG
>Ga0272442_10007337_pt1 | contig 14279 bp, 11 predicted proteins | sample SSMForm2O_FD_200262 | JGI IMG/M metagenome (GOLD analysis project Ga0272442, IMG submission 200262) | Marine sediment archaeal communities from Little Sippewissett salt marsh, Falmouth, MA, United States - SSM-Form-2O | ecosystem: Environmental > Aquatic > Marine > Wetlands > Sediment ...
GAGAACCGGGGCGCGTATTATTAATGCCCTCCCGCTACGGGTGATGGAATTCAGAGGAAGGAAAAAGAGTTTTTCCAAGGGAATCTTATTGCCTGTTGACTAACCGCCTCCTAATGGGTGGCACCGTTGAGCTATGGCTTTACTTCTACAACGATCAGATTCGCGTTTACGTCCACGTACACTTCATCTCCCGATTCCGTAACCGCGTCCTGCCCCGGCCTGTGACTCGTCACGGACAAAGCGTCATCTTCGGACGCGTACAGCACGATCTCTCCTTCTGGCTCTGGTGAAACAGCAAACATGTACATGACATCTTCGCCGTCTCTGTCTCCGTAGAATTCGATAAAGGTGTCCTCCGGGGCGTCGAGTCCGAAAGGCAGGGCAGGACAGACATCCTGCAGGTCATCAAAATCAGCAAACGTAACCGGCGCTTCCCTCGTATCCCAGCCTTCATCCCTGGTCCCAATCTCGTCTCCATACTCCACAACCACTTTTGTTGCAATAATGTCGGCTTCTTCGTCTGCAATTGCAGGAAGCTCAGGAAGGATAAGAGTCTCAGTCCGATCCAGCCCGTCTCGCACGATGTATTCCAGAGGAACAATCCTGAAAGGCAGGTGACAGCGCACAGTGTCCTCAAACGCCTCTGCGTAAGATTCAAACACCCACTCATCGTCCATTGTAAAATCCTTGTTTCTTACCGAATAAAGCAGTGCCAGGTTTCCGGCCCAGGGAACACGCCGCGTGAGGATGTCTTGAATCTCGTCCATCAGCTCGAAAGCGCCTTCAGCCACGAGGAAATCGGTCGAATAGTAGTTGTTCGAATGGGCCAGGGCTACGGAAAATTCCATCATTGCCTGCTGGTCGTTTTCCGGCCATCCAAGATAAATCATGGGCCGCTCCTGGTTCAGTTCCCTGGCAGCTTTGGCCATACGGAAGGCCGCAAGCCAGTCACCCTCCGGCTCTATCTCGGGAGAAAACCCCAGCCCGCTGCGGCCGGTAACGGCCGTCTCATTTCCGAGCCGCGTCCCTTCTGCTGTGTCGTTGGTCGACGACTCCCAGAACGGCACAATTCCCTCGCTCCATGCCGTGTCCGCCAGGTCCTTCAGGTAATCAGCCAGAACCCGGTGCCTGAATAAAAGAAACTCCCGGAACGCCTCGTCATCGACATCGGGTGATTCGGGAATGTCAAAACCGGTCTCCTGCATGAACCTCTCAGCAAAGGCCGGATCCGAGCTGCCCCAGCGAAAATCCTCATCTTCGGGCTGAAAACCCGGCAGAAAGGTGGCATCGATATAGACGCTGTCCACGCCGGCCTGTGCAAGACTTTCTATACGGTCCTTGAAAAGATCCCTGTAACCGGACAGCGGCGACATCCAGGCATCTTCCCAGTCGGGTTCCAGCCAGTCGCTGTCCTGGCAGACAAAAACAATGGGCTCGCCGTCGAGATCGCGCTGCAGCCAGCCGGGATGCTCAGTTGCGGCTGTTGCTGTTCTGGTAGCGTTACAGTCGTCGTTAAAGGCATCGCGCGTCATGACCTCCAGGCCGTTGACGTAAGCAATCGTATGCAGATCCAGTTCCCCTGCCGTATCAGTGAGATGGCGTATCTTTTCGAGTATCTGCTCAAAGCCCGCCTCATCAACGAACGTGCCGTACATATGTTCTTCTTCGATGTAGAAAATGACAGTGTCGGCACCTGCCTCCTGAGCGTTCGTCAACGCCTCGTCGATTTCAGTGTCCGGCATATCCGGCCGGAGAATATCGAACGGCCATATCTTCATGAAAAACGACCACTCGGGGAAAGCGGCCGCAGACTCCATGGGATCCCGCGCCTCGGGCCAAGACGGCATCATTTCGCAATAGTCGTTGTCGTCAACATCCGAAGTACCGTTTCCATCCATACCGGCATCGGTTGCATCGGCACCATTATCGGTGCAGGAAAATGCAAGCAGGATTATTACTGTAATGATTATGTGCGTTCGAATCATTGTGCCCCCTCTGGATTTGTACGGCGTTATCTCGTAACCCACATCGTGGAAGGCGTTACGCGGGCGGTTTTGAGGACGAATGATCCTAGGGGATCGGTTCTGCATTCGCCGAGGCCCCTGGACCCGCACATGATTAGGTCTACCCCTTCGATAAGGGCCCATTTTGCAAGGCCTTTATGACCCCGGTCGACCAAGACGGGCCTGGGCTTTATGCCCTTTATATTCAGTGTCCGAAGCCATGCCTCCAGCCTGCGGCCGGCGTCCGTCCTGTCTTTTACTTCAAGATGTACGTCCTCGGGATTAAGCGCGAGCACCACGTCCATGGTCTTCTGTTTTCCGATTTTCGCCATTTCGGCTCCAAGTTCCACTGCGCGGGTCGCATTATCGGACATGTCGACCATGGCTGCGAACCTGCCCCTGGGCCATCCGCTCGATCTTACGATCAGGCAGTCCACGGGCGAGAACCGGAGCAGGCGCTCCGCAAGGCTTCCGAGCGTGAGAGGATCCTGATCGATCTGCCTGCATCCGAACACGAGCACATCGGCCTTAGACTTTTTACACAGGTCGATAATCTCATCTGCGCTATCGCCTGCCAGAACCTCGCTCGACATGGGAAATCGCGCCATGGGTATGCTCTTAAGGGCCTTGTTCAGCTCTTTTTCGATGTTGGCACTTGATGCGTTTTTTTCTTTTTCAGGCACGACGTGACATGCGATGAGGTGCGCTCCGGTTGCTCCGGCCAGTATGGCAGCAGCGCCCAGTGCGCCCGTGGCCTGATCTTTGAAGTCCGTTGCCCAGACTACGGTTTTTATTTTTTTCATGCTTTTTTTATACCCCCTGTCCGCACCTTATAACAAGTAGGAATCGCTGCAACTTCATGTGGTGCCAGGCACCACGACAAGCACCACGACAAGGGTGTTTATCCGTTCTCCTCGCTGTCACTGTCCGCTTCGTCGTCGTTTTCGTCTTTTTCTGAATCGGCATTCTGGTCATTTTTGCCTGATTCTTCCTTCTCCTTCTGTTTTTCCTCGACCGGAGGCTTGGTCCGGATTTCAGGCGGCGGGCCGTAATCGTTTCTGATTTTTCTCTCAAGCTTGTCCAGGAGAAGTCTCTCCATGTACGAGGGAAGCCTGGCCATGGTAAGGAGTATTTTTACGCCGGGTACGCCATCTTTGTCCTGCTCGAAAACTTCAAAAGAAGCGGGCGACTTCATGCCCGAGTCCTTGAAATCAAACAGAATGTAGCCGGTATCCTTGTCCTTTTCGACTATCTCGAAACCGTAATCAACGCGTATGAGGCGTACGCACGATGTCCATACCGGTCTAAGGGGGTAGGGAAGATGCTTATGGCTTTTTGCCGGAACAGCCCATGGAAACAATAAAAATGCAATAATTACGATAATAAAGCTCGTTTTTCGACCGGACATATTACCCTCCTGTGTGTAAATGTAAGACAATAATACGGATAAATCAAATTTCCTGCATATGGACTGGCCTGACAATGGCCATATTCATAGGGTGAAAAAGGATGAGCGGGGCGGGGAAAAGCGGGAATAAAAACAGTGCCTGAATAAATATAAGAAATGTAACCAGATACTTGTAAAAATCGTGATGTGAAATATATATGAAGACGTTGACTTTGGATAAAGAGAGCATTTTCAGCACAGTGAGAGCTTGATTGTGATCAGTGTCGAACATGTAAACAAACGTTTTGTAAGCACCCTTGCCCTTGATGATGTGTCCTTCAGCATAGGAAAGGGCGAGATCGTGGGTTTTCTGGGGCCTAACGGGGCCGGCAAGACCACGACGATGAGGGTGATCACGGGGTTCATACCTGCCACGTCCGGCAGTGTGAATGTAGCCGGGTACGATGTTTTCGAGCAGCCGGTGGAGGTGCGTAAACACATCGGTTACCTTACTGAGAACGTCCCCCTTTATCCCGAGATGCGCGTGATCGAATACCTGTCCTACAGGTGTGCGATCAAACGCATCCCGTACAAGGACAGGGCCAGGCGTGTCGACAGGTCTGTCGAGCTGTGTCATCTCGGTGACGTCAGAAAAAGAATCATCGGCCAGCTCTCAAAGGGATACAGGCAGCGCGTGGGTCTTGCGGACGCCATTCTGGCTGATCCGCCCATTCTCATACTTGACGAGCCCACCATAGGCCTTGACCCGCATCAGATAAGGCAGGTGAGAGAACTCATCAAGCGCATGGCCGAGGATCACACCGTGCTGCTTTCCACCCACATACTTCCGGAAGTGGAGGCAATCTGTAACCGGATTCTCATAATAAACCGCGGCAGGATAGTGGGGGAGGGCAACCCGGACGAACTCAGGGCCAGGATACATTCCGGTACTTCAATATTGATCGAGGCCCGCGGTGACGGAGGCAGGGCAAAAAATTCTGTGCAGTCCATCGACGGAGTCAAGAAAGTAAACGGACCATTCGAAGTAGCGGACGAGGGTGTTTTCCAGCTCAGGGTGGATGCATCCGTGGAGCCGGAGTTAAGGGAGAAGATATTTGCCGCTGCGGTAGAAGGCGGGTGGGTACTCAGGGAGCTCAAGGTGGATGCGACATCGCTTGAGGATGTTTTTGTAAAGATAACGACGGCGGAAAAAGACACGGAGGATTCCGCCGAAGGCGATGACAGGGAAGAAGAGGCGCATAACTAGGCCATGCTAAACGTTCCGGCAATGATAAAGCGCGAGTTTGTCTCGTATTTCCTTTCGCCCATCGCATACGTGATGCTGGTGGTTGCAATGGGCTTCAACGGTTTCGTGTTCACTCTCATAATCAATTTCCTTTCGGATCCCGCAAGTCCCCGCATACCGCCATTGCAGATGCTCTTCGGCGGCACCATGTTCTTCTGGCTTACGGTAATATTCTTCGTTCCCGTCATAACCATGCGCCTCATAGCAGAGGAACGTAAAAGCGGAACGCTCGAGACCCTTATGACGGCGCCCGTAACCGACCTTGAAGTAATCGTTTCGAAGTTCCTTGCGGCATGGGGATTCTACATCTGCCTGTGGCTGCCCACGCTGGTCTACGTGCTGCTCTTAAGCCGATTTACGGATATCGATATCGGTCCCGTGCTTTCGGGTTACATGGGAACCATGCTCGTCGGTGCAATGTTTATCTCTCTCGGGCTCCTGGTTTCCGCTTTCACGCGCAACCAGATTATCGCCGCGATACTGGCTTTTCTCGTGTGCGCCGTTCTCTTTGCAGTCGGGATCCTGGATTATCTGTCCATGGATTCCGGGGGCGAGAGCGTTCTCGGGTACCTTAACCTGTACAGCCACATGGAAGAGATGAGCCGCGGCATCGTTGATTCCAGGCGCCTTGTCTATTACGCGTCAACAACCATCGCGGCACTTTTCCTTTCGGTCAGGGCTCTCGAAACAAGGAGATGGCGCTGATGACGCACAAGACGGAAAAAAAGACACAGGCATCCGTCGCCGGCGGGTCTAAGCGCCTGATGGCGGGTTCGAACGCCGGTCTTAATGCCGTCCTCATCGTAATCATCTTTCTCATGCTCAATTACCTCGCCATGCGCCATTACGCCCGCTGGGACTGGACAGCGAGCGGCCTGTACACGCTGAGCGAAAAGAGCGCTTCCATACTGAAGTCGCTCGACAAGGATGTGAACGTGTACGTCATGTGGGGAGAGAGCGGGCCACTGTTTGCCGACGTAAAGGAGCTTCTGGACAGGTACGGCGCCCTAAGCAGCAGGTTCAAGGTGGAATACGTGGACCCGGACAGGGATCCGGCCCGTTTCAAGATGATTGTGGACACCCACGGCGCAAAAATGAGAGAGGTGGCCGGCGGCATGATGGCTTTCGAGGCGTCGGTCATTTTCACCTGCAATGACAGGACCAAGTTTATTTCCTCGTACGACATCGAGGATTACAGCGAGGAGATGGGAAGCCGGAAGAGCCTGAGCAGTTTCAAGGCCGAACAGGCCTTTACCTCGGCCATTCTTGAGGTCACTTCCGAAAAGCAGAACAAGGTATGTTTCACACAGGGGCACGAGGAGTGGGCTTTCGAAGGCGTCGGCCAGAGGGGCCTCGGCCACGTCATAGAAAATCTCAAACAGGACAACTACAAGTCCGAGGCGGTTGCCACCATGGGCGCGGCCCGCATAAGCGCGGACTGCGATCTGCTCGCCGTTATCGGGCCTTCGAGGCCGTTTTTAAAAGACGAGGCGGAGCTCATCCGCCGCTACCGTGAGGGGGGAGGGAGCGTATTTCTTCTTCTGGATCCGGTGGTGGAGGGTACACGCTTTCTCCCGACAGGCCTGGAGGATCTGGCACAGTCCGCCGGGATAGCGCTCGATCAGAACCTGGTTCTCGAACCGGACGCACGCAGGCTGCTCACTATCGGCGGGGCCGAAACATTCGTTGCAAGCAGTTTTTCGGATCACGAAGCCGTAAGGCACCTGTCGCTTCCCGAGGGAACGCCGGAGGAAATACGTGAACAGCTCGGCGCCCTTCCCGTGGGCTTTTCAACAGCACGTTCCCTCAGCCTGCGCGAGGGAGCAGAACCCCGCGTGCACATACTGGCCGAAGCCTCGGAACAGTCGTGGGGCGAACGGGATCTCGGTTTCATGATCTCGGGCATTGAGCCCACCATGGGTTCCGGGGACAGGACAGGGCCCTGCGTTATCGCCGCTGCATCCCAGCCGGAAGAATCCGAAAAGACCGGCAGGATGATCGTGGTCGGGGACAGTGATGTTCTCAACGAGAGATTCTTTGTGAACGAGGGCTTTCTCAATCGCGACTTTTTTTCGGGAGCAGTGGCATGGCTTACGAAGCAGGAGAGCCTGATATCCATTGCACCGAAAAATCCCGAGCACGTAAAGCTGACGCTTACGCAGGACGAACTTACGAACATGGAACTTGTAACACTCGGGCTGATGCCCGTACTCGGCATCATCCTCGGCATCATGGTATGGAGACGCCGGCGCTCCTGATAAGGGCCGGCACCAGGCGGTACAATGCAGACAAGGACCACGCTGATACTTCTGGTAATAGCCGTACTTCTCGCATCGTACATAGTTTTTTTCGAGCGGCACCGGCCCACGACGGCCGAGCTCAGCCGCAGGCAGACGAGGGTGCTGGAGGAATTCAACCGGGAGAGCGTGACCTCTATTGCCCTGGCAATGACCGGACAGGAGAAAATAAAACTGCTGTGGCACGAAGACGATTGGAAAATCGAAAGCCCGAAAAAGCTTGAAGCCGACCCGACATCTGTTGAGAGCATACTCACAACGCTGGATTATCTTTCGAAGGAGCGCGTGATCGAGGAAAAGGGCGCGCGCAGCATGCCGCAGTTCGGCTTTGCCGACGCGAGGCTCAATGCAGAGGTGGGGATCGGGGATGAAACCATCGGCCTTGTGATCGGTAACGATGCGGGAGAAAAGAACGTGTACCTGGCGCTTGAAGGGCAGGATGACGAGGTCTATGTCGTAAGCCGCGACGTTCTCGAATCCCTGGGCAGGCCCCTGGATGAGCTCAGAAGCAGGGAACTCGTGGACATCGATCAGGCCGATATCAGTCAGATGGAGATAGCTGCTTCCGCAACCGGAGGTTTTCAGATAACGAACGAGAACGGGGTGTTCCGGCTAAAGGGTCCGCCCGTGGTCAGGGCGGATGACAGGCGGGTCAGAGAGATCACGGCCGAACTTGCCCCTCTTACTGCAAGGCGTTTCGTTGCAGATGATGCATCGGCTGACGACATGGCCGCATACGGTCTTGATTCTCCCGCGGCGAGACTCCAGATTGACTGGAATCCGGATTCTGACGGTAAAAAGAACACGCACAAGCTGACGGCCCTCATAATCGGCTCGCAGTGCCGGGACAGTTCGAATGAAACATATGCATCGATAGAGGGCAGCGGAACCGTGGTCTGCATATCCGACAGGCTTGCGCGCGTGCTGGCCTCGCCGGTTGAATCGTTTCGCGACATGCGGCTGTGGAACTACAGGAAGGATGATGTCTCTTCCGTAAGGATACGGAAGGATGGTGAAGAACTGCACATTGCAAGGGACGACGAATATGAATCCGAATGGAAGATCAAGGGCGCCGCTGACATAAAGGCCGATGCCCGGGCCGTGAGTTCACTTTTAAGCAGGTTCCTGGATGCCCGGGCCGTCGACATGGTTGAGAAAGATAGTGCGGGTGCTGATTTCGAAAACGCGGACATGACTGTGAGCATTTCCGTTCCGGATTCACAGCAGCAGGTGGACTTTGTCCGGCAGAAGGATCGCATGTTTGCGGCAAGGCACAGCGGCGACTTCGGGCACGAAGAAGAAGTGGCACTGATGCTGCCGGGGGCGTTTCTGGATCAGACAGAAGTTGATCCACTCGCCCACAGAGACAGAAAGATCATTGAAGAGGACAGCATTGACGCGAATCTTCTCGTAATCGACGGAAAGGTCACACAGACTGTTGAGAAGAAGGACGGAACATGGCGCCTCATAAGTCCGATTGAAGCACCGGCGGACGGTCCGGACACGAGAGAGCTTGTGTCAATGCTGTGTGAGCTCGAAGCCGTCCGTTTTATCTCGGATGAAGTTCAGCCCGGCTTCGGTCTGGAAAAGCCCGCTTACGTGCTCAACCTGGCATTCGGCACAAAGAGCGGGAACACGGATGCGGGCAAAGGCGCCGGCGGCATTGCTATCGAGATTGGCACGCAGTCTCCCCGTGGGGACGGTTACTATGCCCGGCTTGCTTCGGATAAAAAAAGCCCCGTGTTTATTGCAGCATCCACGCTGGTGGAAAAGATCGAAAAACCGCTTCTGGATCGAACCCTTCTTCAGATAGAGGATGCATTCGCCCGGAAGGTGGTTATTGAGAAGGGCGGTGAGAAAATCGTTCTTTCAAAACATGATGACGAGTGGGAGAGCGGGGATGCACGCAGCATAGACAGCGAGAGGGTGCACAATGCACTGCAGAAGCTGGCAACGAGCCGTACGCTTGCCGGTGCCGGATTCGGTCCTGCAACGCCGCTGCAAGGCCTTGATCCCTTCAGCATGAGGCTCGCGGTTGAGACAGAGGGCGGCAACGAGGATGAAAACATCGTTGTCATCGAGATCGGCGCACCTGCGCAGGTGGATGGAGAAAAAGGATATTACGCAAGGAAAAAGGGAGTGGACGCCACGGTTGTTATACCCTCGGATGTGGCTGATCTTTTCAGGCTCTTGTGAATAATCCGCTTAATCAGTAACAAGGGAGACGAAAATGTCCGGAAAAGAAAACTCAGAGAGCACGACTCTCATGATAGGGCCTTCCATACTCTCGGCTGACTTTGCACGCCTGGCCGATGAAGTGGCCCGGGTCGAAGAGGCAGGCGCCGACTATCTGCACGTGGATGTCATGGACGGACATTTCGTCCCGAATATCACCATAGGCCCGCCCGTGGTGGAGGCTGTGAAGAAAGTGGCAAAAATACCGCTGGACGTTCATCTCATGATCGATCGGCCGGAAAAGTATGTTAAGGATTTCATCGATGCAGGAGCGGATTATCTCACGATCCATTCCGAGGCCACGCCGCATGTTCACGGCACGATTCAGGAGATAAAGAAAATGGGCGCAAAAGCCGGCCTCAGCCTTAACCCGGCCACACCGATTACGCATATAATGCATGTGCTGGATGACATCGATCTTCTGCTGATAATGACGGTGAATCCCGGATTCGGTGGACAGAAATTCATACACACAATGCTGGCCAAGATCGCACAGGCCGCGGGCATACTGGAAACAAGAGAGGAAAACATCATCATGATGGTTGACGGTGGCGTAAGTCCCCACTCTGCAAGGGCGATTGTGTCGGCAGGGGCAAGATGGCTCGTGGCGGGCAGCGCCGTGTTTTCAAAGGATGATTACGCGAAAGCCATAAGCGACATCCGCACAGAGGGAATAAAGGCTCTCAAGTGATTACGGCATACCTGGGACTGGGATCCAACCTTGGCGACAGGCTCGAAAACCTGAGGTGCGCGGTCGAGCTGATTGAAAAGCAGGATGATGTTGAACTTAAGGCAACCTCTTCTGCATACGAGAGCGCGGCCATAGGGCCCGAACAGCCGGATTACGTAAATGCGGCAGTGGAAATAAGAACAAACCTGAATGCGGACGTGCTTCTGAAGCTCTGCACCGGTATCGAGGACGAAATGGGCAGGAAGAGAACGGACGAAAAATGGGGCCCTCGCAGCATCGATCTGGATATTCTGCTTTACGGGGATGTGATGGTGGACACCCCTGATCTCAAGGTGCCGCATGTGGAGCTTGTAAACAGGGCTTTCGTCCTTCTTCCGCTGATTGAACTGAACCCGGAGCTTGTTCATCCGGTCAGGAACATAAAACTGTCAGAATTCATTCCACTTGCCGAAAAACTGAACGGCAGCGCAGAGAATATTGGAAGTTTTATCCAGAAAAGAAACAGGCCTAGTACCTGAAACTGCTCCCGCCGACGAATTCCCTCAGTATCGACGTATGCGGAACCTCGTCCAGAAATACGGGCACGAATAGTTCGATGAACTTTAACAGCCTGTAGGCCTCGGTGTAGCTTCTGTTTTCCCTGGGCACCTCGAGCAGGAATCTTTCTGCAAACACCCTCATCACGGCGGGCTCGTAAATCAACGCCGAGTTGAACATCACGTCGGCCAGCTCCTGGTAAGGGTATATGTATTTTCTTTCGCCCTCGCGCACGGCTTCCCATCCGGCAATCGTCTGGGCAGTGGTGTAACCCCTGAAGAATCGATCCCGGATAATGCGGCGGATAAGTCTCGTGTCCGACGTGAGAATGCGGTTGTGCCTGTCTATGCTCAGCTGGGTCAGTGCATTCACGTAAATCCCGTACTTCTGCCGTGCATCAACCGAGCGCGTAAGCCTGGGGTTGAGACCGTGCATTCCCTCTACGAGCATTACCTGATCCTTCTTGAGATTCAGCGTTCTCCATTTGCTTCGCTGCGCTCTTTTTCCCGCGTTGAAATCAAACCTGGGAGTCCTTACCGGCTCTCCTTCGAGCAGCCTGCCGAGATGCCTGTTGAACAGCCTGAGATCGATTGCTTCGAGCGCCTCGAAATCAAATCTGCCGTCATGATTTTTAGGTGTTTTCTCGCGGTCCACGTAGTAATCGTCCATGGAAAGAGCCACGGGCTCCAGGCCGTTCACCCTCAGCTGTATCGAAAGCCTCTTGGTAAACGTGGTCTTACCCGCAGACGACGGGCCCGCTATCATGACGAGCCTTGTCCCGGTCTTGTGTTTTTTTGAGATCCGGTCCGCAATGTCTGCTATTTTTTTTTCGTGGAAGCCTTCGGCGATTTTAATAAGGTCGCTTATACCGCCGTCTATGCACAGACGGTTGAGCTGGCCCACGTGCTCGACCCCGAGTCGCCTGCACCACATGGTCGATTCGGTATGCGCTTTATATAGCCCGGGCTGCGGCGAGGTGATGCGGGGCACCTCGGACAGGCCGGGATCCGGAAATCGCAGTATGAAATCCGGGTAAAGGGGCACGATCTCGAATCCCCTTATTAGACCCGTGTGCGGGGACACCGGCCCGAGCTGTATGTCGATGAAGTCTCCGAGGGACACCAGATGAGCATTGGATCTGGAAAGAGTCCTGATGAGTGCGTATTTTCCCCTGCGGCCCGTGTTCCTGAAAAGCTCCTCTGCCTCGTCAACAGACACCACCCATCGCCTGAACTCCCTGTGCTCCTTTACCATCTCGCGCATTGCGTGCCGGATTTTTTCGAGAAAGCCGTCGTCCGCCTCGACACCGGTGACCTGAAAATAATAGCCTTCGCTCAGGCTCTGGCCCACTGCGATATGCGCGTGCGGAAAAAGCGAATAAAAGACCTCGTACAGCATGAGGCAGACCGACCGCCTGTAAATCAGGGCCCCTTCGCGGCTTCTGTAGGTGAGGGGCTCAACAGTCGAGTTGTTGCTCAACACAAAACCAACGCTCTCTATGCGGTTGTTTACGATGGCCCCGAGCACTTCCTTTTCGTCATCGTAATGAGCCGTTTTCATGAGATCCGCCACGGTTGAGCCCTGACTGACATGATATTTCCTGCCGCTCAAAACAACGCTGATTTTTTTTGATGAGGGCATCACTTTTCACTTTCGTTTTTGCTGTGCATTTCGCTGAGTATTTCCTTTGCCCTTGGAACCGTAACCGGGCCCGAGGAGCACATGCGTGATGCGACAGCGTCAATCTGATCGCCGACGGCCCCGGCGGACATGGCCACGCTTCTGGCGTGCAGCCCCATGTGGCCGGCCTGTATGCCCTCGGAGCCCAGCGCGGCCAGGGCCGCGAGGTTGGAGGCCAGACCTGCTGAGCCGATTATGCAGGCGAGTTCGCGAGCCGATTTTATGTTCATGATTTTCCTGGCTGCGGCCGCACCCCTGTGAATCCGCGCGGCTCCGCCGACAATGCCGATGGCCATGGGCATTTCGAGGCTCCCGCACAGTATGCCGTCCTCCTCGATGCTCCATGTGGACAGCGGGCCGTACGTGCCGCCGGCTGCGGCGTATGAATGGGCTCCGGCCTCAACCGCACGCCAGTCGTTTCCCGTTGCCATGATAACGGCGTCAACTCCGTTCATAATGCCCTTGTTGTGCGTGGCCGCCCTGTATGGATCCGCCAGTGCGAAATCGCTGGCCTCGACAACCCTGCGGGCAACGTCAGCGCCGCTGAACGAACATCCGGATGAACGCCTTTCAAGGGATTCGAATTTAACCCGCGCATTTATTCTCACAAGCCTTCGATCCGCAAGATTCGTAAGGATCTTCAGGCCCGCCCTTGCATCTGCAAGAGCTGCCAGCTCAGGAGCCAGGGCCTCGCCGATGGTATTTACAGCATTGGCTCCCATTGCGTCCAGGCAGTCGACGTAAATGTGAACGATCAGCCTGTTGCCGGAGGCTTCGGTCTTGCGGATCTCGATGTCGCGTGCGCCTCCTCCAAGGGACTTCAATTCAGGCTGCGCTTCGTCCGCGAGAGTGAGAAGCCTGTCTTTTTCATTCTGAATCTTCCCGGCCGCGTCAGGACCGGGATCTTGCAGTTCCACCTGCACGGCCATGATTGATTCGTCTGCTTCGGCGCTGAAGCCTCCGCCCTGTCTTATCATCCTGGCTGCATTTGAAGCCGCCGCAATAACGGACGGCTCTTCAACCGCCATGGGCACGAGCACGTCTCTGCCGTTTACGATGAAGTTCGTTGCTATGCCAAGGGGCAGGGCGTGCAGCCCGATGACGCCCTCGACCATGAGGTCGGCCTCTAAAGGGGAAAAACCGCCTTCAAGGAGAAGGGCCATTTCAGCGTCGTCCAGGCCTGCGGACTCCTGGATGATCTTCCTTCGCTGCTCAATCTTCATCCGTCCGAATTTTGGAATTCTCGAACTCATGATTTCACTCCGTTTGATGCATCGTTATGATATTTTCATGATTAAGGACTAATCGCAGACGTCGTAATCACCGACAGCGATGCAAACATCGTCAATGTACGCGCCTGCCTCACTGGCCGAACCATCAGACCCTGCAGCAAACCTGAGTTCAAAGTCCGAAGTCATGACTTCAGCAGGAATCGGAACAACAACTTTAACCCATCCGCCCGAGCTGTACTCATAGCCTCTCTTTCCGTCTACCCACGGTGTTACCGGGCAGCCCGAATTAGTAGCTTCTATCGAATTCGTGTTGAATCCGCCAGAAATAAACGAAGACGTCTCCGGTTGTGACCATGACTGCCCGTCTCCGGACCATGCGATGGTGTAGCCGTCGTAATACATGGGGTCACAACCGCTTGTGTTTTCTTCGAACTCGAACCAGTGCCAGTACACCAGGTACAATGTCTCCAGCCCGTTGCCGCATGCGCTCAGGTCAAGGGACTTGCTGATGTAGCTGTCCTCGCAGTCAGCATAGTTGGCTGTCAGATTAGTGGCCCAGCAGTTATCTCCACCATGACAGCTTCCGGGGCCATTGGTTGCAGTGCCGTATGCCCATGTATTGTTGTTGGATGCGTTCCACAGGCCGTCTGAGAATCCTCCATTGTCGCTCTCAAAGTCTGAACTATAGAGAACCATGCCGGGCTGACAGTATGGATTTGGTGCGGGAGGACCTTCTATGCTCACATTATCGATGTACCAGCCTGGATGCGGATCATGGTCACCTGCCATGCAGAAGCGCAGCTGGAAGTCGTAGTTCGTGAACCCCTTCAGGTTAAAGGTCTGGTCGTGCCAGTTTTCATAACTTCCCATGTCCGTATACCCGGGCTGTCCGTGAAGCGTTGTTCCAGGAG
>Ga0272442_10007338_pt1 | contig 14279 bp, 6 predicted proteins | sample SSMForm2O_FD_200262 | JGI IMG/M metagenome (GOLD analysis project Ga0272442, IMG submission 200262) | Marine sediment archaeal communities from Little Sippewissett salt marsh, Falmouth, MA, United States - SSM-Form-2O | ecosystem: Environmental > Aquatic > Marine > Wetlands > Sediment ...
GCCCCGGCGTCTCGGCGCAGGCCGGCCGGCTCGTTGCCGACGAAGTCGCGCAGGAAAGGTCCGTCGAACTGCCAGGCGTAGAGCTCTTCGATGCTGGTCCTGGCATCGGCGAGCGTTCCGAGAGAGAGACGCAGGAAGTCCAGCGTGCCGGAGAGACATCGCCCGCCCGGCGTGCCGCCCACGTAGAGGTCCGCCGCGCCGGCCAGCGAAACATCGGGACCCACGCCGAGCCCGGTAGCATCCAGCCGACCATCCACATAGAGCGTCAACGTCTCGCCGGGGCGGTCCGCTTCGGCAATGACGTGGTGCCAGTTGCCGTCGTTTATCCGCGTCGCACTGTCGATAACCGCGTCTGCATCACTGCCTTTCACCGTGAATGTGACGCCGCCGCCGGTATTGAGCGTCAGCGAATAGCCCGCCTGGGCCATCTTCTCCATCAACACCGCATCGACGGCTCCCGGCTCGGTCGTGAAACAGACCTCGACCAGGAAGCTGGAGGTACCGATCTGCGCATCTCTCACGGGCGAAGGCTCACCCGGGCCAAACGTCCCGGCCTTGGGGATGGTGAATCGGGCCACGGCGGTGTTGTCCGACCATGACCCCGTCGGCGAGAGATACACCAGCACCTGGAAGCTCTCCAGATCGGGCTTGTCCTGCGGATTGAACGAGAACACGTAGGGCCCCTCGCCGGTGACGTTCTGCGCCCCGCCGCCCCAGACGTTGAATCCGCCGTAGGCGCCGCCGGCCTTGAGCCAATGCAGGTCGGCGCCGATCTTCTGGCCCGGAGCCACGCCGTGCAGGCGCAGCTCGACCGCGAACCTCTCTGTCGGGACGATCTCGGCCGGTGCGGCAATCGTCACCCAATCGTATGATTCCGGGATGCCCGGCGGCTCCGCCGCGGGCGTGGAACCGGAGGCATCCGGGTCACCGAGCCGTGCATTCTCCAGCACCGCATATTGGCTGCGGCCGTTCAGTTGCAGCGCCCCGCGCGTCCAATCCTCCAGCGGGCCATACACGTAGTCGTCGGCGTCGACATTCACCGCCCGCAGCGGGTACATAGGCAGCTTGTAGTAGTCCTCCCGGCTCTCGTGGTGCACGGTCATCGTCCAGTGCTCGTCCAGGATGCGGGTCGGATCGTCGCCGGCCGGATAGAAATGCCATTCACCAACCGTGGCGTACAGACCCCACGGCACGAAGACCTTGACACCCCGGTCAACCGCCGGCGAGTTGTGCGCCAACCGGAAATCATGCCGCGCCGGGTTGCGCAGTACAGGCCGGTCGGAGACCTGCCCCACGTCACGAACCAGCGCCTCGTGCGCTTCCAGCGCCGCCCGGAAAGAATCGAGACTCTCGTGCCAGCGGCCGGAGGGCTCGAAGACGCCGAATTTGTCCGAGAGATCGTGAAACACGTTCCGGCTGTAGGCGTTGGTCTCCAGCGCAAACTCCGACTGCTGCGTCCCGGCGTCGGCGGCGTTGCCCTCGGCCGGCGAATCGGCGGGGTTGGCGTGCCAGAACAGCCACTCGCCGATTCCGTCCCAGACGTTGCCGAGGAACTTGTCGCGGCCAGCGTGCGGCGACTGGCGGCGCGTCCCCTTGACGAAGTTGTACACGGTATTGTTGAAGAACGTATTCTGATAGCTGTGAATCTCCTGGAAGGCCGCCGTGTTGCCCAGTCGGCTGAACGGGTCCTTGGACTTGCCCCAGGCGATGTTGTTGAAGTGGTAGTTCTTGAACGCCCCGTCCAGGTAGTAGGCGTGGCCGAAGCGGGCGCGGGCGGCCTTGCCCTGGTTGAGCATGAAGTTGTAGTGCCAGTAGCCGCCGGGATTGCCCGAGATGTTGTTGTAGACGTAGGCCGGTCCGCCCTGCCAGGTTTCGATGCCGCCCCAGTCGTTGGTGTTGAGCATGGGGTCGGTGACCTTGTTGTGGTGTACGAGCATCCGCGACAAGGGCCGGTCGCCCAGGAACCCGCTGGGCTTGCCGCCGAAAAGGAAGATGCCCGAGCCGTAACATCGATCGAGGATGTTGCCCGCCACCTCCATCGTCTGGGCATACGACACTTCCAAGGCGTGGCCCTGCCCGAAACGATTGGGACGCATGCCGATCTGGAAGGCATTATTGCGAAGGACCTTTACGTCGTAGAGCCGTCCGAGGGGCGGTTCCTTGACGCCGTACTCGGCGCCGTCGGCGATACTGATCGCGCCGTGGTGGGTGAACCGAAAGACGTTGTCACACACGGTGACCCGGTCGATGACATCGTCTTTGCCGACCGCCTTCATACGGATCGGCAGGTTCACGTGCTCGAAAACACAGTTCGCCACGCGGATGTCCGTGCCGGAGCCAAGCAGGCGGATGCAGGCAGGGTCCACGTCGTCGCCGACCCAGGGCCCGGCGTCCAGCGACCAGTAGACGTTGGTGAAACGGAAGGTGAGCCCGGAGATATCGATGTGGCTCATCCCTTTGCTATCGATCAGGTTCAGGTGTTGGGCCGCTTCGACGTGCGCCTCGTTTGGATTCTGATCCTCGGGCAGTCGCAGGTACAGGCGGCCGCCTTGGCCTTTTTTGTCGAACCAGAATTCGCCCGGAGCATCGAGATAGTGCGGCTTGTCTTCCAGGTAGTAGCGGTTGTAGCGGACGATCTTGTACGAGCCGACGCCGCCCCACTGCCCGCCGAAACCCAGGCCTTTTCGCTCGGTATCCACGACCTCGACCCGCGCCGGGTACGGCGTTCCCATTACCCAGCCGTATTCGGTCCAGACCAGGGCGTTGTCGTAGTATTCCGCCGGCTCGGTGAGATGGGCCTTGTCCACACCCAAGTAGAGCTGCTTGCCGCCGGCGGTCTCGGTGAACACGTCGAAGGGCTTCTCGCCGGCGTAGTCCCAGTGCCACCACTGGCTCTTGATGTCATCGAGGTCGGAGACCTTCCAGTTGGGCGTGCGGGCCAGGGGGATGCGAACGATGTCACCGCTGTCCGTCACCAGCCAGACGCAACGCGGCGCAAAATCCAGATCGGCGAACCACACTTCATCCGCCTGCGGGATGTCCGCGTGATCGGCGCCCTTGCGCCAGCGGCGCACCTGCTGCGAACCGCAAAGCACCGCCGCGCCGGCGCCCCAATCCGGAGCGCTCGTCAGACGGATCGGCGCGCCGGGCTCGCCCGACTCCCGCACATTCAACGTGCCGCGATAGACTACGCCGCGTTTGAATACGTACGTGTGCACGCCCGCGCATGCCGCTGCCTGGCCGGTGGCCTCCGCGTCCCAGGGATGGTGCTGCCACGGCCGGTCCCGCGTACCGGGATCGGCATCGCTGCCCGCCTCATAGTCGATGTAGCAAACCGAAGCGCCTCTCTCGAAGACAAAGGGCAGCGGCTTCCAGATCAGATCTCCCTGGGCACCCACCTGGGCGTGCGGCTGCTGCCAGCTCCAGACCTGCTCTTGACCTGCGGCGGCGCCGCCGAGCGCGGTCGCTGTCGCGACACACAGAAACACAATACCCTTGTTCACAGCCTTTACCTCCTGCCGATGCGGGCGATCAGCGATAACGCTTGCCCTCGGGTTTCTCCGGCTCAATCTGGGGCGGCGGCTCGCGGCGATCCCGCGCGATGTACGCCTCGATCTTCTCCACCACGCGCGGATGCTCGGAAGCAACGTTGTTGGACTCGCCTTCATCGGCGCTTAGATCGTACAGCTCGAACGGCTCGTCCGATTTGTGCCGCACGGCTTTCCATTTGCCCATGCGCACCGCCTGGGCCAGGCCGCTCGGCACGTTCTGCCGCTTGCTCCAATTGTACTTCGCCCACTCCCAGTACATAAACTCGTGTTTCTTCTGTCGCCCCGGCGTGCCCATCAGCGTCGCCGCGATAGAGAGGCCGTCCATATCCTCCGGGACGTACTGCCCGGCGCCGGCCAGCTCGGCCAACGTGGGCATCACGTCGGCGAAATAGCACGGATGGTCGCTTGCACTTGCAGGCGCAATACGACCCGGCCCCCACGCAATCAGCGGCACGCGGATCCCGCCCTCATACATCGATCGCTTGTAACCACGCAGCGGGCCGCTCGAATCCAGCACGCCCTCGAACCGCTGGGCCGCACCGTTGTCCGAGCAGAAAAATACGATCGTGTGCCTCTCCAGACCAAGCTCCTTGAGCAGCGTCACCAACTCGCCGACCTGCCGATCGATCATGGTATCCATCGCCGCAACCACCTTGGCCTGCTGCGGCCAGGGCTTGTCCTTGTACATCCGCCAGGCAGGATCCACCTCGGGGATCTCATACCGGCCGTGCGGCGGCGTCCACGGCGCATAGCAGAAGAACGGCCTGTTCTGGTTGGCACGAATGAAATCCATCGTCCGATTGAAAATGTGATAATGCGAGTAGCGCTTGATGCTGCCCTCGTCGCCCGGCAGCGGTACGGACTCGCTGTTGTGCCAGAGGTAGTTCGTCCAGTAGTAATGCGCGTGCACCTGATGGTAGTAGCCGAAGAACTCGTCGAAGCCGTGCTGTTCCGGGACGCCCGTGGTGCCCACGTCGCCCAGGCCCCACTTGCCGAACCCGCCGGTGGCATAGCCGGCCTGCTTCAACACGCTGGCGACGGTGACCGCATCGGCGGGCAAAGCAATACCGCCGGTGTTGCCGCGCACCGGCGTGTGGCCCGTGTGCAATCCGGTCATCAGCACGCTGCGGGCCGGGGCGCAGACCGTGCAACCCGAGTAGGCCTGGGTGAAGCGGATGCCCTCGGCGGCCAACCGGTCGATGTTCGGCGTCTGAATCTGCGTGCTGCCATAGCAGCCGAGGTCGGCCCAGCCCATGTCGTCCACCATGATGAAGACGATGTTCGGTCTCGTCGCGCTGCGGTTGGTTCGACCAGCCCGGCCCGATTGACACCCGCCGGCGATCAGCGAGGCGGCGCCGAATCCCATCGCCTTGATAAATTCTCGTCGCTGCATGACACATTCTCCTCAGTGTCAAACGTTGTCAATTGTCTTATGGATTGCGCCGGAGTGATTGCGGATTGAACTCCGGATTCAGCCGCGTTGGAACCGGCGCTTTGACTTTGTCACGCCAATCGCTGAGCCGCTCGCGCATCTCTTTCGCCTTCTCAGGCAGCCTCGCCGCCAGGTCCTTCGTCTCGCCGATATCGTCCCGGAGGTTGTACAGCTCGACCCGGCGGTCCTCGAAGAACTCGATGAGTTTCCAGTCACCCTGGCGCATCGCGCCGGCCGGCGTCGTCCGCCACGGCCACTGACCGTCGTTGTACGGCTCCAGGTAGGCCGGAAAGTGCCAGAAGATCGCGTCGCGCTGCAGCGTTCCTGTCCCGGTAAGCAACGGCACGATGCTCTCGCCATCCAGCACGTACCCGCTCGGCTGCGGCACGCCGGCCAGCGCCAGCATCGTAGGATAGAAGTCAAGGCCGATGATCGGGACGTCGCAGCGCCGCCCGGAGGCGCGCGCGTCCGGCGCGCGAATGATTGCGGGCACGCGGATCCCGCCTTCGTAGAGCGTGCCTTTCGAACCGCGCAGCGGCTCAATCGACGTAAAGTTCGCGTGGCCCCCGTTGTCGGAGAAGAAGAACACGACGGTGTCGTCCGAGAGGTTCAGTTCATCGAGCTTGTCCAGCACGCGCCCGACGCTCTGATCAACGCTCTCGATCATGGCGGCGTACGCGGGGTTGTTGTGCCCGCCGACCGGCGGCTTCTTCTCGTACTTGGCGACGAGCTCGGGCTTGGCCTGGATCGGCGTGTGCACGGCGTGGTGCGAAAGATAGACGAAGAACGGCTTGTCGCGGTTGGCCTTGATGAATTCGACGGCCTCATCGGTCAGCCGGTCCGTTAGATATTGCCCGTCGGCGGTAAAGTGGCCCCGCCCGTGCCGCTCGTACGTGACATCGAATCCCCGGTCCTGCGGACGAAACGGCGATTTGCTGCCAAGATGCCACTTGCCCAGGCACGCACAGGTGTAGCCGGCGGACTTCAGCGCTTCGGCCAGTGTCACGTGCTTGGTGGCGAGTTCGGTCGTGTTGGGCGTGGGGATGAGCTTGCGCCGCTGGGAGGGTCCGCGCTGCGGCGTACCGACCGTGTAGACTCCATGGCGCGGGCCGTACTGGCCCGACATCAGGCACGCCCGCGTCGGGGCGCAGTTGGGCGCGTTCGAGTACGCGCTGGTGAACACCACGCCCTCAGCCGCCAGCTTGTCGATCCGCGGCGTCTCGTAGTACCTGCTGCCCATGAAGCCCAGGTCCTTCCAACCCAGATCGTCGATCAGGATGAAAACGAAGTTGGGCTTGCGATTACGCCTGCCCGCATTCGCGCCGGCGCCCGCGCCGCGCGAACAGCCGCTCGCAAGAAACGAGGCGGCGCCCAGCCCTACGGCTTTGATAAATTCGCGTCGATTCATGGTGGTGCACCTGCTTTGCGTGTAATGGTCGGTTCTATGCGTTTTGCTGCGGCCAGGGCCAGTGCTCGGCGTCCGTCCGCGCGGTGGCCATGAGCGTAGCCATCTGTGCCACAATCTCCGGATGCTCGTCGGCCACGTTGAATTCTTCGCTCAGGTCGGCCTCCAGATCGTACAGCTCGATGGGACCGTTGGGATTCTTCGCCACGTTGACCCGCACGGCCTTCCACTTGCCCATGCGCACCGCCTGCTTCTTGCCCTGCTCGTGAAATTCCCAGTAGAGGTACTGGTGGCGGCGTTGTCGGCGCGGGTGGCCCAGCAACGCGGGCAGCAGGGAGAACCCGTCGATGCCCTCCGGCGGCACGACGCCCGCCAGGTCGCAGCAGGTCGGCAGGAAGTCCCAGAACGCCGAGACGTGGTTCGTGCCCGAGCCGGCCGCGATGCGTCCCGGCCAGCGCGCGATCAGCGGGACGCGAATGCCGCCCTCGTAGAGGTCGCGCTTGTGGCCGCGCAGCGGGCCGTTGCTGTCGAAGAACGCCGGATCGGCGCCGCCTTCCTTGTGCGGGCCGTTGTCGCTGGAAAACAGCACCAGCGTCTGCTCGTCGATGCCCAGGCTCTTGAGCCGCGCGAACAGCCGCCCGATGTCGCCGTCCATGCGGGTAATCATCGCGGCGTGGCCCTTTTGCGGATCCGGCCAATCCTCGTTCGCATACGCCCCGTAGGACGGCACCTCCATCCCCTCGTTCTTCGCCTCGTTGTTGGCGTGCGGGATCGTGTAAGCTAAGTAGAGGAAGAACGGCCCGCCCTTGTGCCGCGCGACAAAGTCGAGCGCGTCGGCGGTGAACAGGTCGTGCGAGTACTGCACGCGCTTCGTCGCCACACCGCCGGGTGGATTGACGTCTCGGACCTCATTGGCCAGCGTCACCTTCTCCTCGTTGCGCCACAGATAGGCGGGATAGTAGTTATGAGCGTGCCGCTGGTTGAGGTAGCCGAACCAGTGGTCGAAGCCCTGGCGGTTCGGGATGCCGGTCGTGTCGGGCTCGCCGAGGCCCCACTTGCCGACGATGCCGGTGGAGTAGCCGGCCTGCTTGAGCAGCTCGGCCACGGTGACATCCGAGGGTCGCAGCGGCAGCCGCGCGTTGCCCCGTACGTACGCGTGGCCCGTGTGCAAGCCCGTCATCAGGCAGCAGCGCGACGGCGCACAGACCGTACTGCCGGCGTAGTGGTCCGTGAAGATCATCCCTTCAGCCGCCATCCGGTCGAGATTGGGTGTTTGAATGACCTGCTGGCCGTAGCAACCCAGGTCCCCGTACCCGAGATCGTCGGCTAAAATGAAAACAATGTTCGGCCGCTCCACCGCCGCACCGCGCCGCCGACCGCCGTGACAACCCGCCACCAGCGCCCCCGCCGCAACCCCTGCCATCTTCAAAAACTCTCTCCGCGTACGCATCATACTCCGGCCTCCCGCAGATGGAATTTGCAGTAACGTCGCAACAACAACATGCCCTTCTTATACGCGCCGAGACAACACCCGTCAACGCCCTTCTCCACCCGCACAGAGCCTGCCGGCCGGGAACGCGCGTGCGGAGATGTTGACAAAGGGAACGAAACATGAGAACACATTCTGAGGCCCGTTTCATGGGCCTGTTGCAGATGTGTCAGGACCTTACGCCAGTTTCAACCTTTGGCCGGAAACGCCACAGCTCACGCTTTTTGCCCTGCCGGTCCTCAAGCGTCGTACGAATTCTGATTTATCTTTGCGCTGCGTTGTCATCCTGAACGTAGTGGAGGATCTGGCCTGCGACCGGAAGCAACCTCCCGTTCGATAGCCATTCCGGCGCGCCGGGATTCGGCTTCGCCTCAGAATGACGCCGACGTTGCCGCGCAAGGCTTTTCCCGAATCCGTATCAACTGCTTGACAAGGCTCGGTCGAAACGTGCGATCATCTAATATCGCTTGGGCGTTGGCCGATCGTTATTGCTCCAGCGGTGCGGAGATGTGTTCGAGGGTTGTGGTGGTGATGGCCGTGCCTTCTTCGAAGGGCTCTATGGTGACAACGGTGCTTGACAGTCCCTTGAGGGAAAGGCTGAGCGATTTCTCGTAGTGATAGGATGCCATGACCGAGGCGCAGCCGGAAGGGATGCAGCTTACGACCTCTTCCAGGACTTCGCCGCGCAGCGCCAGTTCCAGGACCAGATCCGTTATGACACCCGCTTCGTCCTCTACTACGACCACCTCGCCCTCGGCCACCACGTACCAGACACCGTCGAAGGTGGTGGTTGCCATCCCATACTGGCCGCCTCCGGTCGTCGGCAGCTCGGCCGTACCATAGACGTAGCTCGGATCATCCCCCATCACCTGCCAACCTAAATTAACGACTCCGTTGTAGTTCTTCTCGAGGCCTTCGGTCCAGATCACATCGATGTTGATATAGAGGTTGAACTGGCGCAGGCACCGATCCGCGACTTCCTTGAAAAGATCCTGCATTTGCTGGCGGACCGCGGCCACCTCGTCGTACCTCGCGTCGTCCTCGTAGAAGGGCAGGCCAAACAGGTTCATGATCCTGAAATACGCGGTAGCAGCCTGGATGTAATCGGGGTCGCAAGGCGGCTCCGGCCGGGGCTCGGCCAGGAAATCCTTCAGGTGCGCCAGCACCGCTTCCTCGACCTTGTTGGGAAACGGATCGTCCCCGCCCAGCTTCGCGATCGCCTCCTTGACATGCATGACGTCACTGAGGGCTTCCTCGAAGGCCAGGTACCCGTACGGATCGTACGGCGGAATCATGGCAAACGCCAGATCGGCGAGAGTCCCCGCCTCGGACATCGTCGGCTCGCCGCCGCCGTACATGCTGAAATGATCGATATACCCCGCGATTTCGTCGTTCGGGTCTTCTACGATGTCATCCGCGTCCCCCGAGCCATCCTCACCGGCATCATCGTTCGGATCTTCTTCCTCGTCTGTACGCGGCGGCTCCAGGGCCAGCGGGACGACATACTCAGCGGACCGCACATGATAGAGGATCACCCTGCAAGGATCCGCTACAGGCATAGCCGGGATGAGCTCCAGTTTGGCCGGTGTCCGCAGCGACAAACCGTCTGGCAGCAGCTCGACGCCGGGGAAAACGTGAGCGGCAATGGCATTGCTCGGCGGTGCGGACAGCGGACGCACCGAGATCTCGACGTCTTCGACCAGAGCCCCCGGCGGTATGGTGAGTTCTATGGTATCCCCTTGTTGATTCTGAGCGCACAGGACACCACCATCCTTGCCTACCGTCTGGATGACTGCCGGCCCTTGGTCCTCGGCCACCGCGTACCCGCCGCTCCCGACGAGAAGGACGGCAACAAAGATATTGAGAAGACCGGGATGGCTTGCTACTGCGCGCATGGGTGTACCTCCTAACGAGTACGGCAACGAAACGACACGGCCTGGCCGCTTATGTCACCCTTGTTGACCTCCCTTTCCTGTCGGCTCCGTGATTGCCGGACCTCGACCCGAACGGTCCGGCTGTGCCGCCGCGCCCCACAGCATCCACTGCGCTTTCACAAAGAGCGCGTCTGCATCCTTTGATTATCGCCAAAACATCCCCGCAAGGCAAGAGAAAAAGTCACCGGTGACCAGCAATAGGAATATCCGCGCCGCCTCACGGGCGTAGCGCTTCGCGCAGGCGGCGTAATTCGCGTTTCAGCGTTGCCTGGGGGTCGGCGTGTTCGGCCCGCCCGGTGAGGTTGGTCGTTTCGTGCGGGTCGGCGTGCAAGTCGTACAGTTCCTCGAACGCCAGGTGTCGGGGGTCGCTTTTGTCGAACGTCTGTATGTACTTCCACCGCTGCGTCCGCACGGCATAGAGAGGCCGGCTCCCCAGCGAGGGCGTCGGTGCCTCGTAGAGAAAACTCGTTCGCCAGTGGCAGGCTTCGCCGCGCAGCAGCGGGACCAGACTCGCACCGTGCACGGTCTCCGGGACCGGCAGACCCGCCAGTTCCAGAATCGTCGGCGGGATGTCGATGTTCAAGACCAACCGGCCGTCGACGCCCGCACGAACGCCGGGACCGGCGGCGAGCATCGGCACACGGATCGACTCCTCGTAGGGCAGGACCTTGCTCGTGAAGCCGTGCTCGCCCATGAACCAGCCGTTATCGCCCATGAAGAAGACGTAGGTGCCGTCACGCAGATTCGACGTATCCATCGCGTCAAACACCCGACCGAGCGCTGCATCCATCTCCGTAATCGCCGCATAGTATCTCTGCAAGTGCCGCTGGATGTTCTCTTTTTCGTCGTAGCCGTAGCGCAGCGCCTGCTCGCGGCTGCGCGCGGCCTTGAGATAAGGCGGCTTGCCCGCGAGATCGTCCTGCCATGTTTGAGGGACGAGCATGTCCTGCCGGTCGTACGTGGCAAGCGTCTCGGCGCGGGCCGGCCAGTCGAACTCATGATTCATGTGGGGGACCTGCGTGCAGTAGAACAAGAAGAAAGGCGTACCGGCTGAGTGACAATCTGCCATAAACTGGGTCGCCTGCCGGGCGTTGTAGTCCTCGATGTAGCCCTGGACCTTGCGCCGGCGGCCGTTCTCGGTCACGCCCCGGCCGTAATACGGCCCGTTGGAGACGAAATACGAGGCAACATCAAAGCCGCATTCCGCCGGCGAATTGCCCAGATGCCACTTGCCCACGACGCCGGTCCGGTACCCCGCCTCCTTCAGTCGCCAGGCAATCGTCGAGCGCGGATCGCGCAGCGTCCCCGGCACGGACGTGACACCGTTGGCGCTGCCGTAGCGACCGGTCAGGCACGCAGCCCGGCTCGGACTGCAAATCGACAGTGTCACGAACGCGCGGTCGAATCGAGTGCTGCGCGCCGCCAGCGCATCGATGTTGGGCGTGCGGACCAGGGGATTCCCGACACAACCCATGGCGTCATAGCGCTGATCGTCGGTGACGATGAACAGGAAATTCGGCCGCGAGGTGCTACGACGCTTGTCGGAAGCAAACGACCCGCCTACAGGACACGCGAGCCACGCTGCTGCGGCACCGCCGAGGGATCGGAGGAATTCTCTGCGATTGTGCATTACGTATCCTCGTCTTCGTACGTACGTCGGCCCGGCCGAAGCAACACGCAGCCACCGCTGTGTCAATGGTACATGAAGTGAACGGTGGCGTTGCAGTCTCGCCCTACCTTCACGCGGACCCAGTGGGCGGAGAAGCCGTCGGGGAATTCATGGTGCTGATAGCCCTTGCGGAAGCGGAAACTCTGGTAGCGGTGCCAACTGCCGTTGCCCAGGAAATCCACTTCGAAAGTGAAATCGACGTTCTCCTCGCAGTCATGCGCGATGTGCACCACTTTCTTATCGAACCCTGTCATGAGGAACGGGTCGCAGACCTGTCCCGCCTTGACGGGCGTTTTCCACCACGGCCCGCCCCAGCCGGTGGGTTTGCCCATCTGCCAGAGGTCGTCGATGTTGCCGAACCACAGGCCGGACTGCGGCTGGCCCTGGTCGTGATCGATCTGGTCGGAGGCCATGACGAACAGGCCCCGCCAGTGACAGAAATCGGGCACGACCCGCAGGTGGGAGCAGACCGGTTTGATGCCCCAGATGTGGCCCTCGTAGGACAGCGCCGGCAGCTCGTAGAAGATGCCGTGCACGTCCATCAGCAGCCGCTCGGTCACGGCGTGACGGATGCGCGTCCACTCCGTGTTCCAGGCGTGGTCGAAGGAGTGGCTGCCCTTGGGCAACAGGTACCGCTGCCACTTGCCTTTGACCAGCGCGCGGAGCACGACGCTGGATTTGGTCCAGCCGGTCGCATAGATCGTATGTCCGCCGTAGGAGCCGCCGCTGGCGCTGCCATGGACCTCGACGAACGGATTGCGCTCGATGATGGTCCACTTCGCGCCGTCCCATTCGGCCAGGCGTCCGGCGTCGCGCTGTCCGAGGAACTCTTTCTCATCATAGGTGTTGTTGGCAACAACGACGCGCCCCTGGGCGGTGTAGCCGCTCTTGAAATGCGCCTTGGCGTTGGTAATCTCCAGTTCCTTGACGAGATTGAACAGCTCCTTCGCTGCGAGCGTGTGCACGTCCACTTCCCAGAAGCGCCCCTCCATGCCCAGGAAGTAGACCTTGTTCTTGGGGTCGGTCAGGTGCGCGCAGGTTGCCGCCAGTCGATAACGCTTGAGGTCGTCGATCGTCCGCACGTTGCCGTCGGTGTCGATCGCGTAGGGCCCGATGAACGCCTGGCCGCTGGGCCAGTGCGCCATGCGGTTGGCGAACGTCCCGGTGACCGATGCGGGATGCCGCCGCATTGTCATGTCCTCGTCGATCTCGTACAAACCCAGACCCTGGCCCCGAATGTGCGCGACGTAGCCCACCGCCCAGAGCCTGTCGGCCCACGGAATCAACGCACCGATGCCGGCTTCCGAAGTACTGCCCAGACCATGGGCCATCACCGTCATCTGCGGAAAAACACCGCCGACCGGGACGGGCGTCGGCGCGGTCTCCCGTTCATCTTCGATCTGCTTGAGATACGCCTGCAGGGCCCGCGCCAGGCTGTGTCCAAAAGCAAGGGCGCTCTCGGGCGTCACCGCCTGTCCGCCCGCGTTGGCGTAAGGAATCTCGAACGGCGCCGTGAGACAAACACCGTCCAGCCCGCCGGCCCAGCGGCTACAGCTCTTACCCTGGTCATAGTTGCTGCCCGTGTTCCACGCCTTGCCAAAGGGCAGATTGTCAGAGGCCCGGTACACCAGCGCGCCGGTCTGCACCTGTTCCAGGATGCGTCCGAAGCGGCGCTGCTCCTGCCACAACCGTTCGTCGGAATTGCCAACGATATAGATCACCTCGTTGTAGGTCCCTCGAATGTAGGGACAGTGCAGGTCCAGGGCCGCGCGGAGCCTGCCATTGGACCAGTTGGGCACGAAGGTCCGCAAGGCGGCGACCGAAGGATAGATGCTCTGGCCGAGGTAATCGCGATTGTGGTCGCGGGGCTTGCGGTTCTTACCCTGGTCGCCGTCGGCCACGCCGTCGGTGTCCATAAAGGGAACGGCGAGGATCTCGACGTTGCGGCGGAACCAGCAACCGTCTTGATCGTCGGCCAGGACGGTCTCCAGCAGACCTTCCATCGCGTAGTTGGCCATCATCTCACAGGCATGATGTCGCGCCGTCACCAGCACCCTGTACTTCACATCCCCCTGGAGTCTACCCACATGCAGACGCGTGACGCGCCGGCCCTTCCTGGTCTGGCACAACTCGCGCGCAGCCAGATGCGGGTTGTCTTTGTGCTTGCCAAGGAACTCCTCGAGGTTCTTCTCCTGATAGGGCACGGCAAAACAGAAGCGCACCGCCCGAGCGTCTTTCGCAAAGGTGTACTCGAACGACGCGTCGCGCACCGCTTCGGCTCCCAGCCAGGACCAGGTGCGCCCCTCGTCGGTGCTCACGGCCGGGCCGCGCACGCCGATGGGACTGCGGTCGGCGAACTGAAACGTCAGCGTTCGCCCGGCGGCGCCGTGCACCCGGAAGTTCCAGTAGAACCACCAACCTTCCGTGTCACGCAGGTCCGGCCGCAAGTGGACCGTGTCTCCGTCGATCCGATCCACAATGATGTTGCCACCCGGATAATGAGCATCGACGGCCACCGACGCAGCCTGCGGCGCGGACCGGCCGGGGCAAAGGCAAGGCCCCGACCCAACCAGGAATCCAAGGACCAGCAGGAGGCGTATCGGCATGGCTGACAAGCGCAAACGGCCCGTTGAGCCTTCGCGTGCGGGGCACCAGAGAAAACGCATTCTTCAACTCCCTTCCAATGAACAACCTAACAATCCCTTGCCGGATGCGTGCGACGGCACGAGTCTCGACTATAGTCCGCCCCGCGAACCGTGTCAACGTCGCGTAACGTCACAAGCCCGGCTGGGAGCGAAG
>Ga0272442_10007339_pt1 | contig 14278 bp, 15 predicted proteins | sample SSMForm2O_FD_200262 | JGI IMG/M metagenome (GOLD analysis project Ga0272442, IMG submission 200262) | Marine sediment archaeal communities from Little Sippewissett salt marsh, Falmouth, MA, United States - SSM-Form-2O | ecosystem: Environmental > Aquatic > Marine > Wetlands > Sediment ...
ACGACACCAGATTAAAACCTTGAATGAGTGTCCAGCAATATAAAGTTTAATCACAACACCAAACGACAAATAGTTCCCGATGTGCATTACAAAAAAAATAAAAAAGTTTTTTGAAAATTGATTTTTGGGATTAATTTCAAAAATAGAGCCTGAATTGGCTTTATGTTAAGGGTTTAGTTGGGTCTAAAAAGGGCATAAAAGGAATAAGAGGGACATGAAAGGGCAGTTAGGGGAACGTGTTTTTGGAGTGTTTATTTGTTTTTTGGGGTTTTTAGAACGGTAAATTCATTAAAGAGTTATACAGCAATAGTGTGCTGTAAAACATGTGCGGTTGTAGTCTAGCCTGGCATGACACAGACACATCTGTGGTGTAAGCCTTCCAAGCCTGTAACCCCGGGTTCAAATCCCGGCGGCCGCACCATCACACTCACATTTTAATCTTAAGACTTTTTGTGTTTTCACGAATAAATATGCCAAACACTATTTAATTGTACCAGTCAAAGCTTTGCTCAATATAGCTGATGAAAGTGCTAAAGAACTTTTTAACCTCATCTGCCAAACCCGTTTTATTAAGGCCAGCTTTGGCTTGCTCTGCATGATTTTTTGAAGCTTGCTTCGCTTGATCCAGAGCGCCGCTTTCTCGTACGATTTGTCGGGCTAGGTCTTTTTCTCCAAAACTAAGAAACTGCTTGCCCATCAGGCACTTCAAACCTTCAGCATACTTTGCATCCTTGGAACTCAAAGCTAAAACTACATGTAACGGCTTTTTGTTCTTTGAAATATCCAAACACGAAGACTTACCATATTCTTCTTTTTCGGCAAAAGTGTCGATGATATCATCTTGAATGTCAAAACTATAACCCATGTGCTCGGCAGCTTTAGCTAACACTGTTAGGTCGGTTTCGGGGCCGTTTGCCAGAAGGGCTCCGGTAACCAATGTTACCTTAAACAAAGAAGCTGCCCGCTTGCTCGCCATTATCATCCATTCTTTTTCGGTTACCTGTTTTTGCTCAAAGAGTAAATCAAGAATCTGACTCTCATTAACTGCCCGATAACCTTCAGAAGTCAAACACAAAACTCGATTAATTAACGCTTCGTTAAAACCTGACTCCATAACTGCCCGAACAGCCAAAGCATAACAAACATTACCTGCAAAAACTGCAGTGCCTTCTCCAAACCGGACATCATACGGAGCATAACGGTTAGTAAAACCAATATGTAGGGTCTCGCGCCCTCGCCTTTGCTCATCCATGTCTACTAGGTCGTCATGAATCAGTATGGCGTGACGGTAAAGCTCAACTCCGACGCAAACTTTCAAGATTTTTTCATCAACTTTTCCGGTGTAGCCCTTGTAAACAAGTAAAGTACTGCAAGAAGCAAACCGCTTGCCCTTACGTAAAACAAACTCTGCAATATCGCGGTACACTTTTCCAACAAAAGGATGATACTCCGTAGCATCGTTGATTGCTTCGTCAAGAAAAGCCTTCAACCGTTTTTCAATGACTGCACTGTATTGGTCTAGGGTTTCTTCCCAACTCATCAAAAACAACTCACTTGGACTGAATACCAGTTTTCGTTTTGTGACGTTTGTCCAGTTCCTCAAAAATACTACTCAAACTGTAACCGTTCTGAGCCAAAACCACCAACATATGGAAAAACACATCCGCCGCCTCCAAGGCAACCTCATTAGCATCCCCAGACTTTACTGCCAAAATAAATTCTGTTGCTTCTTCACCGACTTTTTGCAATGCTCGGTCTTGACCTTTAGAAGTTAGACGAGAAACATACGAGTCAGGACTAGGGTTACGAATACGCTCATGAACTATCTCAAATAACCGCTCTAGCATTCGAGAATCAACCACAGCAGACTCCGTCTCGGGTTTAATTGGCTTGTAAAAACAGGTTTCCTCACCCGTGTGACAAACCACCCCAACTTGCTGAACCTTAAACAATATAGCGTCGTTATCGCAATCCAAAAACGCATTCTCAACTAATGAATAATGCTTGGATTGTTCCCCTTTCATCCAGATTCTGTTCTTTGTACGACTAAAATAGTGCATTTTGCCCGAAGTCAACGTCAACTTTAGAGATTCTGGGTTCATGTAAGCCTGCATCAACAAACGATTATTACTAGCATCCTGAACAATAGCCGGAACCATACCGTTGCCTTTCTCAAAATCAATTTTCTTCATAAACGCGTTAATTTCGTCTTCTGTAAGTTTAAGCACCATCTTGTTCACCTCAAATTAAACTAAACGCATGGGCACTCCTTTGTCCGCGAGGTACCTCTTAACTTCTCCCACACTGTACTGACCCCGATGAAAAATCGAAGCCGCCAACGCAGCATCTGCCTCACCCACTGTTAAAACATCGTAAATGTGCTCCACATTACCTGCACCCCCACTGGCAATCACAGGCAAATTTGTTGCCTGACTCATGGCGCGAGTCAACTCCAAATCGTAACCCGTTTGTACTCCATCACAGTCCATACTAGTAGGCAACAACTCCCCAGCTCCAAGGTCTTTAACCTGTTTTGCCCATTTAATGGCATCAATACCTGTAGGTTTTCTGCCCCCCATCAAGTAAATTTCCCACCAGCACTTGCCGTTAGCAGTATCCACAATAGTCTTGTCAGGCACGTCTGAATCAACATAAACCCGTTTGGCATCAATTGCGACTACTATGCATTGACTGCCAAAAATGGAAGCAGACTCCTCAACTAGTTTGGGGTTATTTACTGCCGCAGTGTTCACTGAAACTTTGTCAGCCCCACTGGACAGGGCGTTTTGAATATCTGTGATATTTCGAATTCCCCCACCTACAGTGAAAGGAATCGAAATCATGTCAGCAGTCCGTTTTACTACCTCTAAAGTCGTGTCCCGATTCTCATGAGAAGCTGTAATATCCAAGAAAACAACTTCGTCGGCGCCTTGGTTTTCGTAGTCTGCCGCAAGCTCAGCGGGGTCACCTTCTACTTTTAGGTTAACAAACTGAACGCCCTTCACAACTTGACCGTTCATAACATCCAAACATGGAACAATACGTTTCGCTAACAACTTTTCAACGCCTCCAATGCCTCTTTAACTGTAAACTTTTTCTCATAAATGGCAGTACCAACAATAACTCCCCAAACCCCACTTTTACTCAAAGCAACCAAGTCACTCAACTGGGCAACACCACCAGAAGCAACAACAGGAACACTAACAGCACTCATCAACTCCAACGTCTTTTGAATTCTTGGACCTTCTAAAGTTCCATCCACACTAATGGGAGTAAAAATCAACACACCAACCCCCAACTCATCAAACAACCGTGCAAGCTCCAAACAATCCATTTCAGACTTGTTAACCCAACCATGAACCACAACCTTACCATCTTTCTCATCAATAGCCACAGCAACATGCTCTGAACCAAAACGAGAAATTGCCTCCTTCACCATAGACGGATCGTTAACTGCAGCAGTTCCAAAAATAACCCTGTAAGCCCCCAGCTTTAGCAACTCGTCAGCTTTTTCTAAACTGCGAATTCCGCCCCCAATTTCCAATTTCACGTTAACATTTTGTAAAATGCGTTTAATTGCAGAAACATTGTCCCCAGAACCTATCGCTGCATCCAAGTCCACCACATGAATTAGTTCGGCGCCGTCCCGTTCCAGAATCTGAGCCGCTTCTAAGGGGTCATCGTAGTATACTTTGTTTTTTGCAGGGTCACCCCGATAAAGGCGCACACATTTTCCGCCCAGAAGGTCTACTGCAGGAATAACTATCAACGTGATTACCTCTTTACCAGTTTCACAAAGTTCGTGAGCATGGTTAAGCCGGTTTTGCTGCTTTTTTCTGGGTGAAACTGGGTGGCAAACAAATTCTTTTGAGCAACCATGGAAGCAAACTTTACCCCATAATCTGTAGTTGTCACCACAGCATCTGAGTCCTCAGGTTCGGGATAGAAAGAGTGAACAAAATAGACGTAAGAGCCATCCTTAACTCCCTCTAGCAACGGGTGAGGTTTTTGTATGTTTATGGTGTTCCAACCCATCTGAGGAATTTTCACAGTGTCAGGCAATTTTACTACTTCTCCAGAAATAAAATCCAGTCCTTTTACTGAACCACCTTCGTTGCTTTTTGTGAAAAGTAGCTGCAGACCTAAACAGATTCCAAATATTGGGGTGCCATTGTTCATTGTTTCTGCTACTACATCAGCGATGTGAGCCATGTTTTCCACTGCTGGAGCAAAAGCCCCCACACCTGGAAGAACAATAGCATCAGAACTACGCAAAGCAGCAGAATTGTGAGTAATTTGGACCTTAGCCCCAGATTTTTCTAATCCTTTAGTAATGCTTCTGAGGTTTCCTACACCATAGTTAACTACTGCAATTTGTGGAATTGTCACAAAACCCCCTTTGCACTAGGGACCCGGTCGCCGAGTCTGGGTTCAACTGTAAATGCTTCACACAAGGCAAGAGCCAAAGCTTTCATTGCAGCTTCAATTTTGTGGTGTTCGTTTTTGCCGTACAACACTGTTACGTGAATGTTTGCTTTGGCTGCTTGAGCAAGAGATTCAAAGAAGTGTTCCATATCCTCAGTTTTCATGTCTTCTATTTTTGACTGAAGAAAACGAAGGTTTTGAATGCAATAGGGTCTGCCTCCTAGGTCTACTGTTGCTCGAGCGAGGGATTCGTCCATTGGAACATAGGCTGAGCCGAAGCGTTTGATGCCTTTGCCTTGGTTTGTTGCTTTGCTTAGGGCTTCGCCTAGTACTAGGGCGACATCTTCTGCCACGTGGTGAGTTAGGTCGCCTATGGCGTTTACTTGTAAATCAAAAAGGCCATGCTTTGCTAAGGTAAGTAGCATGTGGTCAAAGAACTTGATTCCAGTTTTTATGTCTGCGTTTCCGGTTCCGTCCACATTTAGTTCTAGGGTTATATCTACTTCTTTGGTTTTTCGTTGGGCTTTTACTTTTCTCATTTCTAGTTTCCCCTCAAACACGTAAACAAGTATGGAATATCATTCACGTCAGTTACTACTGCGTCAGCTCCATGCTTACTGTATTCAGTAAAAAGCTTATTTGAATCCTCTGATGACGATACAACCCCCAAAAACAATAATCCTTCAAAACCCTTCGATTTTGCGTTCTCTATCAACAGGACATCAGAGATTCCATCCCCCACATAAACCACTTTGGCGTCTTTTTTGCCACTTTTTTGCAGTAACTCAATAAACAATTCAGGACTGGGCTTGCCTAGCTTGCTCATTTCTTCTTCAGATTTAAGCAAATCCCCCAAAAACACGAACTCTGATTCCTCAAAGTATTTCATATAACCGTATTTTTCTAAAACATACAATCCTTGAGGGCGAGGTCTTCCTGAGTAGATTCCAAATTTTCCAAACTGCTGTTTTAGTTTGTCTAAGGTTTGTTGAGAAGGAATGAATTCTTCAATATCTATATAACTGGAATCAAACTTGAAAAACGAAGGTTCATCGTAGATTTTTGTGTATATGTCTTTACCTAGATAAAACTCTTCAAATAACCGTTTCAAAAGGTCAGGTTTTTCAAGGTCAAAAGGAATTAACAACTTAACTAGGTGTTCTTTTTCTTCAACTACTTCGGGGTCGACTCCAACAAGTGAAGTTTCAATTGGTTTTTGTTTATCCAGATTACATTTGGCTAAAAACAGGTCCAAACCTACGATACTATCATCTTTTAATTGGGCAAGTGAATCTGCACTGATTCCATAATCTGCAAGAAAAAAGCCTACTTGTTTTAGGCTTTGAATAAAGCGTTCAAGGTCAGAAAACTTGATGCTTCCAAATTTGTTAACAAAGGTCTGGAGCAGGTTTTCGTGTTCAAGTTTTCGCAAAATTAACTTCACATAGTAAGTAACTAAAGCATAGGACAGATTCCAGTCGTTATTAAACCGTCCAGTATCCTTGAATTTTTGAATATCCAACAGGGTTACTAGTTTGCCTTTTTCTCCTTCTAGTCCCAAAATTTCAAGGAAATAATAGTCAACAACGTTGCGGATTGTCTGCCGGTAAGACTGATTAGTTTGAGCCAAAACCCCGTCAAAATCAAAGATAAGGTTTTCAGCCTTACAAAAAAGCTGCTCAGAATCTTCTCTAACGTAGATTTTGTTTTTGCTGTTCAGTAAACGGTAAGACATTTGGGGTTACTCCTCTAAGGACAGTTTCAAAGAAGAAACAAACTTTTGGTTCATGTCTCGGGTTCCTACTGTGACCCGTATGCAGTTGTCCAGAAGGTCTAGGTGGCCACGGTCTTTGACTAGAACGTTTTTGTTTTCGATTCGTTTTGTTAATTGTAATGAGCTTAGTTTGTCTTTGGTTACTTTAAACAAAATGAAGTTCGCATCAGAAGGATATGGGTCTACGCCGTTGATTTGTTGCAGGTTTTGCATGAGCCATTCGCGTTCTTTTTTGACTAGGTGCAGTTTTTCTTTAAAGTAGCTCCAGTTTTTCAATGCCAACCCAATAGTTTGCTGTGTAACTGAATTCACATTAAAGGGTCCAACTACTCGCTGAATGTATTTGATTAAATGTTTGCTACCAACAACATAACCCAACCTAAGCCCTGCTAATCCAAAGGCTTTTGAAAAGCTTCGCAACACTGCAAGGTTGTCATAGTCTCTTATCCAGTCTATGGTTGTTTTAGAGGCAAAATCAACGTAAGCTTCGTCAACTACTACTATTCCTTTGAATTCTTCCAGTAGTTGTTTAATATCCGAGTCTTGAAACTGGTTTCCTGTCGGATTGTTAGGAGAACAAACAAAAAGCAAGTGGGTTTTTTTGTCGGCTTTTTTTAAGATAGTGTCAACATCTAAACTGAAATCTGGCTTGAGCATTGTAGTTACTTTTTTGCCGCCATATAATTCAGCAAAAAAAGTATACATTGGAAAAGTTGGCTCAGCAACCATTATTTTAGAGCCTTTTCGTATGAAAACCTTCATCAAAAGGTCCATTATTTCATCTGCACCGTTTGCCACAGCAACTTCAGATGTGGTGAGTCCCAAGAATTCTGAAATTGCAGCGATTGCTTGACTGCCTCTAGGGGGCGGATAAGCACGAACATCAACAGTTTTGCAAGCGTCCAGCAAAAGTTTTTGAACAAAATCTCTGGGCATAGCAAAGTTTTCGTTAAGATTTAATTTCACTAGGTTTTCCTCAGATTTTTGGCCAGTTATGGTTTTTACTTCGTAGCATGAAATTTCTTGAACTTCTTTTTGAACAAGTTTTTTGATTTTCATTTTTCTTTTTCCTCCCTGATTGAAACTGCTTTTGCGTGAGCATCAAAGCCTTCCATTTCAGCGATAGTAACTGCGGTGTCTTTAAGGTTGTCAAAGCCTTCTTTAGTGCACTCTAAGAAATTCATGGTTTTAACAAAATCCAAACTGGAAAGCCCAGAATAGATTTTTGCATACCCAGCAGTAGGCAACACATGATTCAACCCTGATGAGTAATCACCAAAAGATACAGGGGAGTATTTGCCCAAAAACACAGCCCCAGCATTTCGGATTTTATTGAAAACTTGGTTAGGGTCCTTAGTTTGAATCTGCAAGTGCTCAGGAGCAATCAAGTTCGAAATCTCTATTGCTTCAGAGATGTCCTTAGTTGTTATTATCAGACTTTTTTTCAAAGAAGATTCAATAATTTGTGTTCGAGAAAGAGATTTTAATTGAGCCCCAATTTGTTCTTGAACTTCTGCGGCAATCTTTGACGAGCAAGTAACCAAAATCGCCCATGCTTGAGGGTCGTGCTCAGCCTGAGCCAACAAATCAGAAGCAACATACGCAGAGTTTGCTGATTCATCAGCTATTACTAGGACTTCACTTGGACCAGCAGGAACATCTATAGCAACATCTCGACTGACTTCAATTTTTGAAGCAGTAACATACACGTTTCCAGGTCCAACAATTTTAGCCACTGATTTCATTGAAGCTGTGCCATAAGCCATTGCAGCGATTGCCTGAGCACCTCCAACACGATAAACCTCATCTACACCTGCAATGTCTGCTGCAACTAACAGGGCTGAGCTGATATCTTCTCCTTGTCGAGGAGGCGAACAAACAATTACGCGGTCAACTCCTGCAACTTTCGCGGGAATAGCACTCATCAAAACAGAAGAAGGATAAGCGGCTTTTCCTCCCGGAGCGTAAACCCCAACAGAAGCTAAAGGTCGCACGACTTGTCCCAAGGTTACTCCTTCAGTTTTTTTCATGGTCCATTTTTCGCGTATCTGTTTTTTGTGGAAAGCTGCAATGTTGTCTGCTGCAGTTTGTAGGGCATCAATTTGATTTTGGTCAAGTTTCTTGTAAGCTTGTTTGATTTCATTTTCAGAAACCTGCAAAGTGGAAGGATTCAAAATAACTTTGTCAAACTTTTCAGTGTAATCCACAAGAGCAGAGTCACCATTTTCTTTAACATTATCAACGATTTGTTTCACTGTTGAAATAATTGAAGACAAGTCAGATTTTCCGCGGTTCAAAAACGTATCAAGATCAGTTTTCTTGAATTCTTCTGAAGAAATAACTCTCATTTTATTCAGTTTCTCCTTGCAGTTTTGACAACAATTCAGAAATTTCAGGCTCAAAAGTCCGGTAAGCGATCTTGTTACAAGCAAGGCGAGTGGTAGAATCAACTACTTCGCAAAGTATTCTGAGCTTGTTTTTCCGTAACGTTTCCCCTGTGGATGTAATATCAACTATCATCTGAGCCAACCCCAGCTTCGGGGCAAGTTCTGCAGTTCCGCTAACTTCCAGCACTTCTACTTGTTTTCCCATTTGTTCAAAGTATTTGCGGGTGATGTTAGGGAACTCTGTTGCAACTCGAGTCAAAGGAGGAATCTCGCTAACAGTAGTAATTGAAGAATTTTCTGGAACCGCAACAACCAAAGTTGCTTTACCAAACCCTAGATCCAATAATTCAAGAACGTCAGCTTCTCTTTCCATAATAAGGTCGTGACCTGTGATTCCTAGGTCTACTGCCCCATAGTTAACATAAACGGGGATGTCGTTTGCGCGAGCAAAGATTGCTTCATATAGGGGGTTAGAGGTTTTAGAAACGTAGGTTCGTTTCTCTTCAAGCACAGTTATCCCTGCTTGAGCTAGGGCCTCCAGTGAAGGAGGCTTGATTCTTCCCTTGTTAGGGATCGCGATTCGAATTTTCTTTTTCATTTTAGGTTTGACCTCCACAGTTTTCTACAAACTCAGTGAAGACCATTTCCGATTTAGTGCCTGATTTTAGGTCATAAACTATCACAAGTGAGGTCAAAGAGGAATCAACATAAACCACGTAATCTGCTTTGGTGAGTTTGCCGTATTCTATTGTTTTTTCTATTGTTCGTTTTGTTACTTCCAAAGAAGAAATAAATCCAGCATCTCGCAAAGAATTTACTGCATCTATCGCCTGTTTTCTAAAGTTTGAAGTGACTACAACTCGCTTTTTTTTGCCGTTTGAAATTTCAAAGCCTTGGGCTAGCAGAGCTTGAAGTATTTTATCGATTTCTAGGGCAAACCCTGTTGCAGGTAGTTTGAGTTTTCCAAACTTTTCAATGAAATTGTCATATCGGCCTCCACTGCCTATGGGCAACCCCAAGTTAGGCACCGAAGCTTCAAACACCAATCCAGTGTAGTATTCAATTTTTTTGGTTAAAGAAAAATCGAAGAAAACAACATCATCTACATTATAGTCTACTAAGGTCTGTTGAAGCTCAATTAGGCTGGCTAGTTGTTGGTTTGCTTCATTATATTTTGAACCCTTCAATGAAATAGATGAAAGGTTGTTTAACTGTCTGCACTTGGAAAGCTCAAGAAATGCATCCATTAAGTCGGAAGGAAAACTGTTTTCTTCCATGAAATTTTTCAAACCTATGGAATCTCGACAAGCCAAAAGAATTTGAATTGAACGTTTTTGGGAAGAATCCAATCCTGCAGCATTTAACAAATTCTTAAGAAGATTAGCGTGACCCAAATCGATTCGGATTCCGTTTAATCCAACCCGCTTAAGACAAGAAACAAGCAAAGCAAGAATTTCTCCATCTGCTTCTGAAGTATTGCATCCGACTAGTTCTACTCCTGCTTGGCAGAATTCTCGTTCAGGTTTGTAGTTGGTTTGGCTGTATCGGAAAACGTTGTTAATGTAAAAAAGACGAATTGGTTCAGGCGCTGATTGCATTCTGGTTGTTACTATTCTAGCTACAGGTCCAGTCATTTCTGCTCGCAGGGCCAATAGTTTGCCATTGAAGTCTTGAAATTTGAACATGTCATTGATTAAGTCTGAGCCCACTCCAGTCGATATGCTTTCTACAAATTCGATTGAAGGAGAGCGGACTTCGTTGTAGTTCCATGATTCAAAGTTTTTTCTGAGTTCTTCTTCAACGTAGCGGTATTGCTTTACTTCTTTAGGAAGTAAATCTTTTGTGCCTTTTGGAGTGTGTAGTCTTGTGATTTTTGTTTCCTCCTTTGCTAAGTTATTTTGTGGGTAATTTGTGGGTTGAAACCCATATTCCGCACATCTTATATAAAGCTTTCCAGATTGAAAATATGGAGACAAAAACAATGCGAATGACCGAAATCGTGCGAGTGGACTCCCGAGGAAGAATCACAATGCCCTCATCCATCCGAGAAACAGTAAAACTGTCTGAAGGAATGTACGTAATGCTAATCGCAGACCTAGACAAAAAAGAAATCCGAATTGCACCCTTCGCTGACCCTGAAGCAAAATTAGTAGAGATAAACATCACTTTCTCTGATAGCCCTGGAGCCTTAGCCAAAGCAGCAAGCATCCTAGCAGAACAAGAAGTAGATTTGCTGTCCAGCGAGTCTCGAACTCTTCGCAGAGGAAAATCCGCAGAATGGGTAGCTGTAGCTGATGTTTCCAGATGTAAATGCTCACTAGAAGAACTAAAACAAAAAATAATGGCAGATGGAACAGCAAAAGAAATCAAACTGCAAAGCTACACCTAAAGTGACAACAACTTGAAACAACGTTTAGGTGCCCTGTTTGGGGTTTTGGGTCCGTTACTGGTTTATTTTTCCATTGCTGCATCCTTGATTGTTTCAACATGGTTTAACTGGCAAACCAACGCCCTCAGCGACCTAGGTCACGCAGTCAACAGTGAAGCAGCTCCAATTTTCAATGGAGGGCTGTTTTTGGCAGGTTTTTGTCTAATGATTTACTCAATTACAGTTTTCGAAAAACACGCAAAACACAGCAGCACCTGTTTACTGGTTTCAAGCTTTTTTGTCCAAATGCTCGCGGTATTCAATGAAGTTTATGGTTCCCTTCATTACGTTGCTGCAGTTCCTCACTTTTTGACCTTAAGCTTAACAGCCATCATTTATGGGTACGAAAAAAAGTCAAAATTTGCAATAACAACCTTTCTGGCGGTAATGTTTACTTGGTTTTTGTATTCTATAGGCACATTTAATATGGGAATTGCTGTTCCCGAAACCATGTCAAAACTTGTTTTGTTGTGGATCATGTGGTCGGGCATCAAAATTTTGTTGAAGAAAGAATCCTAATAAACTGTGATGCTTCGCGTTCCAGGTAGTTTGTGGATTTGCCCAATTAAATCTGAGGGAATTTCTCCTTCCAGTATCAAAGTCAATTTAGGAAGTTTACTTGTGCTGGGGTCTTCGGCGAGGACTTGGCGTATTCCCAAGCCTTTTTCTGAAACAATTCGGGTAACCTTTGATATAATTCCTGTTTCGTAGGCGTTTTCTGGAACAAAGACAATCACGCTGTAATTAAACTCGCGGGCAACATCTTGTAGGGAGCACACTTGTTTGAGGTTTTTGTAGATTCGCTTAAGCTCAGGTGTGTTTAATATTGTTTGCGTGGTGCTGTCTACTGCTCTGCGTTCTACGCCAGCTTCTTTGGCGATTTGAGTGTGAGGAATTTCGATAGTGCCGCTGACTACTTTTCCGTTTTCGTTTACTTGGAATCCGCGCTCAAAAAGCAGCAGTGCAATTCGTTGTTGAGCGGGAAAATCGTTAAAAAATGGCTGTATTTGACCCCACATAAATTTTACCTTCAAGGTAGATAGTTGTTCGGTAAAGCTTATATAAACACTTCAGGGTAAAAAAGGTTAATTCTCAAAACCCAAGAAAGTGAATACTCATGACAGCGAAAAAAATTTTCCTAGACGAAAATGAAATGCCAAAACAATGGTACAACATTTTGCCAGATTTACCCAAAGAATTACCCCCTATGATTCACCCACAAACACGAGAGCCAGTCAAACTGCCTCCGCCCCTGTTCCCAAGTGAATGCCTCAAACAAGAATACAGCACTGAACGCTGGATCGACATCCCTGAACCAGTAAGAGAAGCCCTCCGTATCTGGAGACCTAGCCCTTTGTTCAGGGCAACTAACCTAGAAAAAGCCTTGAAAACTCCAGCAAAAATTTACTACAAATACGAGGGCGTCAGTCCTTCGGGCAGCCACAAAACAAACACTGCCGTTGCCCAAGCATACTATGCAGTAAAAGACGGACTAGAACGTGTAACCACAGAAACGGGAGCAGGCCAATGGGGCTCTGCCTTGTCATTTAGTGCCCAGCACTTTGGGGTGAAAGCTACAGTTTACATGGTAAGCGCAAGCTACTACCAAAAACCCTACCGAAAAAGCATGATAGAAACATGGGGCGCAGAAGTTTTCCCAAGCCCAACTAACCGAACAAAAGCTGGCCGAGCAGTTCTAGAAGGCGACCCAGAAAGTACGGGCAGTCTTGGAATTGCAATCAGTGAAGCAGTAGAAGAAGCCTTAACCACAGACAACGTCAAATACACTATCGGTAGTGTTGTTAATCACGTTTTGTTGCATCAAACTGTTATTGGTCTAGAAACTCAGAAACAGTTAGCAACAGTAGAAGATTACCCCGACCAAGTTATCGGATGCATCGGCGGCGGAAGCAGCTTCTCTGGAATCTACTGGCCATTCTACTATGACAAAGTAAAAGGCAAAGCACCAAAACAAACAGAATTCATCGCAGTTGAATCAGCTGCATGTCCAAAAGTAACCCGTGGATACTACACCTACGACCACGGAGACACGGCAAAAATCATACCTCTGGTTAAAATGCACACAGTTGGTCACACTTTCATTCCTGCTCCAATCCACGCAGGTGGACTTCGGTACCATGGAATGGCACCAACAGTTAGTTTGATGAAAGAAGAAGGTGAAGTTTCATCCCGCGCATACAACCAACTAGAAGCATTTGACGCAGCAAGCCTGTTCGCAAAAACAGAAGGAATCATCTCCGCTCCCGAACCATCCCACGCCATCAAAGCCACAATCGATGAAGCCCTTAAATGCAAAGAAACTGGTGAAGAAAAAACCATAGTGTTCTTGTTATGTGGACACGGACACTTTGACATGAAAGCTTACGACGACTACAACCACGGCAACATGCTACCCTACGAGTACCCACAAGAAAAAGTCAACGCAGCCATGAAAAAACTCAAAGCACTTTACCCATGGCTCAACGACGAACTAAGCAACGTCGCATAAACAACCAAAAAAAGGGAATTTTTCCCCTTTTCTTATTTTTTTAATTTAATTCATTTCTTATTTGTTAAAATTCTCCAATTTCAACCAATTCATTAACTTAAAGTAAAGGTAAAAGCAAATATTACTAGGGTATTGTTTTGGCAAAAGTTTCTAAGGTTACTAAACGTGATGGTCGTACAGCAATTTTTGATGAAAATAAGATAACTAACGCAATTTTTAAGGCACTAAGTTCGGTCAAGAAAGCCAACAAAGAATTAGCAAAAAAAATTACAGTTAATGTTGTTGAATTGCTTAATTCGCGTTTTAAAGGAAAAGTTCCCAGTGTGGAAAATATTCAGGATTTGGTTGAGGAGGCTCTTATTCAGAATGGTTTTGCTGATGTTGCTAAGGCGTATATTTTGTATCGTCAGAAGCGCAAGGAGATTCGGGAATTCAAAAAGTTTTACGGTGTTATTGACGACTTAAAGTTGGGAGTTAATGCGATTCAGGTTCTAAAAAACAGGTACCTAATTAAAGACCAAGAAGGAAAAGTCATTGAAACGCCCCGTGAAATGTTTAGAAGAGTAGCGAAAGCAGTTGCCAAAGCAGACTTGAGTTATGATGAAAAAACAGATATTGAAAAAACTGTAGATACATTTTATCAGGTCATGGTTGATCGTGAGTTTTTGCCGAATTCTCCAACGTTAATGAATGCAGGCACAAGGTTGGGTCAGTTGTCTGCGTGTTTTGTTTTGCCAGTTGAAGACTCTATCGAG
>Ga0272442_10007341_pt1 | contig 14274 bp, 13 predicted proteins | sample SSMForm2O_FD_200262 | JGI IMG/M metagenome (GOLD analysis project Ga0272442, IMG submission 200262) | Marine sediment archaeal communities from Little Sippewissett salt marsh, Falmouth, MA, United States - SSM-Form-2O | ecosystem: Environmental > Aquatic > Marine > Wetlands > Sediment ...
GAAAGCCGCGACTACGCGTACGTCGTCAGGGGCGTGGAGGTCGGCGTCCAGCGCAACCGCATGGTCGAGAAACTCCCGGGCAAACGCGGCCCTGTCTATCGCATGGAGCACACGCTCGAGCTTGATACCGAGGCCGCCGCCCGGCTGCTGGCCGTCGAGGGCGAAATACCCGCCCTGAAGGAGGCCAACGCCTACTGCCTCGTTGACGAGGGCGGCTTCCCTCTCTTCTACGAGATCGCCCTCACGCTCGGGGACACCCGCCAGGACATCGCGGTCACCTTCGAGGAGCAGCGCGCCACGGCCATCATCGAGGGGGCCGACTCGAAGAAGCGCATCCGCCTGCGCTATCAGCGCGTGCCCAACGTCATCGAGGTCAACTTCATCGGCTCGCTGAACCTGCTGCTGGTCGGCAAGCCCCTGGAGGTTGGCAGGGCGTTCCGGTGTTACCTGCTGGCGCCGATGGCGCTGCGGACGTTTAACGCACGGGCCGTGATAGAGCGCGAGGAGACTATTGAGTGGGCGGGCGAGCGCGTACGCACCTTCGTGGTCGAGGTGGCGGATGAGATCGCGTGGATAACGCCGGACGGGCGAATCCTCCGGCTTTCCATACCCGAGATGGGTATCGAGGCCGAGCTGATTCCCGAAGATAGGCCTGCCGAAGACGTGTCCGCCGATGAGGCCCCGGGCGCTGCGGAGGGGGACTGCCCTCACTAGGCGGCGATATGAGGGGGCACGCTGTGTGTCCCGGAGCCGCGAGGTCGGGTCTCTACCAGCTTGTGCGCGCGTGATGCCTTGAGGGTGCGGCGATGTGGTTCTTGTTGTTCTTGGCTGTGCTGGGCGCGAGCGTCGTCATCGGAGTACGGCGTGGACAGGCCATGGCGCGCAAACGCAGGCAGATTCACGCGGATGCGCGGGCACTCAAGAAGGCTGCAAGGGGTTCAGGTCGGCTGCGTGCATCGCCATATGAGGATGAGTGGGACTTCCTCCAATAGATGGGGCAGTTCTTCAAGTACAAGAAGCACGAGTGGATATTCCTTGGATTCTCGCGTGAAGGGCGTATCAGGCAGTTCTGGCTCAACAAGGGGCCCGATCGATCAGGCGTGAGCTCCTTCTTGTCGCTCGAGCGGGCGCTGGGGCTCTGTACGGAGGACGGCTACGACCGTGTTCTCTTGGGGCACAATCACCCGGCGGGTGCTTTGCGACCCTCGAGGCAGGACCGGGTGTCCCTCGAACACTGGGGTGATCGCTTCGCGGAGGCGGGAGTCTCACTGGTCGAGTATGTCTTCGTCGCCGGACGGTGGCGCAGGTACGGGCTCTCCCTCGGCCAGCGGGTCCGCCGTCTAGGGAAGAGGGCGTGAGAGAGGCGCGTTAGAACCGGCCGGTGTGAAGCAGCGGCGACTTCTGGCCCTGGGACATCACCTTCCGCTGCGCGAATTGAGGAGCGATTGACCAAGAATAACCGCCGCCGCCGCACCACCGTCAGAGGCGTACTCAGGCTTCTGGCACTAGCCCTCGGCGTAGTCCTTGCCGTAGATGCAGCCGCCGTAATCGCCACCGACATCCTCGTCCGCAGGCGCAGCGCGCGATTCCTCGCTGCGTTGGGCGAGGTCACACCCGCGTCCGGCTCCTCCCAAGCGGTCGAGCCCAACGGCGCCGCGGCGCTCCTCGAGCTCGAAAGGTTGGTAAACGAGACCGACGACGGCGCTCTGCGCGATGCCATACTTGACGTCATCGCTCCCGCTACGCCCGACCAGATGCCCACGTCCGAAGGCCTGGCGCGCATGCGGGGTTATCTCACCGAGCACCCGGAGCTTCTCGACCTGCTGCGTGAGGGTCTGTCGGGGTCGTCCATCGTGCTGGACCGTCGTGATGTCCTGGCGGTGGGGCGGGTGCGGGGCCTCTTCTACCTGCCGGCCGCCGCGGCGCGCGTCGCCACGGACGCCGGCGACAACGCCGCCGCCTACGAAGCCGTCGAGCTGGGCCTCATGCTCGGGGCCTCCCTAAACGGCACGCCGCACGTGCTGAACCTCTCGTGGGACCTCGCCGACGACCTGGCCGTGGGCATGCTGGGCGAGGTCATGGACCGCCAACCTCCGTCGGCGGAGCGGGCGGAGCGCATCAGCCGGCTCATCGGCGCCGGTGGCTACACGCGGATGTACAACGCTGTCATGCGCGCGGCGATAGTCGAAGACCTCGTCACGTACCGGCGGATGAGCCGGCCGGGTTTCTGGCTCACGTGGGCGGCAACCGAGGACGAGCGCTTGGGCAATCTCATGATAGGCCTCGTGCTCACCTGGACGCCCGCGCGGAACGTCGACAGCCTGGCCTACATGAACTGGATGGACCCGCAGGTGGGGGGAATCGACGAGCCGTGGCGTCGGATCGTGCCTGCCCAAGCCCAAGGCGAGCCGCCCGTGGCGGGCACGCTGCCCTTTATCACCTTCCCACAACCGCACCTGCTGGCCGCCTCCCGCGACCGCAACGCCGCCCTCCTCCATTGCGCAAGCATCGCCGTTGCCCTCAAACGATACAAGGCCGAGCGCGGCGCCTACCCGGATGAACTTCCCGCGGAGATGGCCGCCCCCGATCCGTTCTCAGACGGAAGCCTACTCTACAGGAGAGCGGGCGACGGGTTCGCCGTATACAGCGTAAGCGCCAACGGCACCGACGACCGGGGCTCCGACGTGTCGGCGCTCGTGTACAAGACCGAGGACGGGGGCGTCGTCGTCCGTCCTATCGAGCCCGGCACGCCCCCCAGTGTGTGGCTCGCCGAGGTCATCGAGCGCTGCGCGACGCTCATGCCGCTCGACATCGCCTTCCGCTGCGCGAACTGATGTTCGCCGCCGGCACAAGGCTTGTGCACCCGCTGGCACGAAGCTTGTGCACCCGGTGTGATACTTCATATCGCTCCCCGGCGATGCCCGGCCTCAGCGCTGCGGGTTGCGCTGCTGAGCCGAGGCCCCCGGCGCGTATACCCGCTTTCGTGTAAATCCCACCAAAGAACGCTTACTGCTGCTTAGAACCAAGGAAAAAAACGCCGCCTGCCCTTGACAAATGTTATGAGCATATGCTCATAATAGATGGTGAGAGGCATCATACGGGGCTAGGAGAGGAAATGCCCAGACCGCCGAGGCCGAGAAACATAGCAGGCATGCCGGCCGTGACGTACTTCAAGCCGGCGGGCGTGCCCCTGAGCGCCCTGAGCGAGGTCGTCCTGACGGTGGACCAGCTCGAGGCGTTGCGGCTGGCCGACGGGGCGGGCATGTACCAGGACGAGGCGGCGACGCAGATGGGCGTCTCGCGCGCGACGTTCGGGCGGATCGTCGCGGAGGCCCGGCGGAACGTGGCCGTTGCGCTTTGCAGCGGGATGGCGATACGGGTCGAGGGCGGTCCGGTCATGGTGCCGCCTGGTCCCCCGATGATGCCGCCCGGCCCCCCCGGCCCCGGCATGGGCCGCGGCCGTCACGGGCGCGGGGGCGGGGGGCGTGGCGGAGGCGGCGGGGGCGGTCGCGGTCGCAGGGGTCGTGGCGGTGGGGGCGGAGGCCCTCGCTGACGGACGAAGGACATACACTTACGTACCAACGCAAACGCCCGCGAGAAGCGGGCTGAAGGGAGGCATGGAAAATGCCTGGATTCGATGGAACGGGCCCGATGGGAATGGGGCCGAGGACGGGCGGAGGTTTCGGCTTCTGTCCGCCGGGTAGCGGTCCGGCTATGGGGCCGGGCTACTATGGCGCCGCTGTCGTGCGCGGCGTAGGCCGCGGTGGATTGCCCTGGGGCGGCGGACGTGGCCGCGCGTGGGGTGGCGGCAGAGGTGGCGGCTTCGGTAGAGGCTTCGGCCGTGGATTCGGTCGCGGCTTCGCCCCGGGCGCGTGGGGTGGATACGCGCCCTGGGCGGGCTACGGCCCGGCGGTGCCCTACGGTGCATCCTACGGCGCGCCGCAGATGGCCGTAGAGGATGAACTGACGATGCTACGGGCGCAGCAGCAGGCCCTCGCCGCACAGGCCGAGGAGCTCGCCGCGCGCATCGCCGAGCTCGCTGGACAGCAGGGGGAAAGCGAATAGGTATGGGGGGGAACCATGGAGGTAGGAAAATGAAAGTCGCCGTTGCGGCTTCCGGCGATAGCCTGGACGCCCAGGTAAACGCCGCGTTCGCCCGCGCTCCGCATTTCTGCATCGCGGACACGGACACGGACGAGCGAACGTTCATACCCAATACCCAGAACATGAATGCAGCACACGGCGCGGGGATCCAGGCCGGTAAGTCGATGGTCGACAACGGTGTGAAGGCCATACTCGCAGGTCACTGCGGACCGAGGGCATTCGATGTGCTCAGCGGGGCCGGCATCGACATATACGTCAACGTCAAGGGGACCGTTGAGCAGGCGCTGGAAGACCTGAAGGCCGGGAAGCTGCAGAAGGCGGCGTCGGCCGACGTGGGCGGCCACTGGGCCTGACCGGTGGGTGGGGGACCGAGGCGCGCGCGCCGATGTCCGCTGGCCCGGTCCCCATTCGACGCACTCAGGGCGTCTACGGATTCGCGAAAGGAGACCGTTATGCCAAGAGGAGACGGACAGGGTCCGCCCGGGGGCGGCGGGCCGGGGTCGGGTAGAGGCAGAGGCGGAAAGGCTCAAGGAGGTGGCAGGGGCCGCATGGGCGGTTTCGCCGCAGGGGTGGGCGGGACCTGTGTCTGTCCGACCTGCGGGGCTAAGGCGCCACACCAGCGCGGCGTGCCCTGCAACCAGGTGAAGTGCCCGTCCTGCGGCGCGACGATGACCAGAGGGGCGTAGACAACGCAATGCGCATAGCCATCGCCAGCGGCAAGGGTGGGACCGGCAAGACCACACTCGCGACCAACCTCGCCTTTGTCGCATCAGAGACCGGCGCGCGGACGGAACTACTCGACTGCGACGTCGAGGAGCCGAACTGCCACCTGTTTCTGCACGCCGAGGACTACACGGAGCGGCCGGTCGAGGTCCTCGTCCCGCGCGTGGACGAGAGCAAGTGCACCATGTGTGGCGAGTGCGGGAGGCTGTGCCGCTTCTCCGCGATCGTGGCGATCGGCGAGCGGGTCCACGTCTTCGATGAGATGTGTCACTCCTGCGGGGGGTGCGCGGCCATCTGTCCGACGGGGGCGATAGAGGAAGTGCCACGGGCGATCGGTGTGGTCAGGCAGGGAAGCGCGGAAGGCGTGAGGCTGGCATACGGGCTGCTGAACGTGGGTGAGCCGATGAGCCCGCCGGTGATCGCAGCCGTGAAGGGCTGCGGTGGCGCGGCCGCCCTCACCATAATCGATGCACCTCCGGGGACGAGCTGTCCGGCCATCGAGGCCATGCGCGAGGCCGACTATGTCGTGATGGTCACCGAGCCGACGCCGTTCGGCCTCAACGACCTCGAGCTGGCCGTCGGGGCGGTGCGGGAGCTCGGGATGCCGTTCGGAGTCGTCATCAACCGCGCCGGCTCCGGCGACGAGGGGGTCGATCGCTATTGCCGAGAGGAGGGGATAGCCGTGCTCGGGCGCATTCCCGAGGATAGGGCGGTCGCCGAGGCGTACTCGCGGGGGTTGCTGGTAGCCGAAGCCGTTCCCGGCTACGCCGGGGTGATGCGGGAGTTGCTGGAATATCTCGCCTCCCGCGCGTGGGAGGCGATCGCATGAAGGAACTGGTCGTCATCTCCGGCAAAGGGGGCACCGGCAAGACGAGTGTGGCCGGAGGCTTCGCCGTCCTCGCCTCCCGCAACGGCCGCTCGGTCGTCGCCGACTGCGACGTGGACGCAGCCGATATGCATCTCATCCTCGCACCAAACGTCAGGGAGACGCACGAGTTCACGGCAAGCGAGTTGGCCGTCGTCGATCCCGACAAGTGCACGGGTTGCACCAAGTGTGAGGAGATGTGCAGGTTCGGCGCCGTGAGCTTCGAGAAGTGCATAGCCGTCATCGACCCCATTGCCTGCGAGGGCTGTGGCGTGTGCGCGGAGTTCTGCCGGCCGGGCGCGATCACAATGCAGCCGCGCGTGTCGGGGCAGTGGTTCGTCTCGACAACGCGCGCCGGCGCGATGGTTCACGCGCGCCTGGGGATAGCCGAGGCCAACTCCGGAAAGCTCGTGTCGCAGATCAGAAAACGGGCGCGCCAGATCGCCGAGGACGAGAACTGCGATTACTTGATCGTCGACGGCTCGCCGGGCCTCGGATGTCCCGTCATCGCCTCGGTCACTGGCGCCGATGCACTCCTCGTCGTCACCGAGCCGACACAGTCCGGCCTGCACGATATGGAGAGGGTCCTGGAACTGGCAAGGCACTTCGAAATACCACAGCACGTCTGCGTGAACAAGGCCGACATCAACCCGGAGGTAGCGGGGGAGATCGAGTACAAGGCCGCCGAATCGGGCGCCGCTGTCACCCCGCGCATACCCTACGACCCGGACGTAACACGCGCGCAGGTCGCGCAACAGACCATCGTCGAGCTATCCGACGGACCGGCGGCTTCGGCCATCGGCCGCATGTGGCGCCAGATATCCCAAACACTGCAATCGGATTGACCGAGAAGAGGAGTAGACGGATATGCGCATAGCACTGCCGACGGTCGAGGGGCAGGTGTGCCTGCACTTCGGCCACTGCCAGGCGTTCGCCCTTGTCGACGTGGAGGACGGGAAGGTGACCGGCGACAGCTCCGTCGAGGCGCCACCGCACGAGCCGGGCTTGCTTCCGCCATGGCTCGCCGAGAAGGGCGTCAACATCGTCCTCGCGTCCGGCATGGGCATGAGGGCTCAGGGGCTCTTCAACCAGCAGGGCATCGAGGTCGTCACGGGCTGCTCCCCGGGCAATCCCGTGGAGGTCGTGCAGGCTTACCTGGCAGGTGACTTGAAGGTCGGCGATAACCCCTGCGGCCACTAGGCACAAGGCTTGTGCTCCCGCTGGCACAGGGCCTGCGCTCCCGGTGGCACAGGGCCTGTGCACCCGGTGCGATACTTCGTATCGCTCCTCCGGGACCGCGAACGTCTGCCCGCGTGTAGAGATCCGGTCTGGTGACTAGTCTAGGGACTTGGCTCGGCGAGTCTGGCGGCGAGAGCCGCGTCGGCTTCGGCGAGGGCCTCCCGCGTGGGCCCGGCGAGTTCGGCCAGCCACGCCTTAACGTCCGCGCGCTCGGCCAGCTCAGGATTCCGGCGTATGTCGATTGCCCGGGGTAGGAGGTCTCGCCACCGGCCCGCGGCGTTCTCGGCGGCCCACGCCGCCGCCTCGCTCTTCCCGCTTGTCCTGCCCTCACGCAGCCATAGCAAGGTCCTTGCCGAGAGGAACAACCCCTCGACCGCGTGAACGTCCGGCTCCCACGGAATGCCCTGCATCATCCTCACGCCGTGCCTCAGGTCGGCGAAGACCTCGGCGGGCGAATACTCCGGTATCTCGGCGCGCAGGTCCTCGCCCCATATGACAATCCCGTGCTCGCGTATTACGTACAGGACCACCACGCCCAGCTCGTTGCGGTTCCATGTGCGTTCCCCGCTTGTGCCCCACCAGACGGCCCTGCCGGGGCCCGCGGCGGGGAGCATAGCGCGTGGCATGAACGGGCCCTCTATCATGGTTGCGATGATGCCGTGTTCCCCGCTGCGGAGCGGTCTGCGCAGCTCGATGAGCCTCCGGCAACGGTCTTCCGAGGGCTCGCCTCGGACGACGGCCAGAAAGTCCAGGTCGCCGTAGCCGGGCGCGAGGTCGCCGAAGGTTATCGAGCCGTAGAGGATCACCGAGACGAGGTCAATGCCGAGCTCGCCGGTTATCATCCGGAGAAACAGCTCGAGCGCGAGGTTGACCTGCTCATCGGCGAATGTGCGGAGCAGCAGCGTGTGGTCGGGTGTGTCCGCCAAGGGGTTCCTCCGCCGTTTCTGCCTAACGTCCGACGTTGCCGACGATCTGTACGTCGCCCTTGGAGTCGTTTGTTATTCGGCCGCCGCCGTGGCGGAAGCGGTTGCCGACTATGGCGGCGGACTCCACTCGGGGCCCCAGGTGTATGTGCTCGGTCGCCTCGGGCGAGCCCATGAAGTCGCAGCCCTGGACGATGAGCGCCCCGGCGTTGGCGAGTATGCAGGGCTTCTCCGGGGCCCACTCGTGGAAGTGACACGTGCTGAGGAACACCGTCCCGCTGCCGCTTGCCACCATCTGCGAGCCCCCCTCGGCCGCCCCCCAGAACCCGCAATTGGAGAGTTTCACCGGGCCTTTGTTCTCCGGCCCGATTTCCAGACCCGACATGAGCTGGCAGTTCTCGAACGCTATCCCCGCGTGCTGTTGCACCTGTTCGACCTTCACGGCGAGGGGGCCGATGTCCGAGCCGCTCTGCGTTATCACGGCGTTGGGGAGCCCGCCGACCCGTGTGCTCGTCTTCACGAACCGCATGCCGACCTTTGCCCAGATAACGAAGCACCCGGACATGTACTCCCAGTCGGTCCGGCCGATGATGAAGCCCTCGAGGTGCTGCGGCGTGTATCTCTGCAGCGCGTCGGTCTCCTCGCGTGTGGGCGCATACGGCGGCCCGACCCGCCACCAGTACACGTTGTGGATGTGGACGTTCTCCACGCGCCCGATGTCGGTGCACTGGTCTATGAGCACCCCGCGGCGCAGGGCGCACATGTGCACGTTGCGCAGGTGATGCCCCTCGTTGTGGTGCGTCCCACAATCTATGCCGTTGTAGGCGTTGGCTATTGTCACGTCGATGACGTTGTAGTGCTGGCCGCGGCCCTGGATGGTCCACGGGTAGGGGCGTACGTCCGTGGCCTTTTGCTCGGGGTAGTAGATGGTCACCCCGCGGAGCGTGCTGGACGTTTGCAGGCTGATGAAGGGAGCGCCCTCTTCGTCGTCGCGACCGGAGTATGCCAGCAGTACGCTGCCCTGCTCCATGTGGGAGGTATGCGGCCCGAGCCATGAGCCGGCCAGCGCGACGGCGGGCGGTATGGTGAGCGTACCGCGGATGGCGTAGCGCCCGGGCGGGACGTTCACGACCGCCCCGGTGTCGGCCGCGCCCTCCAGTGCCTTCCGGAAGGCCCCCGTGTCGTCGGTGGCGCCGTCGGCGGCGGCGCCGAAGTCCATAACGCTCATGGCGGTGGCCCCCGTTGATATCCCTGCGGCGAGGGCGAGTGTTGCTGCTGCGGCGCGTGGGAACCAGGTCATCTTCTCCTCCACTTCCGGCGCGGCCCGCATAGATTAGCACGGGGTGGCCCTGCGTTCCACAGGGTATACTCCCTATAGAGGCGGGCATTGGCGGGCTCGCACGGCGGTAGGGAGAGCCGTATGCGACGCTGTATGCAGGCAGCGACCATATCTGCGGTTTGTGTGGGGGTGTGGTGCGTCTTAGCGGCCCCGGCCGCCGGGGCTGCCGGCATCGAGGTTCTCCCCAGCGCCGACTCCCTCCCCGAGGGCGGCTACGCCTACCTATACGTGCGCCTGACGGAGCAGCCGGCCGCCGACGTGAACGTGACGGCGGTCTGGTACAGCGGCGACGGCGACGTTCGCGTGTATTCGGGCTCCCCGCTCACGTTCACGCCCCTCAACTGGCATGCCTGGCAGACCGTGACGCTGTGGGGCGTCGACGATGGGGACGAGATAAACGGGCAGGCGACGCTCGTCCTGACCGGCACGGGCCTCTCGGCGCATTACGTGCTGATCACGGAGCTGGACGATGACTTCGGCGACGACGGACACAGCCGGGTATTCGTGAGTTGTTTTGTGGCGAGCGCGGCGTACGGATCGTCCTTGGCCGATGAAGTGGAGCACCTGAAATCCCTCCGTGATGCCCACCTGATGCAGTGCGCGGCGGGGCGGCTGTTCGTCCGGGGTTACTACGTCTGCGGGCCGCGCGCAGCCGGGTACGTCTCGTCGCATGAACGGGCGCGCGCGTGGGTGAGGCTGGCTCTGCGCGCAGCTCTCCGTCTGGCGCCGGCCTCTACGGCACGATGAGCGTCAGCCCCGCGACGTTGGCCAGCACCCAATACCCGTACCAGGGGTGGAGCGAATCGTCGTAGCCGGGCACGGTGTTGTACCTGCTGCTCACCGGGTCGAAGTAGAACAGAACTCCCTGAATCCAGCCGGCCGCCGCGGCGTCCTCCACGCTCAGTTGCGCATCCCCGTCGTCGATGAGGCAGTTCGCCCAGAGTGCGTCGTCGACGCACGGATGGCCGATGACGTTCCAGCCGGTGCTGAGCGGCACGTGCGCGGGCGGGCCGATAGGTTCGCCGACCACGTCCTCGACGGCCCGGCGGGTGAGTCTGAGCCAGTAGCCGCGGGCGTGGTGCGTCTCGGTCAGCGCGTGGGGGAACGCCGCGTATGTTTTGGCTTCCGTGAAGCCGTAGAGGTTACCGGCGAGGACGTTGCCGGCGGCGAGGCAGCCGTCCCACACGGACTCGACTGCGGCTCGGGCGGGCTCGACGGGGGTGGAGACGAGGTTCCACCCGTTGCGGAGGAACCCCGGTGGTGAGGTGAAGGTCTGCAGGTACGACTCGTAGGCGCCCATGTCGGCGTAGTCGGGCGTGCCGACGCCGGTGTTGGCCGCTTCGGGGTGATCCCACCTCGGTCGGCCTGTGATGTCGAGCCCGGGTGCCTCGTCGCCGTTGGCGGAGTCGATGCAGGGCGACGTAGGCAGGAGGCGGTAGTCGCCGTCAGTCCAGTCGTACCATAGTCCCCAGAACTGTACCCAGTAGCCGTCAGCGACGAATTGTGGATTCTCGCTTGTGTTGCCCTCCCCGCCGCCTGTCCAGTCCTGGATGCAGCAGTAAGCCGCCGCGGAGTCCGAGGGCAGCTGTGGATCCCACTCGGCTCGGTTCGCCCAGATTACGGAGTTTGTGACGGCGGCGGAGCATTCGAGCCCTCCGGCGCAGTGCGCCGAGTTGCCGACTACTGTGCAGTTGACTATCGCTCCGTCGCAGTTGGCCAGACCGCCGCCCCATGCGTCGTCCGCATGGTTGTTGGTGACGATGTTGCTGGAGATGAGACCGTCGCAGTCATAGAGACCTCCGCCGCCACCCCTCCAGAACACGGTGCCATTGTCACTTATGATGTTGCCCGTGATCGTCCCGTGGCAGCCGTACAGGCCGCCGCCACCTTCATCGCCCCAGTTCTGTGTGATGGTGTTGTAAGCTATGAGGCCGTCGCATCCATATAGCCCTCCCCCGGTCCGGAAACTCCTGTTACCACGTACAAGGTTCCCAACTATCTGGCCATCGCAGTCAAAGAGGCCAACGCCCCCGTTATCATCGATGGTGTTCCCGATGATTGCCCCATCGCAGTCGTGAAGGCCGCCGCCGTCCGAGCGCGCGTAGTTGCGGGCGATGATGCAGGAACTGATCGTGGCATGGGTCCCCGAGCCACGCACCCCGCCGGCCTTACCCGCGCGGCCGCCGGTAATCATCACGCCGCATAGCTCGAAGGTCGTGTCTTCATTGCCGGATAACGTTAAGGTGGAACCTTCGCGCGTTGATGGGTCACCATCGACGTCGCCGTTGATGATCGTGCCCGCGACGAGTAGGGGATCTCCAGGATCAACGCTCCGGAGCACGAAGTCGCTCGTTATGTTTGAGCCTTCGAACGTGATACGTTCCGGGTACTCGCCGGGCGCGACGATGATCTCCTTGCCGTTGCGGGCCGCGGCGACGGCTTCCTGTATCGTTAGGAGGGCTGTGGGCCAAGTAGTGCCGTTGTGCTCGGGTCCGGGGGCGTTGCAGTCGACGTAGATCTCACGCTGCGTGCTGACGGAGCCGGTGTCCGAAGCGCTGAAGTTGCTCTCGCCCATGTGATTGCGCGCGACGACCCAGTACCAGTAGTCGACGCCGGGCTCAGTGGACAGGTCGTGGTACTGGTTCTCCCGCAGCCAGTCGGCCAGGAGCTCCGCGGTGAAGGGATCGTCGACGGTATTCCGGTATACGGAGTAGGCATACGTGTACTGGACCTCGTCCCACCGAACGACGACTCTGTCGTGATAGGTCGCGTCCGACGCGGAGACGTTCTGCGGGGGTTGAGGCAGAGCGTCGACCAGCGTGCAACTCACGACGAAGTCGGGGCCGATGCCGTGTCGGTTCTGGACTTCCCAGGCATGCGTGCCGCCAGGGAGGCACTCCATCTCGGTGTCGGCCGGCACGTCGTACAGGAAGACCTGCTCGACGACGTTGCTCTCCGCCTCCCAGGTGACGATGCCCGTGGTCGTCCCAGACACACCAAGGTTGTTGCCCTCGATGAAAAGGAGGTCATCGTACGCTGGCCAGGCCACCGTCCCCAGACCCCACACTTCGTCGCGTATCCCGCCAGAGAGATCAGAGGAAGCTGGCGTCCAGTAAGCTGTGATGCCCACGGGTGACTCGGCGGGCCGCGCGTCGCGTTGCAGGGCCGTGTCGTCCACCCCTGAGATCATGCGGACGAGGGGGTTTACCGGGACGGTATACGCAATGGCGTCATGTGCGGCATCATAGCCGTCCGTGGCGAGGTCGTTCAGCACAAGGATGAGTTCGGCTGAGCGCACATCCGGGTCATCGGGCGTCAACGTGAACGTGATTCGCGCGAACTCCCAGCTCGCCACGGGTCCGCACAGGGCCAGCATGCACAGCGACACGGCGACCGCCCTAGTCATCCTCGCACCTCCATGCTCCAAAAGCAAAAGCGCGCCGGAGGTATAGCTCTCCGACGCGCCGCAGAGTTGCCGCTGTCCTTCTCGGTTCCCGGGCCCCCATGGCGATCCCCCGGTATTCTGCCGCCCATGCCCAAGCTAAGTATAGCGCCCGGCGGCCCCCCGTGTCAAACGCCCCCCCGCAGCCGGCCGCCGCAGATGCCTAGGCGATTATCAGGCTCAAGCCCGCAACGTTTGCCAGGACCCAGTACCCGTACCACGGGCGGAGCGAGTCATCGTCGCCGGAGCCGTCCGGGCGCACGGTCCGGTACGCGCCCGCCTGGTAGTAATAGGCCGTCGGGTCGACCCAACCGGCGGCAACGGCGTCCGCCAGGCTTTTGGTCTGAACTCCGTCGCTCACCTGGCACGCCGACCAGAGGGTTGGGTCTGCGTGCGGGTGTCCTATGAGGTTCCAGCCGCCGGCGAGGGCCACCTGGTGGGCCGCCGGGAACGGGGCCGCCCAGATCGTGTTCTCCGCCCCGGCCGTGAGGTGGAGCCAGTACCCGCGCGCCGGCTCGACGGCCCCAAACGCACCGGGGTAGATCTCGTACCCCGAGCCCGGCGCGTAGCGGTACATCGCGTTCGCCAGGTCGTTGCCCGCCTGTGTCAGGTCGTAGAACGCGTCGCCGACGGACATGCCGGCCACATCGAGCGGCACCGAGGCCAGGTTCCACCCGGCCGCGAAGCTGCCGGTGCTCACCACTGCGCCCTGCGGCGAGAGCGAGGCGTCGTCGAAGCAGTTGATGTGCCACTCATCGCCGCCGACGCCGTCCTGCTGGTATTCCAGAAAGATAGTGACCCAGTGCGCCGAGGCCGTCCCCGCGACGGACACCTCCCGCCAGGGCGGGGTCCCGCCCGAAACCGGGTTGGTATCCCATGCTGACCAGACGATGCTCGGCGAGGTGGGGCTCACGCCCCCGGCCGGGTCGAGCCCGACGCGCGAGCGCGTCGCGTACGCGGTCCCTTCCGCCCAGTACGTATTGCTCCAGACGGAGGCCGCGCACCCGACCCCGGGCTGTGCGCGCACGCGCTGGTACAGCCCGCCGTCTTTGGAGCCGTAGTTGGCGGCGCTGCCCTCGAAGTACGTGCCCGAGTGTGCTTCTATACCGGCGAACCACGGGCCCGTCTGGACGCCGTCGACCATGCCCCAGCTCGTCCAACTCGTCAGGTCGCCAATCTCGAAGCCCGGGTTATCGAGGACGTTCTCGGTGACGACCTGTATCTGGACGGACACCTGCGCCGACAGCGTATCGCCGAACCACGTCACGCCCTCGTGGACCATCCGCGCCTCGAACCAGTAGGCGCCCGTCGAGGCGGGGGCCGTTATGTCGAATGTGAAGGTCGCCTCGGACGAGGGCGCAACGGTGCCGCCCAGGTACGCTCTCTGGTCGGTGACGCTGTTCGAGAAGCCCCCGTTGGCGAAGTTGGACCACAGGAACTCGTTGTTGTGCGGGTTGCCGGTGCCGGAGCTCCCGGCGCCGAGCCGGTAGAGGTTCGCAGCGCCAGTGCCGGTCCACGTGTTCGAGCCCGTGTTGCGCACGGTGATGGACACCTGTCTGGTCTCGCCGGGCTCCATGACCGATGGGATGTTGTGAGTGACGAACGATGCGTCGTCGGGGTCGGGCGTCGAGCCCTGCTG
>Ga0272442_10007342_pt1 | contig 14273 bp, 8 predicted proteins | sample SSMForm2O_FD_200262 | JGI IMG/M metagenome (GOLD analysis project Ga0272442, IMG submission 200262) | Marine sediment archaeal communities from Little Sippewissett salt marsh, Falmouth, MA, United States - SSM-Form-2O | ecosystem: Environmental > Aquatic > Marine > Wetlands > Sediment ...
ACGCGGCGCTTGTGAAGTAGGGCCGATGAACAAGCCAGAGAACAGATAAGACAGCGATGGATGATGTTGCCAATACGTGAGTAGCGAGCGTAACAGGTCGGGTCTGCGGACAAACGCGCTGTCCTTGGGTGTTGGCCCGCCGAGGGTCACGTGATTGCCACCGCCGGTGCCGGTGTGGCGACCGTCCAGCATGAATTTCTCGGTGCCGAGCCGCGAAAGGCGCGCCTCCTCGTAGAGCGTGACCGTATTATGCTCGAGCTCGTCCCAGTTAGCGGCAGGGTGGATGTTCACTTCGATCACGCCCGGATCGGGGGTGACCTTCAAAAAGCCAATCCGCGGTGAGTCGGGCGGCGCATAGCCTTCGAGCACGACCGGCATATCGAGCTCGGCCGCGGTCTGCTCTATCGCCGCAACCAGCGCCAGAAAGTGGTCGACGGCTTTGAGCGGCGGTAAGAACACATACAGCCGGCCATTGCGCGGTTCAATACAGAGCGCGGTGTGCGGGACCCCTGTCCAGCTGGTGTAGCGTTTGCGAATGATTTCGGGTCTGGCGTCAGCGGGCAACGGTGATTCAAAATCGGCTGGCTCGGTCGGGGCGCCTGACGCGAATGGTCTCAGCGGAGTTGGCTGGGTCTGGGTCTCGGCAATTTCCTGCTCGACTTCCGTGACCCACTCGAGCTGAGCGAGGGGCAGCCGCAGACCCATCGGTGAGCTGCCGGGAGACAGATACATCAGCTGACTGGCGAAGTCCCAGGACCCCGAGCGCCAAGCGTTCTGATGCCAGTCCCAGAGTAGCGGCAACGTGAAACCCACCGGCTTGCCCAGGCCGCGTGCCAGGGCCAGGCTCAGGTCATCACGGAACTGGCGTGCCCACGGGATCGCAATGATATCCAGGTTCACAGGTTGTCGCGCTTCCCGCCACAGATAATGCAGCCAGTCTTCGAACGCCGGGATCAAGAAGTGCGGTTCCACATTCAAGTGACCCACGAGTTGCTCACCAAAGCGTCGCGCATCATCGACGCTGAAGCCGTAATCGCGTTGCTCATCGGCAAGCAGGGATTCATCGCGCCACAGCGGCGCGCCATCGGTCCGCCAGAAACAGCCCAGCGCCCAGCGCGGCAGCGGTTCGCCGGGATACCACTTGCCTTCGCCATAGTGCAGCAGTCCACCGGGCGCGAACGCATTCTTCAAGCGTTTGAGCAGCACGCCCGCGCGTTCGCGCTTGTGAACACCGAGTGCCTGGGTGTTCCATTGCGCGCCTTCCATGTCGTCAATGGACACAAACGTCGGCTCACCGCCCATCGTCAGTCTGACATCCAGCTTTGACAGTTCGCCGTCTATGGCGCGACCGAGTTTGCGGATCTCCGACCACTGGGTTTCGGTGTAAGGCTTCGTGACCCGCGGATCCTCGTGTACACGTTGCACATCGTTCTCAAAGTCAAATTCAACTTCACACTCATCGGAAAAACCGGTGATCGGTGCAGCACTGACTGGATCCGGGGTGCACGCCAGCGGTATGTGGCCCTCGCCGGCGAATAAACCCGAGGTCGGATCGAGGCCGATCCATCCAGCGCCCGGAACATAAACCTCGGCCCACGCATGCAGATCGGTAAAGTCATGCTCCGGTCCCGATGGCCCGTCCAGCGACTTCTGATCAGCCGTGAGCTGAACCAGATAGCCGGAGACGAAACGCGCGGCGAGTCCCAGGTGTCGAAGGATTTGCACCAGCAGCCAGCCGGTATCGCGACAAGAGCCGATACGTCTTTCGAGGGTTTCCTCGCAGCTCTGTACACCGGGGTCGAGTCGGATCGCGTAGTCAATATGTTGCTGCAGGCGCTGATTGAGTGCTACAAGAAACAGATTGATGTGGCGTTTCTTGCGGTCGACCCCGTCCAGCCAGGCCATAAGGCGCGGGCCGCTCTCGGTGCGTTCGAAATAAGGCTCGAGCTCCTGCCGCAATAAGGCGTCGTACTGAAAGGGATAGTTCTCGGCGTATTTCTCGACAAAGAAATCGAACGGGTTGATAACGGTCATTTCTGCGACCAGTTTGACGGCGATTTTTAGCGTTTCGACGCGTTCTGGGAAGATTACACGCGCGACCGTATTGCCAAACGGATCCTGTTGCCAGTAGAGGCGATGGTTTTCGGGACTGACCTCGAATTGATAGTCGTGTATCGGCGTACGCGTATGCGGTGCCGGGCGCAGTCGCATGACATGAGGCGATAACGCGACCGGGCGGTCATATCGGTAGCAGGTTACGTGTTTTATACCAACGTGTATCGCCACAGTTTTTTTACTCTATCCTGCCGTCAACGGCCTAGCTCGCACTCGGCCTGAAGGCTCCTTCATTTGAAAGCTGATGGGAAGTTACACGCGGTAGACGTTGCTGTTAACCTCAGCGCGTCCTCAACGCATGCCAGTAGTCTTGGTCAGACACGACGTTAGCCGCGTTTACGTTTTCAGTCAAGCGAGTGTGAGGGAAACTCTGATTAATTCAGAGTCTCAGCGGCGCACGGATGCGCCACCCTTTTTGATCGCCTTAAGCGATTGAAAATGGAGGGAAACATAAAATCGCATTTTATGTTTCCCGTGCTCTGATAATTCAGGGATGAATTATTCAGAGCTTCCTTAGCTGAGCCCAAAGATGTCTGTTGATGGTGGCAGGCAGAAACGCTTCGCGATGTCTTGCTGACTGCTAACCCGCATTTCTCACCAGGATCACGGGAGCAGGCGCAGGATTCGTGTTCGTAAGTTCCGCTCTGGAGCGAAAAGCATAGCGATCGCTATGGTTTGAGTGAGGAGACCGTAGGGTGCGCCATGCGCACCGCACATCTTCGGTTCGGTGGCCGGTTCTGGTGCGCACGGCGCACCCTACGATCTTGGGCAGGCGAAGACCAGCCTGAACCGTGATAGGCACTCATGAAAAACACGCTGTATTTTCGATCATTCGAGTTTTCTCATAAGAGCCAATTCCGTATCAGCGTTCGACGCCGCCTGGTGAGAAATGCGGGCTAAAACGTCGCCGACCGCGGCAGCTCGATTTTGACTGTCGTGCCATGGCCTATCACGCTGCTGATCTGCAATGTGCCGCCATGTGCCTTGGCGATCATCCTGCACAAGTAGAGCCCCAGCCCGTAGCCGCCGGTTTCTCGTTGGCGTGACGGGTCGACGCGATAAAAGGGCTCGGTAAGGTGTGGCAGGTGCTTTTCATCGATACCCTCGCCATGGTCGGCGACAGTGATGCAAAGCTTGTCATCTTCAACCTTTAGTGACAGCTCGGGTCGCGGTGCATCATCGGGTGTATAACGAATCGCATTGTCCAGCAAATTCTTCAGCAGCAGCTTGATTCTTGCCGCATCGACGTCGGCGCGCACAGCAGTATCAAGCCCATCCAGCTTGATGCCAGACTCCTCGAAATGTGTCGCTACGACATCGCCAATCAATCCAGTGACGTCGTGAATCGATCTGTTCAGCATCGCGTGGCGACTGCTCAGACGTTCAGTTTCGATCAGCTCTTCTATGAGCGATTGCATTTCCTGGATATCCAGGATCAGCTGTTTTTTCCTGTCGTTATCATCGAGCATTTCGACTGCAAGCCGGGCGCGTGTTAACGGCGAGCGCAATTCATGGCTGATTGCCAGCAGCAATTGTCGCTTGGCATCCAGCATCTGCTTGATATCCTCTGCCATCGCATTGAAACTGGCAGCTAGTTCGCCAAGCTCGTCTTTCCGGCGGATGTCAATACGATGGTCGATCTCACCGGAGCCGAACTTCTGCACACCTTGCTGGATCGTATTCAATGGTGCAATCAGGCGGCGCGTCGCGTGGTAGAGCAGCAGCAACACACCCAACAGAATCAGTAGCGGCAGCCACCCCCTGAATCCGCTGCGCTGATCGCGGACATTGGGCACGTTGAATAACAGCGTGGCCTCACCGTCACGCACCATCAGGTAATGACGCCTGTCATCCTCGGCATGCAACAGCTGCTTTCCGTTCGCAGCAAAATGGCGTTCGATTTCCAGCTCGTCCAGCTCGACCAGTTTGTCGCTCGACGACCAGTGGCCGTTGCTGTCGATGATCTGGATTTCGAGGTTGAGCTTGTCAGCAAGAACTTGCGCGCGCTGTCTGTCAGGCGGCGTGCCGATATCATTCTGTACGTACTCGAGATACTGCGTGATATGCGGGCGGACGTTTTCGCGGAAATGATCCTGAAAAGAATGTCGGATGCCGGCGCCTACCAGCATCACGAAAACAACCGCCATGGCAATGAACAATAACAGCAGCTTGCCCGACAGACTGTGCGATATTTTCCGATGCGACGACATCAAAAAGGTTGCCCGATGAAAACGTAGCCCTGGCCGCGGATGGTCTTGATCAGGTCCAGTGGCTTTAGCTTCTGACGCAGGCGGCTAACGAGTATATCGATCGAACGCGTGTAGACATCGGCATCGATACCCTTAAGTCGATTCAGCAATTCATCGCGCGAGAAGGTCTTGTGCGGCGCCTGCGCGAACAGCAACAGCAACTGATATTCCATTGCGCTGAGTTTCACGTCGACATCATCGAGCAGCACGCGGCGTTTGTGGCTATCGATCCGCAAGTTATCGAAGGTCAGCACAGCCTGATGATGCGGATCTGCTCCTGCCTTCAGTGCGCGTTTCAGAATACCCTGCATGCGCGCCACCAGCTCACGGGGTTCGAAAGGCTTGGGCAGGTAGTCATCGGCACCGAGTTCGAGCCCGACGATACGGTCCATGACGTCGCCGCGTGCCGTCAACATAATAATCGGGATATCGCTATGCCTGCGAATGGACTTGCAGACTTCAAAGCCATCCATTTCTGGCAGCATGATATCGAGTATGACGAGCTCATAGGTGTCTTGCGCGAGCAGTGCCAGGCCATCACTCGGGGCAGTTGCACTTTGCAACTCAAAATCGAACTGAAGGAAGTACTCGCCCAGCAGCGAGGCCAGCCTTACATCGTCATCGATCAGCAGTATGCGGTGCATAGCCGCCAACTTTAACCGTTTTATCGCTGTCATGCAGGTGAAGAACTGAGCGGGCACACTGAAGTGTGCCCGCTAAACGCTCATGTTGCTTCGGGCTGGACTTTTTAGTGCCAGAGCTGCCTGTTGTGATAGCGCTCGATCTTGTCCTCCACGAACTCGCGCAACTGGGTTTGCTGGTCTGCGTCCAGGCTTTCCCAGAAGTTGCCGATCGCATCGATCACAACAGGTGCCCGCGTGTTGACCGTCTCGATCTGCTGGCCAACCATCGCGTTGGCCTTGTCACGGTCGAATGTCGGTTGACTCAGCATGGTCAGGACCTCGGCACGATGCTGTTCACGGTTGACCTTCATCAAACGCCTCGCGTCGAGGAACTGGTCTTTCACTTCGGCCAACCGGGCTTGCTGGGTATCGTCGAGCTCCAGCTCGCTGCTGACTTTTTGTACCACCCACTCGCCGCGTTCTTCCGCGGTCCCGCAGTGCATGCCGCGATGGCAGCCGGTGGCAGCCGAAGCCAACAAAACGCCGCCGGCCAGGTAGGTCATGGTTCGTTTGGTAATCTTCATTGTCTGTCTCCGTGTCAGTTCACGGCTACAGAATAATAAGACACGAGTTGAGTTGCTTTTCAGGCAGGTAACGCTCTGTAACAGACTGTAACAGCAGGGCCCAGAAATGAGGTGTGTAAATCAGCCGAATGATTCGGTGAGCAATGCGGCCGAACTCTTGCGCCTGCTCCCGTGATCCAGGTGAGAACCGCGGGCTAACCTGTATTCATGAGGCCCAATTGGGCCGCCACTCGAATGCCACTTACGTCAGCATGAAACGATCGGCGTAGCGTCATCGAGGAGCGATAGCGACATGGCAATCTTGCTGAAACAGGCAATTTGGAAGACTACAACACGTCCGTTTGTTGCCCCTTTGCGGCCGCACTCCGTGCGCTAAATTCTCCGGGAAAAATTCATGCTTCGCGCCTTGCGATGACAGCATCGAACGAATATGTCTGAAGTAAGTGCGATTGGGCCGCTACGGCTTTTGTCAGCAGCAGCCAGAGTTACAGCAATCTCCGCCCGGTTTCACTGCCTCTATGGTTGCGGAAACAACGTAGTCTTCGACGCCGCGACCAGGCGCCCAGTCCTTGATGAATTCTTTCGACTCGTCCTTCGGTGCGATGCTGATCGCGGTGAAACCGCTGTCAGAGAGCATCCGCTCGAGCTCGTCGACGAGCGAAGCCCCGGCCATGCAACCGGAATAGAGCTGCAGATCGTCCCGGATAGGTTGCGGAATCTCGGTGCTGGCGACCACATCGGAGATCGCGAGTCGACCGCCGCTCTTCAGCACACGGTAGGCCTCGTCGATTACGCGCTTTTTGTCAGGTGACAGGTTGATCACGCAATTGGAAATGATCACGTCGACACTGTTGTCGGCCACCGGCAGATTTTCGATTTCGCCGAGGCGAAATTCGACGTTCTGGTACTTGCCTTTTTCTGCGTTCATGCGCGCCTTGCTGATCATCGCGGGCGTCATATCTACGCCAATTACGTGGCCACGATCACCGGTCTCGGCCGCGGCCAGAAAGCAGTCGAAGCCGCCGCCGCTGCCCAGATCCAACACGGTTTCTCCGGGTTTGATGCTGGCGATTGCACGCGGGTTGCCGCAACCCAGGCCCATGTCGGCGCCCTCAGGGACTGCCTGCATATCCGCTGCGCTGTAACCCAGCCGGGTAGAAACCAGGGTGTTGATGGCTGCGTCCGAACTCACGCCACAGCAACCGGCCTGTTCGCCACAGCAGTCGCCGCTGTTGCTGGCCTCGGCGACTTCGGTATAGCTTTGCCTGACCGTCTGGCGAATAGTATCGGCCTGTTTATGATTCATAGTAAACCTCCGGATTTTGCTAGAAATATCGCACAGCATCGCACATCTTTATGTCGAGCGCATCTTGGCAGGGTGCACCATCAAGGTGCGCGATGGTCAGCACCGCATCGTTCGGTGTTTTTTAGCGCTGCCAAGTTGTCCGCGGGATAAGCATATTCGCGCAATCATCCGCGGAAACTCACATCTGATCAAGGCCTGTTTGCGTGCAAGTCAAGGCGTGGAATTTGGGGTTTCTTTTTTGAGTCTGTCTTTCAAGCCTGCTTGATTACCTTCGCCGCCAGATCACGCATCGGTTGCCTGGGTTCAACTCGCCGACAGTGCAGCGGTCAACTCTTCAAGCTCTTCGCTGGCCTGCATCCATTCGGCTTCCACCGCATCGCACTGTTTCTTAACATCGGCTTGTTCGAGCAGGCAGTGCTGAAGTTCGCGTTTGTTGTCGTCATTGTAGATCTCGGGGTCCGCAAGCCGCCTGTCCAGTTCGATCTGGGCGCTGTGTAACGCGTCCAGTTGCGCTTCAGCCTGCGCAATGCGTTGGCGTATTGGCTGCAGAAGTTTGCGCTGTTCCGCCTCGATTCTTTTTCGGTCTTTTCTGGCCAGCGTCTTTGTGCGCACAGCTTCGGTGCAATCTGCAAAAGAAGCGTCTGCTGCCGATTGCGTGCTCTGTTCGCTCAGCCACTTCGGGTATTCATCCAGACTCAACGGAAAATCGTCGACACGGGTATCATGCACCAGCATCAGCCGATCACAGGTGACGCGCAGCAGGTGGCGGTCGTGCGACACGATTACCATCGCACCGCTGAAATCCTGCAAAGCCACCGCCAGCGCCTGGCGCATTTCGAGGTCGAGATGATTGGTTGGCTCATCCAGCAACAGCAGGTTCGGCCGCTGATACACCAGCATTGCCAGCACCAGCCGGGACTTCTCGCCGCCGGACAGCGGGGCAACCGGTGCGAGCGCGCGTTCGCTGGAGAAGCCAAAGCCACCGAGATGATTTCTCAGGTCGGCTTCGCGCGCTCTCGGATCGAGTTGCTGCAGATGCTCCAGCGGCGAGTGTTCCGGGTGCAGCTGCTCGACCTGGTGCTGGGCAAAGTAGCCGATGCGCGTGTCTTTATGCACGATGCGTTCCCCCTGCGTCAGCTGCAATCCACCGCCCATTGAACCGGCCAGCAGTTTGATCAGGGTCGATTTACCCGCACCGTTACGGCCGAGCAAGCCGATACGGTCGCCGGGCAAAATGCTCAGCTCGGTACCGGTGATAACAGGGGCGTCCCCATAGCCTGCCACGACCCGATGCATCTGCAACAGTGTGTGTGGTCGCTTCTCAGGCTCTCGCAATCTGAACTGGAACGGTGAATCCACGTGTGCCGCTGCGATTGTTTGCATGCGTTGTAGCGCTTTCAACCGGCTCTGTGCCTGCCGTGCCTTGGTCGCCTTGGCACGGAAGCGCTCGACGAAAGCTTGCATGTGCGCGATCTCGCGTTGTTGCTTCTCGAAGGCTGATTGCTCCGCGGCGAGACGCTCGGCACGCAGGTGTTCGAATGCCGAATAGTTGCCGCTATAGAGCGTGATGCGTTGTTGTTCGATATGCGCGATATGGCTGGCCACACTGTCGAGAAAATCACGGTCATGCGATACCAGCAGCAAAGTGCCGGCGTAGCTACGCAGCCATCCCTCCAGCCAGATCACCGCATCCAGGTCAAGGTGGTTGGTGGGCTCGTCCAGCAGCAGCAGTTCGGATCGGCACATCAGCGCTCGGGCCAGATTCAGGCGCATACGCCAGCCGCCGGAGAACGAATTAAGCGTCCGGCTGTGGTCAGCGGCGTCGAAGCCCAGGCCGCTCATCAATTGGCCCGCCCGGCTCCGGGCGCTGTAACCGTCGATGTTTTCGTAGTCGGCGTGCAACGTGGCCAGCAGCAGGCCATCATTGTGACCCTCGGCAGCAGCTAGCGCCGATTCCACGCGGCGCAGCTCGGTGTCGCCATCGAGCACGTACTCAATCGCTGTCTGGTCACCCACCGGCATCTCCTGCGCCACGTGCGCGACCACCCAGTCTTTGGGATACAGGCAGTCGCCGCTGTCAGCGTGCAAATCACCCAGGATCAGCGCAAACAAACTCGACTTCCCGCAGCCGTTGGCCCCGGTGATGCCCACTTTCTGTGCCGGATAGATTTGGAAATCGGCATCTTCAAACAGCAGACGGTGGCCGCGGCGTAAAGAAAGATGTTTGAACTGGAGCATGAGCCGGATTATAGCGTGTTGATCAAATTGGCACGTTTCAGACTAATGAGCAACGACCTGAGGGGAGCGGGAGGGCACTTGGCCCGTTTAATCGTCATCCCGGCATTCTTTTCGGCCGGGATCCAGTGGCTTGAAATCCGTCCAAAAACACAACAGGCAAAGGGGTCAAGTCCCGCACCTACACAACTGTAAACGATTGCGATACACTTGGATTCATGGCCCGACCGTTACGAATTGAATATCCACATGCCTGGTACCACGTGATGAATCGTGGTGCGGCTCGACGTAAGATTTTCAAGAACGATACCCAGCGTGAATATTTCTTGTCGTTGCTCGGTGACACTAGTCGCCGCTTCAACGCGGATTGGCATGTCTATTGTTTAATGGACAATCACTATCACCTGATGGTGCATACGCCGGAGGGCAATCTGCAACGTATTATGCGGCACGTGAATGGTGTGTATACGCAGTTTTTCAATCGCGAGGAACGTCGCGACGGCCCGTTATTTCGAGGGCGTTACAAAGCCATCCTGGTTGATGCAGAAAGCTATTGGTTGGAGCTGTCACGTTACATCCACAGAAATCCGCTGGCAGCTGGCATCGCCAAGGACCTGGGACGCTATCGTTGGTCTAGCTATCGTGCCTACGTCGGCATCGATCAAGCACCCGACTGGCTAACCACAAAGTATATCCTGTCGAGTATCGGACGAGCTAAACGACAGCGACGCTACGCCGAGTTTGTCGGACGGAGGCCGGACCCAGGCATTGTGAAGTTTTACGAAGAATCGCGTGTGTCGCCGATACTTGGCGATAAGACGTTCGCTGAGCAAGCGCTCGAAGGACGCGCCTATACGGCCGACATCCCCGAGCTGAAAACTGCGAGAACCTTGCCGGCCATCGACGAGATCATCGACGCTGTGAGTCGGTTTTATCACATCGAGCGTGAGACGATCATCACACCGGTCAGCGGTTCGTCTGGCGCACATGCGGGGCGATTCATCGCGATGGAGTTGTGTCGAAAGGTCGGTGATCATCGCTTGAGGGCGATCGCCGAGGCCTTTGGCTATGCGAGTGCCAATAGCGCAAGTCGTGGTTGCCGTCTCGGTGCAATGAGAATCGCGGAGGATGAAGGCATGTCTAGTGATTTGGATGTATTGATGCGGGATTTGACCCCATAACCGTCCTCAGTTTAGGTCATTGTTTAGCATTACCGGAAATATTTGACAACAGCTTAGGGATGAAAGGCTGAAAAACGTTTTAATAACAATTGCTTGCGTTGTCAGTGGTGGTCTGCTATGGTTCGTCGGTGTGGTGCCGAGAAGAGGACTTGAACCTCCACGGGGTTACCCCCACTAGCACCTGAAGCTAGCGCGTCTACCAATTCCGCCACCTCGGCATGGCATAATGCTGCGAATGCAGGCCGCGAACTTTACCGTGCGGCTTTGCACTTGTCAATTTGATCTGATCAGCAACGATACAAACATAATGGCCCGTAAATCAAAGAAAAATAACAAACACGCGCACAAGACTAATAACAGAAAAAAAGCGTCAGGCAAACATTACAAAAGCGATCCCGATGCGGCGCTCGAGGCTGAGCGTTACGAGAATCCGATCGCGAGCCGAAAGCTGATCCTCAGCGAAATCAAACGCGAAGGCGCGCTGACATTCCAGTCGCTCGCCGAGCATTTAGGCATCACGCAGGACGATCAGCTGGATGCGCTGGGTAGACGGCTCAGGGCGATGGTGCGCGATGGCCAGTTGGTGAAGAACCGCCGCGGCGGCTATCTGCCGGTCGACGAGTCGCACCTGGTGCGCGGACGCGTGATCGCCCATCCGGATGGGTACGGTTTTCTGGTCCCAGAGGCGGGCGGTGATGATTTGTTCCTGCACGCCCGGCAAATGCGCACGCTGCTGCACGGCGACAAGGCTGTCGTGCGCGTTTCCGGCGTCGACCGCCGCGGCCGGCTCGAAGGCGCGGTGGTCAGTGTGTTCGAGCGCGCGAACCAGTTCATTGTTGGGCGTTTGTTCATCGAAAGTGGCGTAGCCTTTGTGGTCGCAGACAACAAACGCATTACCCAGGATATTCTGATCCCGGATCACGCGCTCGGTGGGGCTGCCAGCGGCCAGATCGTCAAGGTCGAAATCGTTGAGCAACCCACGTTCAAGCGTCAGCCGATCGGCCAGATCGTTGACGTGCTTGGCGATCATATGGCGCCGGGTATGGAAATCGATATCGCGATACACAGCTATGGCCTGTCCTATGAATTCTCCGAAAAGGTGCTGGATGAAGCCGGTCGGTGGGGAAAGACGGTTCGCACCAGGGACAAACAGGGGCGGGTCGATTTGCGCAGCGTGCCGCTGGTCACGATCGATGGTGAAGATGCCCGGGATTTCGATGATGCGGTCTACTGTGAACCGATGGATTTGGATGGTGATTCAGGTTGGCGGCTATTGGTGGCTATCGCTGAAGTCGCGCATTACGTGACTCCCGGCTCGGCGCTGGATGCCGAAGCGTATGAGCGCGCCACCTCGGTTTATTTTCCGGGGCGTGTGATACCGATGTTGCCTGAAAATCTGTCGAACGGTCTGTGTTCGTTGAATCCAAAGGTCGATCGTTTGTGCCTGGTTTGTGAGATGCAGATAAGCAGCGAGGGTCAGCTCGGGGATTACCGTTTCTTCGAGGCCGTGATCCGCTCCCACGCACGTCTGACTTATACGAAGGTCGCGAACGCGGTCGTCGAGCGCAAGCCAGAGGCCAGAAAAGAGGTTGCCAAAGTACTGCCGCATCTGGAAGACCTGTACGCGATGTACAAAAAAATGGAGAAGGCCCGAGCGAAACGAGGTGCGATCGATTTCGATACGACCGAAACCAAGTTCGTGTTTACGCAGGATATGCGCATCAAGAACATCGTGCCGCTGGTCAGGAACGATGCACACAAGATCATCGAAGAATGCATGATCGCTGCGAACATCTGTGCGGCACGTTTCATCGCCAGGCACCGCTTGCCCGCGTTGTACCGGGTGCACGAGCATCCCGACGATGACAAACTCGAGGAATTGAGAGGTTTTCTGGGCGACCTGGGTCTGAAACTAGGCGCGCCCGCGAGAAAGATTTCGCCGAGAGACTATGCCAGGCTATCGGACAAGATCAAGACGCGCGAGGACAAGCACCTGATTCAGACGCTGATGTTGAGGTCGATGCAGCAGGCGGTTTACCGTCCCGAAAACATTGGCCACTTCGGTCTTTCACTGAAGCACTATGCTCACTTCACCTCGCCAATCCGGCGCTATCCGGACCTGCTGGTGCATCGTGCGATCAAGCACATTCTGCAAAAGCGCAAGAAGCGTGATTTTTTCTATGACCAGAATGCGATGACGACCTTTGGCGAGCATTGCTCCGCCAACGAGCGCCGCGCCGATGAAGCGACCCGGGATGCCGAGTTCGCGTTGAAATGCGAGTACATGCTCGACAAGGTGGGCATGGAGTTCAGTGCGCGCGTGACCGGTGTGGTCTCCTTCGGTCTGTTCGTCGAGCTCGACGAATACTACGTCGAAGGTCTGATCCATATCACCAGCTTGCCGAAGGATTATTATCAATTTGATCCGATCAGTCACCAGCTTGTGGGTGAACACCGCGGTATGGTTTTCCGCCTGTCGGACAAGGTGAACGCGCGGGTCGCGAATGTCGATATGGATGAGCGGCGCATTGATTTTGAATTGATGCGTTAGAGTCCGCAGATGAACGCAAATGAACGCGAATGAAATCAAATCTTATTTGTATGTCGATCGGGCGTGTAAGCCAGGAAAAGCGGTGGGGTATAAATAGGCCGTAGGGTGCGCTGTGCGCACCTTCTCTGGCACAGGGATTCCTCTTACGCTATTGGTGCGCACGGCGCACCCTACGGTTCTGTAAATATGGCGAAACATCAGACGGACATTGTTTTCGGGATTCATGCTGTTGAGTCGATGCTGAGGAGTCATCCCGATCAGGTGCTACAACTCTGGGTTCAGGCGGGCAGGCATGACAGACGTTTTCAGATACTGCTTGAGCTCGCGAATAAGCATGGCGTTTCGGTGGAAACCTGTTCGCGCGACGCGCTGCAGAAGAAAAGTCACCATCACAAGCACCAGGGCGTGGTCGCGCGTGTTCGCAGCGACCGACAGGCGCAGCCGGAGCTGGATGACATACTGGCCAAACAGGATCTACTGTTGCTGGTGCTCGACGGCGTCCAGGATCCGCATAATCTGGGCGCCTGCCTGCGTACGGCGGAGGCCTGCGGCGCAGATGCCGTGATTGTCTCGAGAAACCGCTCACCGGGACTGACCGCGGTGGTGCGCAATGTCGCCAGTGGTGCGGCCGAGACCGTCCCGTTTGTGCAGGTGTCAAACCTGGTGCGCGCGTTGCATCAATTGCAGCAGAACAATGTCTGGGTCGTCGGTACGGCGGGCGATTCCGTTATCAGCCTGTACGACAGTACGCCCAGCAATCGGCTCGCCGTGGTTATGGGATCCGAGGGTCGGGGACTGCGGCGACTGACCGCCGAGACCTGTGACGAGCTTGTACACATACCGATGCAGGGCCAGGTCGAGAGTCTGAATGTTTCCGTAGCAGCTGGCATCTGCCTGTTCGAATATCGACGCAAACTGCAGGCACAGCATGCCACATAAGCTCAGCATCATTGTCCCCGGCCTGTGCGGGCCCTTGCCTGAGGCCTCGGGTATCGAGCTGTCAGCGCGGCCGTTGGCCGAGCTGCTCGGCAACTTGGGCAAGCATAAGACAGGTTTTTCGAGTTACCCGGCGCAACTGGCAGATTTGTTCGGCATCGACGCTGGCGTAGCCGTGCCCGAGGCAGCTCTTGCCCTATTGGCATTTGGACACGAGCCAGGTGACGGCTGCTGGCTGCACGCCGATCCGGTCAATCTCCAGGCAGACATGAACCACGCGCTCCTGAGCGACGCGCGCACGCTGGCTATTCAGCAGCAGGAAGCCGAGAAGCTGGTCGCAGAAATTAATGCGCATTTTGCTGGCGACGGTCTCGAAGTACTCATAGCCGACCCGAACAACTGGTTTATCAGATTCGATGATTGCAGCCTGCAGACGACACCGTTGCGCCGGGCGGCGGGCAGAAACATCAATCAGCTGATGCCGGCCGGCGCG
>Ga0272442_10007343_pt1 | contig 14271 bp, 11 predicted proteins | sample SSMForm2O_FD_200262 | JGI IMG/M metagenome (GOLD analysis project Ga0272442, IMG submission 200262) | Marine sediment archaeal communities from Little Sippewissett salt marsh, Falmouth, MA, United States - SSM-Form-2O | ecosystem: Environmental > Aquatic > Marine > Wetlands > Sediment ...
AATCCTTATCCTCGCGGTCAAAGACATTGGTGTCAAAAGATTCTCCGGTCGGATGATATCTCTGTTCGACCGCGTTGTAGATACGGGATAAAAACTTCCACGCCCCGTCAATCGCCTTTTCGTTCCATTCCAGCTGGTCTTCGGGTGGCGCGGCAAAAAGGATGAATAAACGCAGTGTATCCGCGCCGTATTTTTCGATAACGGCATGCGGATCGACGATATTTCCCCGGGACTTGGACATGACCTCGCCGTCTTTGAGGACCATGCCCTGGGTAAGCAGGCGGTCAAACGGCTCGTCGAAATTCACCCAGCCCAAATCTCTAAGAAATTTGGTAAAAAAACGCGAATACAAAAGATGCAGGATCGCGTGTTCTATCCCGCCGATATACTGGTCCACCGGCATCCAGTAAGCGACCTCTTTGCGGTTGAAGACCTGCTGATCATTATGCGGGGAACAGTATCTTAAATAATACCACGAAGAATCAAAAAAGGTAGCCATGGTATCTGTCTCCCGCCGGGCTTTCTGTCCGCAGCGCGGGCATTCGGTTTCGACGAAATCCCGGCATTGGGCCAAAGGACTGCCGCCTTCGCCGGTAATCTCAATCTTCTCGGGAAGGCGCACCGGCAGTTGATCCTCAGGAACCGGGACGACACCGCATCGATCGCAATAGACAACCGGAATTGGCGTGCCCCAGTAACGCTGGCGGGAAATCAGCCAGTCCCTGAGCCGCCAATGCACGCTCAAGCGCCCCATCCCCTTTTCTTCCATCCATTGCGCGATCTTTTGTTTGGCCTCTTGGTTGGACAAGCCGTCGAAGTCTCCGGAATGAATCTGCACCCCGTCGCCCTCATAGGCCATGGACATTTCTGCGGCCTTGATATCGGGAGCATTGGGATCCTGAATGACGATCCTCAACGGCAGCTGATATTCCTTGGCAAAAAGAAAATCGCGCTGATCATGCGTGGGGACGGCCATGATGGCACCCGTCCCGTATTCCATCAAAACATAATCCGCGACCCAGATGGGGATCTCTTCCTGATTGACCGGATTGATCGCATAAGCGCCGGTAAAAACCCCTTCCTTGCGCAGATCGCCGGACATGCGCAGGCTTTTGCTCATGTTGCCGGCGCGTTTGACAAAGCCCCGCACCTTGTCTTTCTGCGGACTGTCGGCGATCAACTTCTCGACCAGGGGATGTTCGGGTGCCAAAACCACATAGGTCGCCCCAAAGATCGTATCGGCACGGGTGGTAAAGACCGGAATGGGTTCACCGGTCTTTTTCAGTCGGAAATAAATCTCAACGCCGTAACTCTTACCGATCCAATTCTCCTGCATGGCAATCACCCGCTCGGGCCAATTTTTCAATTTCTTGAGGTCCTCAAGCAAACTCTCGGAATAGGCGGTAATCTTCAGATACCATTGCTCCAAATCTTTCTGAATAACCTCGGTCTGGCAGCGCCAACACCCGCCCTGGACGACTTCCTCATTGGCCAACGTAGTCTCACAGCTCGGGCACCAATTAACCGTCGATGTCTTTTTGTAGGCCAACCCCTTTTCGAACATCTTTAAAAAAATCCATTGGTTCCAGCGGTAATACTCCGGATCGCAGGTGGCAAGCTCCCGCTCCCAGTCATAAGAAAAACCCATGTCCTTCAACCCGCTGCGCATCTCGGCGATGCAGGCCCGGGCCCAGGTCGCGGGATCGGTTTTGTTCTTGATGGCTGCGTTTTCCGCCGGCTGACCAAAGGCATCATAACCCATCGGATGCAGGACATTGAACCCCTGGGCCATCTTAAAACGCGCAATAACATCGGCGATCGTATAATTGCGCACATGGCCCATGTGGATCTTGCCCGACGGGTAAGGGAACATCTCCAGGCAATAAAATTTTCGGCGCCGGGACTCCGGACAGGCCCGAAAGATTTTCCGTTCAGCCCAGAAGGTCTGCCATTTCTTTTCCAAGCTCAAAATTTTTTTCGTCGTATAAGGCATTGTCTTGATTGATTCAAACAGAATGGCGGAGATACCGGCCCCTGAAAAATCTGATCCGGGGCAAGAGAACGCGGATTATCCCGGGTTGACAGACGGTTTCCCGGTGAGGGTTATCTGCGGATTAGGGGCATCGGTTTTATCAACGGACAGGGAATGGTAATTGGTCTCCGTGCGGTAATAATCCACGCCCCGTTCGATATACTGCTCGTCCATGCGTCCCGGAGCAAAGAATCTCCGGCAGAAATCTTTGGCAAAATCAATATCAAAGGCCTTGCAGCAATAGATGTCGATCGTAATAAAATTGGTTAAAGACAAGGTATGGATCACAACCGAACTCTCAATCAGGGGTGCCCAACCGGATAAGCCGGCTTTGTCCGGGAACTGATCGACCGGGGAACGGAAGATATTCGGCGGGGCTTGCTTGGTCATCCCTAAGGCCTCCACAACTTCGTCCAGGAACTGATAACATAGGGTCAGATCGTCGCAGACTCCGGCCTTGCAATCATAAAGGTCCAGTAATAACTGAAAACCGAAAGCCTTTGAAGATGGTTTGTCCTCTGTTTTCATAAGAGCCTTTCTTCAGGATAGCCACGTTCCTCTAATCGTATTTTAATTTTATAACACGTTATACAATAAATACAAAAAAATTTCTATTTTTTTATCTGACCGGTCTCATTCCCTGCGAACCCGAATAACCGGTATGCCTGTTTCAGAAAAATACCGCCCAGAAAATAAACATCAACAAAATAATCAGGATGATGGCGATCAAAACCGGCTGAAGGCGGCCATACCGAAGCCGGCCGAAAAATCCATGACCTGTCTTCCGCAGGCTCTCACCGCAAAAATGACAAAATAATTCTTCGCCATCATACAACGGTTTTTTGCAGTTCGGGCAGATGATCTCTTTCATGATAAGCTCTTATCCGGTGGGCATGCAGGCCGACGCATTTTTTTGCCGATCCAGAAAGCGGCAACAATTGACCCGACCATATAAGCCATACTCGCCCGTAAAATATGCGGATGTTGCAGCAAATACTCGGCAAAACGCTGTGGGTGAACGATCATATCCCATCCCAGCGACAAAAATAATTGTACGATAAAAATCCGCAACAGTGATCCGAGCATGGCGATCATAAGGTATTTCTTAAGAGAAATCTTCGTTAGGCCAAAACCCAGATCAAGGAACCTAAACGGCACGACCGGGAAAAAACGCAGGAAAAAAATGCTCAAAAAACCCGTGTCCGCGATCGCCTGATCCACCTGGCGCATGCGGCCGCGCAGCCGCGATTCGACAAAAGGCCGACCCAGCCGGCGGCTGAGCGAAAACAACGCGATCGCATTCAGCATCTCAGCGATATAAACCAGGCCCGAGCTCAGATACGGGCCGTACAATACAGCACCGACGATCTTAAAAATATCCTTGGGCCCGATCCAAATAAAGAAAGACAAAATAACATAAAGAACGATAAAGACCGCGCCGGACCACACGACCGGCATCCGAGATAGGAAGCCCTCGACATCTCCACGGTCAAACGGAATAACAACGCCGATCAGCAAAAAAAGACCGGCCAAAAAAATCAAAAGAACAAAGCGGCTGGTAGCTTTTTGAAACACGGCGTTCGCTGGCTTTCTGAATTTCCTATTCAAGCCCCTTAAAAAGATCGGTGCTCATATAGCGTTCACCAGGGCTGGGGATGATCACCACGATCATCTTTTCCTTGTTCTCAGGCCGGTGAGCAACGCGCAAAGCGGCGCTGACCGCCGCACCCGACGAGATTCCGGCTAAGATCCCTTCCTTCCGCATCAGCTGCCGCGAACAGGCAATGGCCTCATCATCCTTAACCATCATAACCTCGTCGATCATTTCGCGGTTCAAGACCGCGGGAACAAACCCGGCCCCGATGCCCTGGATCTTATGCGCACCCGGCTTGCCGCCGGAAAGCACTGCTGAGTTCGACGGTTCGACCGCAACCACCTGGAAGCCGGGCTTGCGTTGCTTAAGGATCTCGCCTACACCGGTCAAGGTGCCCCCTGTGCCCACGCCGGCCACTAGGATATCCGCTTGGCCGTCGGTATCTTCCCAGATCTCTTCAGCGGTTGTCCGGCGGTGGATGTCGGGATTGGCGGCATTGTCAAATTGCATCGGCATATAATATTTCGCATCCGTTCCGGCGATTTCTCTGGCCTTATCAATCGCCCCTTGCATACCCGCGCTGCCGGGCGTCAAGACCAATTGAGCACCCAGGGCCTGTAAGAGTTTACGCCGCTCCAGGCTCATGGTTTCCGGCATGGTCAATATCAATTCATAATTTTTCACCGCGCAGACAAAGGCCAGGGCAATCCCGGTGTTGCCTGAAGTTGGTTCGATGATAATCGTCTCTTGTGGATTGATCCTGCCTTCACGCTCAGCCGCCGTGATCATGCTTAATCCGATCCGGTCTTTGACAGACCCCAGGGGATTGAAATATTCTAATTTCAACACAATCCGGGCCTGGCAGCCCCGGGCCATTTTGTTTAGCCGGACCAGCGGGGTGTTCCCCACCAGAGCCGTGATATCCGGCGCGATCTTCATTTGGCCTGTTCCGTTATTGACTGTTGTCGTTCTTTCTTGCGTTCCAGCCTTAACTTCTTCAGATAAATCATCAAAATCGAGATGGCCGCGGGCGTAATTCCGGAGATGCGCTGGGCCTGCCCCAGGGTCAACGGCATGAAGTGTTGCAATTTCTGACGGATCTCGATGGATAAACCATGCACCTTGAAATAATCGATATGAGCGGGGATCTTGATATTTTCGATATGGCGGAACTTTTGAATATCTTTGAACTGGCGCTGAATGAAACCCTCATATTTAATCTCATATTCGATCTGCTCGATTATCTCCGGCGGCAATTCCTTAAGCGAGCCGTCGAATGCGGCAATCATGGCATAGCCAATCTCGGGACGGCGGAGGATCTCACTCAACGTCACCGGTTGACGGATCGACGAGCTGTTGTGCCGGATCAAAACCTGATTGAAGCGTCTTCCCTCTTCAGTTGCCGGATGAATCCGCCGCGATCTGAGATGGGTTACCTCGCGCGCGATGCGGTCATATTTGTGCTGAATACGGCCATATTCCTTGCGCGACAAAAGCCCGTAGTGATATCCGTATCCGGCCAGGCGCCGGTCAGCGTTATCTTCCCGAATGACCAAACGATACTCTACGCGCGAAGTAAACATGCGGTAAGGCTCTTCGGTGCCCTTGGTGACCAAGTCATCGATCAGAACGCCGATATAGGCTTCATGCCGGCCCAAGATAAACGGTTCCGCTCGGCGAATCTTCAGCACCGCATTGATCCCGGCCATGATGCCTTGGGCCGCGGCCTCCTCGTATCCTGTGCTGCCGTTCACCTGCCCGGCAAAAAATAAGCCCCCGATCGCTTTGGTCTCCAGGCTAGGTTTCAGACTGGTCGGCGGGATCATGGCGTGTTCGATCGAATATCCCGGCCGGGTAACGACCGCGTTCTCCAGCCCTGGAATCGAATGGACCATATCGATCTGGACATCCTCCGGCAGGCCGGTCGAAATCCCGTTGGGATAATAGATCGGCGTATCAAAGCCCTCCGGCTCAAGAAACACATGATGTGACGTTTTATCCGGAAATTTTTTTAATTTATCTTCAATCGACGGGCAATAACGCACTCCGGTCGCATTGATCTGTCCGGAATACATTGGCGATAAATGAAAGTTGGAACGGATGAGGGCATGCGTGGCCCCCGTGGTATGCGTGATATAGCAGGGCAAAAAAAGACGACCCGGCGCAATCCGTCCGGTACGGAAAGAAAACGGAATGGGGACTTGGTCCGAATCCTGACGCTCCATCCGGGAGAAATCGATTGAGTCCCCGTGCAGCCGCGGCGGCGTGCCGGTCTTGAAATCAACGATCTCGAATCCGAGGTCCGAAAGATTCTTGGTTAACTTTGTCGAGGCCGGCTCGTTAATCCTCCCACCAACGGTAATCTTCTTGCCGATATGAATGCGGCCGTTTAAAAATGTTCCGGCCGCCATCACAACCGCCCGGGCCTCCAAGATCTTACCGGTGGCTGTTTTGACCCCCGCGACCCGTCCGTTGCGGACCAGGATCTCGTCAGCCATATCCTCGATCAGCGTTAAATGCTCCTGATGGTCAATAACATCCCGCATATGCGCGGCATATATCTTCCGGTCGGATTGGCAACGCGAAGAGCGGACTGCCTGCCCTTTAGAGGCATTTAGTTGACGAAACTGTAAGGAGCTGTGATCCGCGGCCAGCCCGATTTCCCCGCCCAGGACATCAACCTCTTTGACCAGTTGACCCTTACCTACCCCGCCGACCGAGGGATTGCAGCTCATCGCCCCGATCGTGGCGCGCGATAAGGTTACCAGGGCGGTCCGGCAACCCATACGACTGGCCGCCAAAGCTGCCTCAATGCCGGCATGGCCGCCGCCGATCACAACACATTCAAATTGTATCCTTGATATGGACATCCTATTCTCTCTTGGCCATGACAAAATAAACATTGACGGCTGTGAACACAATCAGCACAATGGCCATGGCATTCACATCCTCGTATTTGAAATCCGTAAAAACCGCAATCAGGCCGACAACAATCGTAAGTATCCACATGACATACATCATGACAGTGACTAATCTTCCCATGGATCCTTCTCCTTCCCCCATGATCAAACCGGAAATATGATTTCACATAATCCCGGTAAAGAACGGCTGCGCATTAGCGAACATTATACCAAAACCAGCAAGTTCAGGCCAGATTATGTACGGATCACCGATCTTCTACTGAGGGGATGTTACTTCTTGGGGGCGGCGCAGGAATCGCGAAGAATCAACTGGGGAGGCAATACCTTCTGGACCATGGCCTTGCGTTTGCCGGTCATAATGTTGTATAAATATTTGACGGCTTCTTCCGCCATATGGAACAAAGGTTGGCGGACGGTCGTCAGGGCAACCGGGCCATAAATCGAAGAAGGGTTATCGTCAAATCCAATAATGGAAATATCATCCGGCACCTTAACTCCCCTCTCCAAAAACACGGCGATGACTTCCAAGGCCATATCGTCGCTTGCGGCGAAAATGGCGGTGGGTGGCGGATCGAGGGCCATGAGTTTTTCGGCCGCCAAACGCGCACTGCGGCGGGAATAATCCCCTTCGATAATATATTCGTCCTTGACTTCGATCCCCTGACGCTTAATGCTCTTCTGGAAACCTTCCAGACGGTGAGCGCCAGCCTGCGTTTTCAGATTCCCTGTGATGGTAGCAATGCGTTGATGGCCCAAATTCGCCAAATAATCAGTGGCGGTTTGAGCCCCGATCATGTTGTCGATCCCGATATAATTGACATCCAGGTCATCGACGATATTGTTGATAACCATCGCCGGGGTATCATTATACAAGGAATCCAGAACTTGACGACGATTTTCAATAATATCGGCGAATATGATCCCGCCCACACTCTTGGTATTGAGCGGATTTGTGCCATTGGTGATGTGAAAAACGAGATCCAGTCGCAGGGTCTCGCAGGCATGCCCGATCCCGCGGATGATCTCGACCGCATAATAAGAATGGAAGATGCCTGGGTATCCGGGCATAACCAATCCGATGGCATCATTGCGACCGCTGGCCAGACGCTGGGCACTGATATCTGGCTGATATTTCAGATAGGCAATCGCCTCTTCGACCCGAGCCTGATTGTCTTTGGATACGGTGGGAAACTTATTGATAACGCGGGAAACGGTCGAGATGGAAACCTTGGCCCGGTTGGCAACATCCGCAATGCTGACTTTTCTTTTTTTGCCCACTTTGGATTAACGTTCTTTTTCGACGTCCCCGATCCCTGGCTGAACAGATTTATCGGACGATATCTCCGATCTGAATCGACGACACTTTATTCTTTATATCGGCCGCGGCGATATCGTCACGGATCTGGATCACCTCAAGTCCGGCAATGTATTCGGCGCCCCGATAAACACCCAAAGAGTCGCCGAGCCTCAGACCGTCGCTCTTGCCGACATCAACGATGACGAAATTGTTTTCGTCATTAACACTAACAATATTTCCTTCAAATCCCGGCAGCTTGCCTTCATAGGGATAGGGATATTTCTCCGCTTCGCGCGTACTGGCCGAGACGACGATCGGGGTCAGTTCCACCTCGCCTTTTTGGCGGGCCTTAGTCGGACGAAACGTCTCATCGATGTCCTTCTTGATCTCCCAGATCTCGTCAATTCGGCTCTGAATCACATTCTCGGTCTCGATCAACTTATCCTCTAGCTGTTTCTTTTCATCCTGCATGCGAACGATACTTTTTTCGAGCGCAATCTTGGTTGACGTCAACTGTTTGATCTTCTCGCGCAGATCCTCGTTCTCGCTGGTTGTCTTTTGAAGCCGGTTATCCAAGAACTTCTTTTCGTTCTGGATCCGCGCGACTTCCAGCGAAAGCGTGTCGGCCAAGTCTTTCCCACGTTTGATTTCATGCTCGATGGCTTCCTTCTGATTTTTGACCTCGCTCAATTCAAGCTGCATATCAGAATTTCTCTTCTTGATCTCGACCAACTCAACCTGTGCAGCGGCTAGATCCCCATGAAGTTTTTCCACCTCCAGTTGAAGATTGGCTTTTTCCCTCAATACACCGGCCCAATAGCTTTCCTCCTCGGCCTCCGGTGTGGAAGGCGGCACCGCGGGCGCTCCCGCTCCCGGTGGTGCCTCGGCTACCCCAGACGGTTCCGGTTCGCGTTCGACGTAAACAATTTCTTTTTCCGGTTTTTCCTTAAGCTGTTGGACCAGCTCATCGCGCTCCTGCTGTGTTTTCTCCAAACGTCGCGACCACGACTTTTTTTCCTCCTTTAAATTCTCGATTTCTTCTTGTAAGTCTGCCAAATTGACCTCGCGCAATGTGCGCAGTTCTTCGCTCAACGCCTCTTTTTCTTCAGAAACTTCTTCCATCTTCTCCGTCATTTCCTTATTCTCTTTTATCAATTTCAGCTCGCGGCCTTTGTAGTCTTCGATTTCCTCCTCGAGTGACTTTTGGTTCTTTTCCAGCTGAGCCTTCTGAGATAAGGTGGCGCCGGCAAATAAAAGCGCCACAACGGCCAATACACCAAGAATCATAAAGCTTAATTTAACAGCTTTTGACATAAAGGCTCCTTTGATAAAAAATTTCTATCTGATAGAGCTATAAAATCTCTATTCTATAAATAAGAAAAAGCTAATTATGAATATAACAAAGGATTATATAACACACAAGAAAAAATAAGAAATTCTTCGCTGCCAACAAGTTCCTGAACAAAATTTCATCTTGCGTCGGCAAGAATTCCGGCTGCTCAGCGCCAATCCATTCCCGTTTTTATTCCTGCACTGATTTATCTACCCGGGCCGTTTGTCGAATACGGTTGTTCGCAAAACGTCCGTTTGCTAAACGGGCTTAAAAAAATAACCCTACGGCAAAAACGCCGCAGGGTTATTGCTCACAAAACGAAATCCCATTTACTCGTACTGGATATCATCCAAATAAAAGACACATTCTTTCGGGTTGAACTCCACCGTCGCGGACCAGGCAAAACCTCCGCTGATATAAGACAGGTCTTTGCCCCGGAGGTCTAATGTATATTCCCGCCACTCGTCCGAAAGGATAACCGGTCCGATAATAGCCATATCCGAATCGGGATACGTGCCGTTAATCCCCCCGATCTTAAATTCCTCGATCCTCTCCGCGCCCTTCTCTCCCTTGGCCCAAAAAGTGAGCTTGGAATACTCCGACAAGTTAAATCCGCCGGCTTTGCGACCGCCCCAATTATTAGCCGGATTCAGCCAATAAATACCGGCCCATTTCTGGTCGTTACGGGAACACTCGATATCAAAAACGATCCTGATGCAGGTTTTGCCGGTATGACATCCTTCCGTCCATTGGTCATTAAAATCAAGACACTTCCCGTTAGGCATAAATCCGGATGGGATATAATGATTTTCGCGGGATCCTTTGTTGTGATAAACAACAAACGGCTCGGCCGCTGTCTGAGCTGTTTCAGGTAAGTTAACCTCATTCGTTGGGCGTGACTGGCATCCGGATAAAAATACCGATATGACCATCAAAATAACAGCGGTTGGTTTCATGGATCCCCCGCAACCTTTCATTGATTATGATTTAAACAAAAACGGCATGCCATCGGCAGATGGACAAAGGCGTCTCCGATGGCATACCGTTAAATTTTATTACCCCGCAATTTCTTCGAGTTTCTGCTGAGCGCCTTCGGCGGGTTTCCAAAACCAGCCCTGCGGATCCCAGCATTGGGCATAAAAATAATCATCCACAACTTTTTGGTAAGAAGCCTTGGCTTCGGCCGTCTTCCCCTGCTTGTGAAAGGCCTCGCCCCGAATAAAGTAACAGGTGCCGACGTCGTTCAATGCCCAGTAAGAAAAAATCTTATCCTGAGATTCCCACGGGTATTCCGTCAAAGAAGCCTGCATCTCTTTGGCTTTCTCAGCGTGTAATTCGATGCATTTATCGGTATAGGCCATAACGTCTTCATAATCCTCACTGTTGAGGGCCTCCCAGGCCTTGGTTGTTAGGGTGGCTGACGAATAATTGCCGAAATCAAGATCCGAACCCGACTCGATCATGGCAATCTTTTCTTTTGCCGCTTCCGCGGGTTTCCAAAACCAGCCGCCCGTGTCCCAGCATTGCCCGTAAGAATATTCATCAATGATTTTCTGATAGGCGGCATTGGCTTCGTCCAGCATGCCCTTTTGACGATACGCCTCACCCTGAATAAAAAGACATGTAGCCACATCATTCAAGGCCCAATACGAAAAAATCTCTTCGTCAGTGCCAGCAGGATAATCAAAAAGACTTTCCTGCATTTTCTTGGCAGGATCTTCGTAAAGTTCAATACATTTGTTGGTATATGCCAGAACGGCTTCCAAATCTTCAGCTTCCAAAGCTTCCCACCCCTTGGTTGCCAATGTGACCGAACGATAATCGCCAAAATTGTAGGCCGATGCGTTTTGCGGGGCCACAAAGATTATGGCCAGGGCCAGCATAAAGATTGCCATTAAAATTCTCTTCCCCATTCAACCACTCCTTTCTTTTAATAATAACTTAACTTTCTGGTAATATTAGACTAATAGGCGAGCATGTTTCGCAGAAAACGCTTTCACATAATTATAACACTTTTCTCATAAAATTGCCAATAAAGAACCCCTGGCGGCCTCATCAATTCCACATTTCCCGGTAAGCATAATAACTCTTACGCAATTGCCTTAAAAATGGACTATGCTGGCCTTTGCCCTGGGACGTAATCCCGAACCATTCCTCATAATAATAACCGCCCGGGAAAGGGCCGATCGCATCAGAACGGCGATCATGATAAAAGGGTTCATAATTCTTCCACCATTCGTCCGTCCATTCAAAAATCGCTCCGCCCAAGGCATTGCCCACGCCTTCAATCGTGCCGGCCATATTGAACTGGATATCCATCCAATTACCCCGATGATAATTGGCCTGTTCCGTTTCCGCTTCCTCACCGGTCAGATGACTGGCGTAGGCCGGACATCCGAATTCGGTTACGAAGGCGGCTTTGCCCGAGGCATCGTATACCTGTTGCCAGAAAGATCCGAATCCGTAATCGCCGCGATAGATGTTGGCGCCGTAAATATCGACATCCGGCGCGTTCTCGGCAAAAATATCCAAAAAGAGCGTATCTCCGTTACAAAGCATGACCGGGTGATTGGGATCAATGGCCTTGATCATTTGGGCTACCTCGTTGACAAACCGGTAATAAATTTTAGGTTTTTGGTTTGCGTTAGAAGCCACACCGTAATTATTTTCATTCCCTAATATCCACATAAGGATATATGGCTCATCCTTATATTCCATAACCATGTTCCGAACCGATTCGAGCATGTTCTTTTTATGTTCGGGATTCTCATAATCCGTGCCTTCAAACCAAGACGCGCCTGAACCCAGGGTGTATTTCCCCAGGAAATCGCCCATCATGACATAAAGTCCGTATTCTGCGTGCATCCGCCGTAGTAATTCTTTATTCGGTTTAAAAGGCTGATGATATTCCCGCAGCGTGTTCACGCCCATGGCCTTCATAAGCTGAAAATCTCCGACGATAGGTTCATCATCATCGCGCTGATTATTGCCGTTGGCGTCAACCCAGGAATCATAAGGACCGTCGATCAAACCGTTATTGTTCGTATCTTCGTACATCCAGGAAACCAGGGTTCCTTTATCAGGGCTTTGCCCAACCTTGGTCGGGGCATACGTGATCGCCCGCACCGGAAAGGGCTTCCCATCAACCTGCATCTGCCAATGCCCATTTTCATACCGGACCAATTGAATAGAGCCGGTGCCAATACGCTTGACAATCGGCCCCAAGCTGGCCTGCTTGGGTTTCAGATGAAACAGATCCAGAAGTTTGTTCCATAAGGATTTTTTAATGATCCTGCCAGGTGAGGTTATAATCTCATCATTACCCACGTCATTATCAAAGCCGTTAACAACCTTGATCCACATATTTTCGACTTTAAGCCCTAACTCGGGATGCATGCGAATAATATGTTTGATTTTGGCAATAGCCGCCTGGGCCGGATACCACGGTGTCTGCCAATAGGTCCAAGCCACGGTCGCCGGGAAATGAACCACCAGCGACTGGTACGCCTTAATGGCCTCGTGATACATCTTCGCCTTCTCCAGCATCAGCCCTTTATAAAACAAGCGCACACCCACCGGCTCAGGAGCCGAGGCCCATTTGAAGAATGCCGCCTCCAGGTCGTCGCTGTAAACAAAATCCCAATGATTGCCTTCCAACCGGCCTTCCGCTTTAGCCTTTTTAAAGGCCGGATTCTTTCGCACCGCCCCCGTATTAGGATAGATGCCTTCGCCGACCGCCTTAGAAAGGCCTTCTGGGTCAGTGACTTTATATTTGTACTGCACGGAGCCCGCCCCCTGGTATTCCCCGAATCGGCTATAATCCACAACCTCATCCCCCGGTTGATGAATCTGCGGTAAAGTCTTCAGGCGGCGCACCGGCTGCTCTGGCTCCTCGGGTTCGTATTTGCCGGTCATGACATCAATGCTGTTCTGGCTTTTTTCGGCCACGGACCAAAACCAGCCGCGCGGATCCCAAGCCTGAGCCCAGCAATATTTGCGAATAATCTCTTCGAACAAGGCGATCGCTTGTTCGGTCTTCCCGTAATTCATTAAGGCCTCAGCCTTGATAAACAGCACCGTGGCCACATCATTCAGCGGCTGATAATCCTTCTCGTTTCCGCGGGGCGGGAAATCCTCCAACGTGGCCTGCTGCATCAGGGCCTCCTCACCGTATGAATCCAAGGCCTCCTGGGCGATCTGATCCAACAGTGTAAAATCTCCCCGGCTGGATGCCTCCCAGGCCCGGGGCACCAAATCCGAAAAAGTTTTACCCTCCGTTTCTTGATCTTCCGGTACTTGTGCATCGGGCTCAGGAGATGCTTCGGCAGCGGTTTCTTCTTCAAAGACTGTATCCGACGGAGATTCCCGTGCCGACAGAGATACCGGGATGAATGCCAACAATAGGCATAATCCAGCCACAAACATTATCCGCAATAAAGAAAAAATCATTTTCCTCTCACTTTCTGATTGAGATCAAAGGTTGCTTACCCGAGAAGGACTCCGGAAGAGAGACCTTTGATGATATGTTTCTGCATCAAAAGATAAATGACGACGATCGGGACAGCGGCAATGGTCAGCCCTGCCATCAGGACAGGATAGTCAACGCTGTGCGCCCCCTGAAAGACCATCAATCCTCGCTGGAGCGGCATCAGCGACCTGTCGTTCAACAACAAAGCCGCCAGGATGTACTCATTCCACACAATCAAGGAATTAAAAATCACAATAACCGCAATGGCCGGACGGGCCAGCGGAAGCGCCACATGCCACCAGATCCCGAGCTTCGAACACCCGTCGATGCGCGCGGCATCCTCCAGATCATGCGGCATCTTATCAAAAAAGGTTCTTAAAAGAAAAATGCTTAATGATAATCCCACATTGATCATGCACAGGATATAACCGATACGGGTATTGACCAACCGGAGTTTGTTCATCAAGACCACCAGCGGAACGAAACTGCCCGGCAAGGGGATCATCATGGCGGCGATGAACATGTAAAAAAACAAATTCTTCCCGGGAAACCGGAGCCGGGAAAAAGCGTAAGCGGCCAATGACGAGATAAAAACGATCCCGACCACAACCGAAAACGTGTAGATC
>Ga0272442_10007344_pt1 | contig 14270 bp, 11 predicted proteins | sample SSMForm2O_FD_200262 | JGI IMG/M metagenome (GOLD analysis project Ga0272442, IMG submission 200262) | Marine sediment archaeal communities from Little Sippewissett salt marsh, Falmouth, MA, United States - SSM-Form-2O | ecosystem: Environmental > Aquatic > Marine > Wetlands > Sediment ...
TCTCTGCGCTCTGTCGGCCTGTCGCAGCATTCCCCTGCGTGAAGCGGCGATCTCCGAAATCAACGCTGCCGAGCAGACACTCACGCAGGCTGCCGGGGCCGAAGCGCAAATATACGTCCACGAACAATATCTCGAGTCCCGCATGCTGCTGCGCCGGGCCCGCACCAGCATGCGGGCCGAAAAGTACAGCAAGTCGCGCGATCTGGCGCAGCGTTCCCGCGAAGTCGCCCTGGAGGCAATTCAGCAGACGGAAGAAGAACGCGAGCGGGTAAAGGAACTTGCGCTGCGTCTGCTCTACAGTGCCAATGAGGCCTGGGACAGTTACGCCAACAGCTATGAAAAGGAATATGCCAGCGATGAGCTCATCGAGATCAGGCGGCTGCTGGATTCGGCCCAGGAAGACCTCAACAGCCTGAAGTATATGGACGCCCTTAAAACGGTCCAGAAATCGCACGAAAAGATAACCGAACTGCCCGAAGTTGTTGAGCGGGGCCGGCTGGTCAGGCTGGAAGAGGAAAAAAAGCGGCAGCAGGCGCAGAAAACCGCGGATGAAATTATTGCGGGCGCCAACCGTGACGCAGAGAACATCGTGACTGCTGCCCGCCGGCAGCGCGACCAGCTGCTGGCCGAAACCGCGGAGCTTGCCGCCTACGCCCGCCGCGTTGAGTTCGAACGCATGTTCCCCTCAACCTATACGGTAAAAAGCGGCGAGACCCTCGCCGACATCGCCCGGCGCCATGAAGTGTTCAACGATGAATTCATGTGGCCGCTGCTCTACAAGGCCAATCGTGACCAGATCCGCGACCCGAAAGTGGTTTTCCCGGGCCAGGTACTCACCATCCCGCGCGACATTAGCTACGAGGACATTATCGAGGCCCGCAAGATGGCCGAAGTCGCTCCCCCGTATGATCCTCCCTCGACCGCGTACACCCCGGCAGTGTATCAGCGCTACATGCAGATCCTTCCGCCCGAACAGGTCATGCCCGGACCCGAGCAGCAGGAGGAACAGGATTCGGAACAACCCTGGATCGACCCCTCACAGCAGCAGTGACCCCCCGGCGCTTAATTTTTAAAGCATTTCCCTGAATAGCATAGCCGCAAGAACACCACCCGTTCGTCCTGAGCCTGTCGAAGGGACGAACGGACCATGCAGTGCATGGCAGGCCCGTTCATGGTTCGACAAGCGCGCCACGAACGGGTTTTCGCGTTGCAACAGCTACAGTAAAAAGGAATCTGCTTGCATGCTCATGCCGACGGGCCCGGGGCGCGCCTGCCGAGCTGTCCGCAGGCGGCCGCTATATCGGAGCCCTTGCTGCGCCGGACCGGCGCCGTGTACTTATGCGCCTGAAGGATGGCCTGGAACCGCAGCAGCTGCTGTTCGTCCGGTGAGCGCACATCGCTGTGCGGGTGCTCGTTGAAGGGGATGAGGTTGATCTTGCAGCGGATGCCCTGCAGCAGTCCGGCAAGCGCCCGGGCATGATCGTCGCTGTCGTTCACATCCCGCATCAGGATATATTCGAAGGTTATGCGCTTGCGGGGCGGCAGCGGATAGGCGCGCAGGGCCTTCAGCAAAACCGCAAGCGGATACGTCCTGTTGACCGGCATCAGTTTGCTGCGCAGCCCGTCATCGGGAGCGTTCAGCGAAACGGCCAGATTCACGTCCGTGTCCCGGCCGAGCCGGAGGATCTGCGGCACCAGGCCGCAGGTTGAAACGGTGATCTTGCGGTGCGAGTAATTCAGCCCGCGTTCATCCTGCAGGATATGTATGCTTTTGACAACATTCTCGTAATTCGCAAGCGGCTCGCCCATACCCATGTAGACGATATTGGGCAAACGGTCTGCCAGATTTTCATCCCGCACGATCGCGAGTACCTGGTTGACGATCTCGCCGGGCCGCAGATTGCGCACCAGGCCTGCCTGGCCCGTGCAGCAGAAGCTGCAGCCCATGGCGCACCCGATCTGCGTTGAGATGCACAGGGTCAGGTGGCGCCGCTCCGGGATGAGCACACTTTCTATGGCGTGCCCCTCGGCGGTTTCAAAGACATATTTACGCGATCCGTCCTGCGAGGCCGCGACCCGGCAGGGCGAGAAACTGCTGATGGTGAACAATTCCTTGAGACGCGCGCGCACATCCGCGGGCAGGCTTGTCATGCTGTCAAAATCACCGGCCTGTTGCTGATGCAGCCAGCCGAACAGCTGGCGGGCGCGGTAAGGCTGCAGGCCGAGCTCATGTACGGCGTCGGTCAGTTCCGGCAAGGTATAGTCCTTCAGGTCGTTCATAGTGTCCCCGGCATGCCGTGCCACTGCAAGTTTTTATATGCGTCGCTATCGCTATCGGAATCGCAATCGTCATTTCCCACGGTTGCTTGATTTTGCGATCCCGATGAAGGAAGAAATTTTTCGCGCATTGTGCATCCGCACATTTTTGAACAGCCTATAAAAAAATTTTTCCCTGCCCTCTGTTAAACAGAGGGGCAATCTGTAAGTTCCCTGTACAGCGCGAGATAGCCTTCCGTCATGCGCTCCAGGCTGAAATGCTCGACGATCCGCCTGCGCGCGGCCGCGCCCATGGCAGCACGTTCGGCCGGATGCCGGCGCAGCCAGCGGACCCGTTCAACGAACTCCTCGACGCGGTCCATCGCGCACAAAAAACCGTGGTCTTCGCCGGCGACAAGTTCGCTCAGGGCGGAACAACCGGTTGCCACCACCGGGCGGCCGCAGGCCATTGCCTCGGCAGCGCTCAGGCCGAATCCCTCGAGCCGGGTGGGGAACAGCAGCGCATCACACAGGCGGTACAGCTCTGGCAGCCGGGAAAACGGCACGGTGCCGAGGTTCAGGCAGTTCTCAACCGGAAGCGGCCGCGTGCCGCGCATGCCGCAGGTCAACAGCAGCAGGTACTCCGGGCCCAGCGCGCGCATGATCTTTGGCAGAAGATCAGCGCCCTTGCGCCGGATAAGGTTGCCGGTGAACAGCAGCACGGTTGTGTCGGCAGCGATTCCATAGTCTTCCCGCCGGGCCGGTGCGGGCCTGAAAAATGCGGTGTCAACGCCGTTGTAGATCAGGTGCGCCCCATGGAAGCCGTACACGCGCGCGAGTTCCCGCCGGGTATAGTCGCTGGGGCACACAACCGCCGCGGCCTGCAGCAGGGCGCGCTGCTCCCAGCGCCTGAGCAGCCAATGGTAGCAGCGCTGCGCGCGTGAACGGTAGGTCAGCCGGGCATCATGGACGACATGGTGAAACGTGAACACAAACGGTGCGCGCGAAGCATACCAGCCCGTGAACACGTCGCCGTGCACGATGTCCGCGCCGGCCTGCCGGTCAGGGAACACCCTGCCTGCGGGCGGCAGCAGGTCTATCCAGCGCGGCAGATAGTCGATGCGCGCGCCGTGGCCCGCGCGCCTGAGCGCGTCTGCGATGGCGCCGACAATCACATTCGCACCGCCGCCTGAATTGGTAAGCCTGAAGTAGACGTTCATAGTTAAGAAGGTTCACCGGTTAAACATTACACTACTGCCGCAACTCAAGGCTGGTACATGGATCTATCCCTATGGGAGCAGACCTTGTCGGACGATACCGCCCGTCGTGTCATTCCGGGCTAGCGCAACGCGACCCGGAATCCATGTGTTTTTACTGGACCCCGCATCAAGTGCGGGGTGACATCCGCCCTGCGTACCTGCTGCGTCATCAGCCACATTACATACCATGGCCGCCGGTTTAAGTTCCGGAAAATCTGTTCTGCGCTTCCTGCGCGTCAGCCTCCCGCAACAATGGCAGGGCTTTTTCAAGAATATCCTCACTGGTGATGTCGCGCATGCACGCATAGGCATACCCGCAGGCGATCCGCGGGTAGCGCGAGCGCCAGGGATAACCATAGCAGGCCAGGCAGGTGCGCGTGCGCGCCTGCACCACCAGGTGCCGGTAGCCGAACGGGCACATGCGATCGGGATCTGCCGGGCCGAACAGCGTAACCGGCGGCGTGCCGACCGCCGCGGCCACATGCGCCAGCCCGGAGTCGGACCCGATATAGAGCGCCGCCCGCTGAATCAGGGCCGCAGCAGTGCCGAGCGTGCCTGCGAGCCGTATGATGCTCGCATCCTTTACCGGTCCGCAGGCAAGCACCTCATCGGCAAGTCCGGGCTCATCCGGCCCCTCGATCACGATAACAGGCCTGTGGGTGTGCTGCCGCAGCGCGCCCAGCAGCCGGCTGCAGTGCGCGGGCGGCCAGCGCTTGGCAGCGGCCAGGGCGGTCGCCCCGCTGCCCGCATGCACGATGATTGGCCGCAGCCGCATGCCCCCGAGGCCCGCTTGTTTCAGCAGCCCGGCAGCTGCGGCATGGTCGGCGCTGTCCAGCCGGAACACCGGAGATGCGTCCTGTTGGTCCACGATGTCGCCTGGGGGCTCAAGCGCGTCCAGCAGCAGCAGGTTCTGGCGCACGTCGTGCAGGCCCTGCCGGGCCGCGATTGTTTCAAAACCCAGCACACGCCGCGCAAGCGACGGCCGGGTGGTATAGGCATGCATGATCGTTCGCCGCGCACGCACGCAGGCCGCCATCAGCAGATACTGCCAGCGGCGCGAAGGGGACGGCAGCAGGAACACCCCGCAGCGCCGCTGGCGCAGCGCATGTCCCGCCCTGATCAGTCCGGCTGTTCCCCCCGTGCACACGATAACCTCGTCAACCTCGCCCAGCCGGCTGAAAACCTCGCCGATCGCGCCGGACCCGGCCAGGACTGTCAGGCGGCTCGCCGGGCGAAGCTTTTTCACCTGCCGCACCATGGGTACGGCCAGCAGGGCATTGCCAATGCCCGCAAACATGGGAACAGCGATTTCCTGATACATGCGTCACCAGAATCGATTCCGACCGGGGCATGGCCCCGTCAGCGGAAAAGGTTGCACGGCAGGCCGGGAACGCCGGTGCGGCACCCCGGTTTCCGGCAAGAATAGCAAAGCGCGGCCGATCAATCAAGCGCGCAATCGGCCCTTGCACAACAGTGTTTTTTGCCCTACACTTGGACCAGCCGGCATGTCCGGCCACTACAGGGAGACACACGGTGGGTGTATCATTAAAGAGTATGCTCGTCTGCATGATCGTGCTGTGCCTGCCCGGCGCTGCCCGGGCAGAGACCTGGCAGGCGGTCTGCGTGAACGTGCTTGACGGCGATTCGCTGGTGGTGGCGCATGAGGGCGTACAAACCGAGATCCGCCTTTACGGCATCGACGCCCCCGAATACGACCAGACCTTCGGCAGACAGGCGCGCGCCTGCACGCGCAGCCTCGCACTTAAAAAACAGGTGCGCGTCGAACCGGTCGGCATCGATAAATACGGGCGCACGGTTGCCAGAATATACGCGCCCGAAGGCTGCGTGAATGAGCTGCTGGTCGCGCGCGGCTGCGCGTGGGTTTTTACCCGTTTTTGCAGCCCCGAAGACCTGAAAACTTTAGAGCCCCTTGAGCAGGGCGCCCGCGGCCAGCGCCTGGGCCTGTGGGCCTGGCGCGATCCGGTGCCACCCTGGGAGTACCGGGCCAGGGCACAGTCCCACCGGCAAAAAACCGCTCCGGCAACCGGCCCCTTTCACGGCAATACAGGCTCGCGCATTTTTCACGCGCCGGGCTGTAAATACTATTCGTGCAGGCACTGCACCGCCGTTTTCAACAGCATCGGCGAAGCCCTGCGGGCCGGGTACCGGCCCTGTAAACGCTGTATCGGCAAGTAAATCCTGCCCTGTCGTTTCAACCTCTGGAGAGCCATGATCACGTCGGCCGCCAATCCCAGCATCAAGCATTTGCAAAAACTGCTCAAAGACAGAAAGTACCGCTACCGGCAGAATCAATTCGCGGTGGAGGGCTATCGCCAGCTTGAAGGGGCCCGCGCGATCGAGGCCCTCTATGTTTCAAGCGCGGCCGAGATGCCGGAACTCGATACGAAACCCGACCGGATCCACATTGTCGAACACAGGATTTTCGAACGGCTGGCAGATACCGAAAACACGCAAGGAGTCATTGCCGTATGCCCGCTCGTGCATGCAAGCACGCCCTGCGTTGATGCGCGCTATGTCCTGCTTGACGCGCTGCAGGACCCCGGCAATGCCGGCACCATCATACGGACCGCGGCGGCCTTCGGTTATGGCGGCGTCATCTTCACCCCCGGCTGCGTCGACCCCTTTTCGCCCAAGGTGGTGCGCGCCTCCATGGGCGCCGTGTTCCAGTGCGCCATTGTGCTGATAGAGAATTTCAAGGCCCTGCGCGGCTGCCGTGTGGTCGCGGCCGACCTCGGCGGGCCGGACATTACAGCCGTGCAGCTCGACGGCCCCTACATACTTGCCATCGGCAATGAAGCCCGGGGCATTTCCGCCGGCCTGCATCCCTGGATCACACAGACCGTGACCATACCGTTTCGCACCGCTGCAATCAATTCGCTCAACGCTGCCGTTGCCGCGGGCATTGTGATGTACGAACTCAGCCGTCAGGGACCGAAGCATTCGCAATGACCGGCCGCCGGGCCCAAGGCAACAGGAGACCAGACATGTCTTTTCCCAGAATCGCGCTGCTGATCACCGCTATCGTGCTGTTCTCTTCAGGCACGGCTGGCGCTACCGAGGTCATGCTGAAAATAGCCTGTGTTGAACAGGACGCGCTGGATGAATTCACGCTCCCGCAAACAGGCGCGGTGCCGGTCATCGACTACCGTATCCTGTCAGCCGCCCTGAATGACGCGGCATCCGTCCGGACAGGCTCCGGGAACAGTTCACTGGTGAGCACCCGCCGGATTGCGTGCGGGGTGCGGGACATCCCTGCTGCCCTGCAGGCCCTGTATCCTGAACAGGCCAACGTGATCGGGCAGCAGACGCCGGGCGGATCGAGCAGCTGGCACAAGCTCATCATTGATTTCAGCGCGAATCAGCGCATCGCCTTTATCGAGCTCGGCGTGGACCAGGGCGCACTCGACAGCCTGGCAACCGGCACCGGGGCTGCCTCGCTGCGCAACCGTCCCATACAGCAGTATACCCGCGGCGGCGATCCCGAGCCCGATGCCGTGTTCACAACTGGGTACTCGGTGTTCCTACAGCAGATCTCAGGGCCCGGCGGTCGCCAGTGGCTCGAGCGGGTCATGCCCCTGCGCGACGGCATCGCTGTCCTGGGCCTGCGCCGGTCGGGAACGCAAACGCGCACCGACACGCTCATCATCCGCATCGATGCCGCCCGGCTGCCGCCGAGCCTCTCCGGCATGCCCCGAGTGCTCGTGGTCGCCGGCTGGGAGCGCTAGGCCGTGTAACACCCTAACCAAGCACTACGGCACCACTCAAAAGGAGGGACTTCATGGAACATTTTCCGCAACCACCAGCTTTTTAACCGGATTTCATGTTTCAACTGACTCCGGAAGAGGCATCGGCAGTTCTTTGGGCACAAGCTACAATCATGCAGAACCATATGAACCCGTCGAAATTGCGACCGGCTCACGGAGGCATAGAGACCCCCGTTTTAAAAGCTATGCATCCACAAAGAAAGGCCCAAAAACCACCGGTCAAAAATCGGGATGCGGGGTTGAAAATAGCGGTTGTTTTGTGGTGTCATACGCCGGTCTACTCTTTGGTGGTATGGCTTCCCGAAATAAGGGCAATTTTTTTATATACGTCATATGTTCCGATAGTGCAAAGAAAGTCATAATTTTTCCAGAACGCGACAAACCGGGGGTCCTGAGAAAAATAGTCTATGTATTTAAAGGTTGTTTTTCCGAATCCCTGCAGCGTCGAAGCTTTGTCGACAATAATGATCTTGGGTGCCTTGTTGATGATGTCGGAAAGCAGTTTTTGCATAAAGAAACGTTCCGTAGGGCTCATAGTGTCGACGGGGGTATAGGGGAAAGGCTCCTGCGTACGACGGTCGAGCGGTACATCCCGGTAAAAAGCAGGCAGAAACCACAGGCAGTTGAAGCGGGATGCCCATTGCGTTTGGGTATAGTTTGTTAATGGGAAGCCCGGTGGGACAGAAGAAGAAAATACATATATGAATTTATGGTCGGCATGTTGCCTGACAACAGGTATTAAGCTGGAAAGATCGGCGGCAAGTGGATGCGTTATCTCATTGGTGCTTTTGGCAAAGGGGAGCATTTTGAAAAATGTTAATAAAAAAAAGAGCAGCACAAGTGCGCTTGCTGCGATGCCGCGCAAGAGACCATTTTTACGTTTTAGTGACGCATAGCGTACGATTCCAAGCGTAATGAGTATGGCGGCAGTTGCAGAGACGGGATATAAATGATAGTGCCAGCCTTTTTGCTGAATGAGGGCCAGGATGCCAAAGCTTGAAAATGTGAGAAACAGGATGCTCCCTATGTTTTTATAGTGCTTGCAGCGAAAAAGAGATGCCCAAGCAAGCACCGCGCAGCCAAAAAGCACCGCATAGGCCGCAAGATACCGTTTCGCCACAGGATCAGTAAAACTTTCGTAGGCCGGCATTATCATGAAAACGGCTTCTTTGTATTCGGGCATTGCAATGATGATGTAGAGCCAGTGGATGGTTTGGAACAGGAGAATTCCGAGGCTTTCCGGTCGTTTTAAGACCGATTTCCAATCCCTTGCAAAGGCTGTGTACATTTCTACCACGAGATATACTATCAGGAAATGAGGCTTTAGCGCAAAGCCGATACCGGCCAGGATACCCAGGAGAAATAAAAACGGTTTTTTGCCGCGATAGCCGTGCAGCCATGCGGCCGTACTGAAAATGTATGGTAGTACGAGAATGCACATAATGTGTTCGCGCTGGCCAAAACAGTTCCAGGGCATTTCGAAAGGCATCAGAATAAAAATCAGGGCAACGATAATAAAACGTCGCGGGCGTGCTGCCTGTGTACCGAGGCACTGATTCAGCAGATAATTGCAGAGTAACAGCGAACATGCGAGCAGCCCCAAAAAAAAACAATTAAAGATCGTGGTAACAGGGTATCCACACACGTCGGAGATAATCACCGGGGGCATATGCAGAAGAAAAATCATAGGCGGGTTTACGTCGATTAAGTCGATATAGAGCCTTTTGCCGTTCAGCATTGCCTCGGCGGCGTAGAGATACCAGCCGGCGTCGTGGTTGATCGGACGTTGTAGCAATAATCCAGCCAGCACAGCGAATACGCCACCGGTGATGCACCATACAACGAATGGCCGCTTTTTAATCGTGTGATTGGACCTCATCATGGGCCGTAGAATACTTTCGGGAATTTAATAAAGAGATATTTGGGTGGAAAGTGCACGCTGTTCTGAAAATGTTTTTTGTGCAGCTGTTTTCATCGAAAAAGTATAAAAAAATGTGGATTGCATGTCAATTAAATAGGCAGTGTCGTGAAAACGGGCTTCTTCTTTGGGTAAAAATCGCTTGGGCAGGAGGCCTAGGGGGTTCATTGTGATATATAAAGTGAACCGCAAACAGAAGTTGGCAGGAATCCGGCTTGAAAAGTGGCGATTGGCAAATGCATGTCCGGAGCCGGCATTGAGGGAACGCCCAATTTTCGGCGTGTTCAAGTACAGCCGGTTGAACGTGTCACAAGCGGAAACGCACCCGCTATGTTTTCCCTTAAATTTTGGTCAGATTTATTTTTTCGCCAGTATATACTACTGCCCCCCAAAGGGGATGAGTGCGTAAAATGATAGCAACCAATAATCTCTCTTCTCTGTCTACATCATTTCAGAGAAGGGGTGGTTTGCAGGCAACAAATTTGCAATCAAAACTTATCGCCATTATATGCAATCAAAAAATCCTGCTTTTCCTTCAGCAATTTCACTGTGCGATCAAATACGGCAAAACTAACAAATTGTGAACTCAGTAAAACCAGGCAGGCACCGGCTATTATGAAAACCCAATGGACGCTAATGGTTCCGTGACTAATATACTCAATAATAGTTGCTCTATTGAGAAGTACTGCTCCAGCAAAACATATGAAAGCGGTTAAAAGGGGCTTGCGAAAGACACTTTTTTCCATCAGCACCATCAAGTAATTGCACCGCGGGCTCTTATAGGGATTTTGCAACGCCGTCATTCTGCTGGTGATTATTCCAATAATGTAGGCGTTAAAACTCAAGGTGCACATCACAGTTATAAAAACAATACGATATATCATCCAGTCTTTAATAAATCCGTTTTGCAGATAAAAGACAGTCGGATATATACCGTAACCCAAAGCAAGCAGCATACACAGTGTTGCAAAATATCCAAAAAAAACAAACGGTTTATATGTCAAGGAAATCTCTATAATAACCCTAAAAAACCGCAAACCATCCCTGATTATACCTAACTTGGAAGGTCCGATGCGTTCTTTATATTTCATGGGCTTTTCAACAATTACAATGTCGTTGTCAAGAGCAGCACGGCAACTCATTGCAGGAGTAAAATGAAGACCCGAAGGAAGTGGGTATAATTTTACAAGGGAACTTCTTCGGATAACCCGCATGCCGCTAGCAGCATCTTGAATTGGTTTGTGAGATAAGAAGCGTATCAGCATTCGGAAGAAAATATTTCCTGCCCTCCGGGTTTTCGGCATCTGACTGTCCGGGCCCATGCGTGATCCCAGCGCAACATCTGCCTGGTTCTCTTCAAGTAGATTGACTAAGTCAACAAAAAAGAGAGGATTGCATGTGCCATCCGCATCCAGAAAAGAAACGAGGTCTCCTCGTGATTCTTCAAAGCCTGTCTTGATGGCCGCCCCATAACCGCGGTTCTGCGCATAGGAAATGAGTTTGATATCTTCGAATTGTGCAGCTCGCTCCGCCGTCTTATCAGAGGAACCATCAGATACTACAATAACCTCAACCCCGTCTACCGGCGTTTCACGGATAATTGCTTCGCGCGCTTCCAGTGTCTGACGGCAAATACTTTCAATCGCTTCTTCCTCGTTGTACGCTGGAATCACTATGGTTAGTATCATTGCTGCCCCTTCTGCAAAATTAATTTATTTTGAAAATTTTTTGTGTAACACCTTCTGTGAGCTGTTTTTTATATCTACTCCAGCACCCCGACATGCCTGATTTATTTTTGCGCCAAAATATAATACTGTGCTCCAAAGGGGAATTTGGCCAACAAGGGTTCCAAAAATCTTAAAAAACTCATTGTTTTGGGGAAATAAAACAAAAACCGTGATCGCCCACCACTGAACCCCGACTTTTTTAATAACCGTTTAGCCTCCAGGAAACTTACGGGTTGTGCATCCCCATCAAACGGAATTGATTTCATTATAAACAATGTCCCGGGGTTCCAGGGATTATTTTCAAAAAAAGCAAAATGGCCTCCGGGTTTCAATGCCGCATGTATCTTATCGACTGCAGTACCCCTTTTGCCGGGAGCGATATGATGAAATACACCATTTACATAACAAAGATCATACAAATAGTTATCTTCCAATTCATCAAGAAGGACAAACCGCACCCTTTCACCTCCATGTTTGTCGCGCGCATATACTATTGCCTGCTCCGACAAATCTGCTCCGGTTATACATGCTTCAGGAAAAACCTCCCTGAGATATCGTGTGGCATCTCCAATGCCACACCCCCAGTCAAGGATACGTTCAGGCTGATAATTTGCAGGGAACTGTCGTACCAGGTCATCCACCCGGCCGCGTATAAAATAAAATTTATCTTCGCCCGAATAACGGAGACCTTGATTAAGCATCGAATCATATTCGTTTGAACGATCGAAAAGTTTCTCAGGCATGTTTTTTACAGACAGTTAAAGGAATGCAGTGTTTTGCAAAGCTGTATGAGCTTGCCAATAAAAGGAATAAAATTATTTATCCACCGACAATACTGATTTTTAATTTAAAAAACATTACCTAGGGTGGATTTTATTCCATAACGACGTGCCGAGTACACTTAATGCTCCACCACAATACAGCATCAAAAACAATTTAAGGTATAAGTTATAGCGACCGTCGAGTGTCAAAGTAAACAGAGAGCCGATAACAATAAAATACATGAAGACGGCCAAGACAATATACATTTCAACGGTTTTCTTGCGACGCAGCAGTAACACCAAGCCAACACATCCGCCAACAAGCAGCAGCCGATGCAGTATGCCAAAAGCGATCATCGAGCGAAATATTGGAACTGAAATACGTGTCGGCTTTTGTATCAGCCAAAACTGATTATATGTTTTTAATGCCAGGTTTTTCACAAAATGCAACGGATGCTGCGCAACGTAGGAAAGAAAAAATCTTGAATACGGTTTAGAGTAAACATACCAGGACGTCTTAAGGTCTCTGTTAATATATGCCTTTTCTGCGTCGTACATACGATATTTTTGTTCGATTTCCGGAACGATATAGCTAGGGTCTTTATTTTCAGATATTGACCTGAAAACATTGGTGAACGCATACGGTTCCTTCAAAGGATTTAAATGAATATTATTGGAGATATGAAAAACAACACCCGTATTACTGCTAATAATAACCGGCTCGCCGTAGACAATAAGATTACGAAAAAACCATGGGGCAATAACACATAACGGCACGATGGAAAAGAAAACTGCAGAAACAAAGCCCCGTTTGTTCCTGAAAAACAACAATGCTGCAATAGCAAGGCTTGGCCCCAACAGAAGTGCAGTGCCTCTTTGAAGACACAGGAGACCAAGCAGCATGGATGTGCACAACGCTATTCGACCGCTCCCCTGCTTTGCCCAAAGGATGAGAAGAAATATTATCGCTACCAGAATGGAAAGAAAATTGGATTCGGTTTGAAGAATCTCTGTCCAGAAAACAAACTCAGGATAAATGGCAAAAAGAAAAGCAAACACAATTCCTGCCAATCTGGAAATCAGTCTTCTGCCGATCTCTGCACACAAAAAAATGGCAATTGTACTGAAAAAAATCTGGATTATTTTTGGCACCACAGGATTGGTAATTTCACCAAATGCCCGATAAACAGCAAGCAAAAAAAGTGGTTGAAGCGGTGGAGGAACAAACACACCGCCCTTACTCAGCTCAGGCATGTTGTTGTATTCCGGAACAAACCCCTTATCGTTAAAAGCACTTTCAGCTGTTGAAACATAATAATTGTATTCATCGGGGAACCACTTGCGACCATCAGGGTAAAAATTCAGGGACCAACTGATTCTCAAATACAGACCAAAAACGACGATAAGCCCAACAGCCACAAGATACCAAAAACTTCTATCGTTCAGGCAGGGCTTCAGTCTTGTTATCATTCTACAATACCTCTCTATAAACCCTGATAAATAAAAGGAGTCTATTGCTTCCGCTGCTCTTTTAAATGTATGTCTTCAAAAGGTTTTGGACATTAGCAACTTAAAACCAAGAGATGGTTTTGGTTTCTTTATACATTGACTCAATCGCTTAGGCAAGCATCAAAGCACAATTGTGCCTGCGCCTCATCAGCATCGTTTTTCGTTTAACCTGTGCCCGTCTTTGCAGCACCTCACTATCACGGCCATAATACACATCAGCCGGTGTTACGTTGTCCAGAGCTTCATGGTAGCGATGATTGTTGTAGTGATCAACAAACAGGGCGACCTGTTGTTCAAGCTCTGTCGGGCTGTAATACTTCTCCAAAAACAGGATGTTTTTCATTGAACGATGGTAGCGCTCGATCTTGCCCTGCGTCATGGGGTCATACGGTTTACCTCGGGTATGCGCGATTCCCTCATCATCAAAATACTGCTTTAAGGCTTTTGACACATAACAGGGGCCGTTGTCTGAGAGCAACCGTGGCCGGTTCAGAACCGTTGGATGCCCCACGCCGGTAAACTCAATGGCATCATCGAGCGTTTGTTTCACATCTTCTGCTCCCATGCCTGTGCATAGCCTCCAGGAGAGGATGAACCGGGAGTAGTCATCAATAACGGTAGACAGGTAATACCAACCCCAGTGCACTATCTTGAAGTATGTAAAATCTGTTTGCCACAGCTCATTAATTGCTCTCGTTGGCTGAGGAAACTTGTCCAGTGCGGTTATCACGTTGTAGACAGGGCTGGTGACTAAATTATGAGCCTTCAAAATGCGATAAACGCTTCATTCCGAGATGTAATAACCTTGTTTGTCCGTAATATGCCAGGCAAGCTCCTGAGAAGATTTCTCCGGCAATTCAAGAGCTGTCTCAACAACTTTCTCTTTTTCCCAAGGTGGTATCTCGTTCCAAAACTGTTTGGGTGGCTGGTACCTGTTTGCCAAACCATCATAGCCGCTTTTTTGATACCGACGATACCAACCATAAAATATACTGCGATTAATGTTCAACTCACGCAGCGTTTGCTTGATGCTTAACGGCGAATTTTCTACCAAC
>Ga0272442_10007345_pt1 | contig 14270 bp, 17 predicted proteins | sample SSMForm2O_FD_200262 | JGI IMG/M metagenome (GOLD analysis project Ga0272442, IMG submission 200262) | Marine sediment archaeal communities from Little Sippewissett salt marsh, Falmouth, MA, United States - SSM-Form-2O | ecosystem: Environmental > Aquatic > Marine > Wetlands > Sediment ...
CTTTCTGTTATGTCTAATATTGATATGTTGTCTACCAGATCTATTTGCTTTCCAACTTGTTAAAAAATGTTTGCCTGTTGCTCCGCATACAAGACATTTCCATTTTCTTTTAACAGTTTGGTTTTTGTCTTCCATAAAATAAATTAATACATAATAATATTTAAAAAAGTAGAAAACGTTAGGAAAAAGCCAAATATTTTCATAAATTTAACATTTTAACTGCTATTCCCTTATTTATATCAATTAATGCCCCTTCCCCTCTTTTACCCATACTGCAGTTTACAACTGTTGTTTTTCCAATTTTTGTAAAACCTGGATTTTCATGTATATGACCACATAAGACCAAACGAGGATTGTATTTATCAACAAGAGCTCTAAGTTCCTTTAGTCCTGCATGTTTACCTAAAAAAACCTTATCTTGAGCACCATATGGGGGTTCATGTGATATAAGTACAGTTTTATTATCAATAAGTTTCTTTTCTTCGATATTTTTTAACTGGTTTGTATCCAACCCATTTATGCCGATAAATGAAATTTCTTTTTTGACAACCAGGTTCATTTCGATATGAGTTGCTTTGCTTTTTTTAATTCCAATATCAACTTCAGGTGTGTCAATATTTCCTCTTAAAGCAATTGTATCAATAGGTATTTGGTTTAAAAAATTCTTAGCAGTTTCTTCAGGTCCAAACTGGGTAATATCCCCACATACAACAACGAGATCTGGCATATATTTCTCAATATTTTTTAAAATTAAATTTAATCTGTATTGTGAGCCATGAATATCAGCAACAGCTAGTATTTTCATAAAATTTCCCTAAAAAAATTAAAATTATGTTGGAATTATAATATCTTCATAAATTGACCTTAAATATTCAAATTTTTCTTCAAAAATTTCTGCTTGTTTCTGAATCACGATTTCGGCTTCATTTATGTCCATATGTTCAACTTCTTTTGCATAACAAACAAATCTTCCAATCCATAAAGTTTTCAATAAATCAAGTAAAATATATTTTTCCCCTTCATTTGAAATATTTTTCCATTTAGCAGCAAATATATATACAATATCTGCCCATAATCGTGAATTGAATGTTTCTTGCTCTGAAATTATATTTTCTAATTGGGAGATAATATTTTCTGGAAGATACTTTTTCATTTCATTTTTTGACGAGACAAATTCAGATTCAAATGTCTTTTTCATTTCAGGAATATTTACTTTCACAGGTATAGGTTTTTGACTGAAACATTCCCTGTGATGTTTTGATTTCCAAAGAATAGGTTTTGCTTTCCAATGGTCCTCATAATATTTTGCGCAATCAAACATACTGGCAGTTACTTTTCTAAACATAGGAATTAAAAATTTCTCAGGTTCAAGATAATGGTTTGTTGATTCATGTATTTTTAAGGAAAATAAACCTTCTTTTACATACATACCTTCTGCAGCTGCAACAGTTAAAATAAAAATATCAATCCCAAAATCTGGAGGAAATAGTGGGTGATTTCTTAATAGTTCATAAAGATTTTTTGAAATAGCATATTCTCCTGCAATTGGCTGTCTGACGTCAATGCCATATAAAGCTCTTGTAAATGGATAAACTAAATTATTTGTAATTACGCCATCGTTTTTATCCCTTATATAATAAGGTACAGTAAGGTCGGCTCTACCAAAAACAATTGGATTTACTATTGTTTGAATCCAGCCTGGTTTAACGCTAAGTAAATCTCCATCCATTAAAACAACAGACTTTGATTCAGATTCATGAGCGATTTCAAATATTGTCATAATTCCGGCGCCTTTACCACCTTTTGTAATATCATTTGTAACAATTTTTTCTATTGTATTATATGGTTGAAAAAGGTTAATTGCCTCTTTTGTTTTATCAGATGATTCAGCACAACAAATAACAATTGCTTTTTTATTATCAGGAAAATATCGATAAAGCCCTTCATTTATTACATTTAAAACGTTTAATATCGTTGCTTCAACGTTTTTACATAAAACTCCAACCATTATATCAATAGGTTTTATTTGATTGCATTTTTCAATTAATTCGGGTTTTAAACTAAGTCCTTTATTCCATTCTTGATTCATATTAACCACTTAATTATTTATTATCTTCAACAACAACTTCTAATAGTTGTTCTCTAATTTTTCTACGTGCAGATAAAGTTCTTAACCAATCTGGAATTCTTGTTCCAACCGGTTTTCTCATATAACTTAAACCTGCATCTAAAATTTCTCTACTGAATTTTTCAACAACTGTTTCTTCTAGGTGTCTATCGTATTTTAGATTGTTAAAATGAGCATCTGCATGGTATTTTCTAATAACCTCTGTTGCATGTCTAACATAGAGTACTCTTAGCGATATTAGAAGCTCTCTAGAAACCTCTATATGATCTTCCTCAATTAAAACTCTTAAAAGAGTTTTAAAAATATCTCTAGACATCTTAATTAGACCTTTGTCTTCACCACCAAGTTTTTGATGTTTATGGTCATAAAAACCTAGATCAGTTTGGCATATACTTTTCTGTGGTACATTTTTGTACATCTCAGCCATTATACCAATTTCAAGCCCCCAATCTCCCGGTATATCAACATCTCTTGCAAGATCACTTGTCAAGGCAAACTCTCCTGAAATTGGATATCTAAAGGATCTTAAAAATCTGATAAATCTTGTCTCCTTACCGATATTATCAATAAAAGCTCTTAGAACAGGGTGTAAAAATAGTCTAAAAACACGACCATAAATTATCTTTTTTTCAATATTTACCCTAGCATAATAACCTTTATTGAATTTAAAATCAAGTTCTGGTTCGACAATTGGATATATCAATCTTGTCGGTATTTTTTCATTATAACCAAGAATATCTGCATCATGAAGGGCTATTCCATAGGATTTTATACTTGCAATTCCCATAGCAAGCCACACGTCTCTACCTTTACCAGGATATCTTAAAAGATTAATTCCTTCAGATTTTAATCCTTCTAGTAAATTTGTTACATTCGGTCCATTGCACCACATTATTAATTTTGGAATTTTTAAATTCTTGAAAAATTTTTTAACATGGTTGTATTCCTTTTTATTTTTTGCAGCTAGTGGAACAATAATTTCATTAAGATAAGTACATTTGTTTAACCCTTTTATAATATATTGAAGTGCCTCACTTTTAACCTCCCGATAAAGCATTGGCAAAATAACTGATACTGGTCTTTCTACAGATGCATCTGTTACACTTTTCATAAGTTTTTTATCATCTACATGTAATTGATGAAGTGTTGTAATTTCATCTTGTCTAATATCCATATTTTCACCATCTAAATTAATTCTAATATTTCTTCCATGTTATTGGTAGAAATATCTGAATTTTGTTGAACCTCCAATGAAGCATTAAAGGCTATTCCAAGACCTGCTTTTTTAATCATGCCAATATCTACTTTACCATCACCAATAGCAATTGACTCTCCAATAGATATTTTTAATTTTTTACATAATTGTTCTAATACATAACTTTTACAAATAGAATAGATTTTACCACTGTAAAAGTCCTTTATTAATTCCTTATTATGTATCTCTAATTCACCAGTTATAATGTCATTGTTTATTATAAGATTATTGGCAAATATGTAATCAAAATCTAAACGATGTCCTAAATTATCTGCTAAAAAAGAATAACTGTCAGTTGCTATTGCAGTTATTATATTTCTATTTTTTATTTCTTTGATTATTTTTTCTAGATTGTCTTGCATTGGAATTCTATTAAAAATATCTAACAAATCTTTAACGTTCATTCCTTTAGTTAATTTTGCAATTTCAATACTTTTTTTATAAAAATCCATTCCATCGTAGTTTATTAATCTTAATAGATCATCTTTAAAATTCATTTTTTCTGCAATTACAAAAATGCCCCGATCTTTAATTAGAGTTCCATCCATGTCAAAAATTATAAGTTTATATTTATTCATTATAATCCCAATTTTTTTAAAGTTAATAAGAATTTTTTTAATAACTTTTTCACTTAAAAATCATAATAATAATATAAAAAAGATAAATAATTCGATGACTGTCCTAAAAAATTTAAATATTAAAAATGATAAATTCACAAATTGGTAATTATAATGAAAAGAAAAACAATAATTGCATGTTTTTTTACAGCTGTAATGCTTTTAGTGCCTCTTACTGTTGTTGCAGGTGAAGCAGATATTGAAAATGCAGATAAAACAAATAATAAATTTGAAATTGAGTTAACATACAAAGATTATTACAAAATATATAACTCTTTTATAAGTTTTACAGGGGAAAATCATGAATTAAATAATGCAATAAAAGAAACTTTTAATGATGCAGTTTCTATATCAAGAAAAGGTGTTGTAAATCTTGATTTATTAGTATTTGTAAACATTTTACAACCTATTTTAGAAAATGAATTATTATTAATTAATTCAAAAAATAATTTTGGTTTGCCATCAGTAACAAATCAAAATGGACCTAGTGTTGGTGAAGGAGAACCGATAATATGGGGATGGTTAAGGAGTATGATAGATACTTTACCCCCTTGGAGAGAAGATAATGATCTTGAAGATATTGATGGACCAGAAGAAAAAGGACAAGATGATGGACATGCTTACAGAGGGCTAGATGATAAAAAAGATTGGAATGCAATGTATAGTTTGATTGAATTAAATGCACTTGGTTTATTACCTCAATCAATTCTATATATATCAATTACTTTTGCTCTGACTGTTTGTTTTCCGGTTTTTATAATATTTCTAATCTTAGCAGGATTTCAATTTGGAAGTAATATAGCTGGAACGTTTTTTGAAGCATTTGATTTTATGGATGTACCTTATGGTCATTGGAAAAATATAGATGGCTATTAAATTTCCATCTTTTTTTATCCTTTACTCTAGTTTAATATACTAAAAACTTATTTCACCTTCTTATGCCAGTGGTTACATTTGATTATAATGATTTTATTAAAATTTTAGGTTATAAAATTTCAAAAGATGATCTAATAGAAAAATTACCCATGATTGGGGCTGATCTTGATAAGGTTGAGGAGGATGAAATAAGCATTGAATTTTTTCCAGATAGACCAGACCTTGCTTCAGTTGAGGGTATTGCAAGAGCTTCAAGAGCATTTTTTAACTTTCAAACAGGTCTTAAAAAGTATGATATCAAAAAATCTGATATTATAACAAAAGTAGATAAATCTGTTAAAAAGGTAAGACCATATGTTACAACAGCTCTTGTAAAAAATGTTAGTATGACTGATGAACTTATTGCATCACTTATGGAATTACAAGAAAAATTACATCTAGGACTTGGTAGAAATAGAAAAAAAGTAGCAATTGGTGTACATAATTATGAACCGATAGACCCTCCTTTTCAATATAAGGCAGTAGATCCTGATTCAGTTGAATTTGTTCCTTTAAACAAGGTTGAATCAATGACTTTGAATGAGATTTTAGAAAAACACGAAAAAGGAATTGATTACGCACATTTAATGGAGGGTTTTGATAAACATCCATTAATTGTTGATAAAAATAATAATGTTTTATCTTATCCACCGATAATCAATGGTAGTTTGACAGAAGTTACACCTTTTACAACCGATTTATTTATTGATATTACTGGAACTAATCAACAAGCAATTAATTATGCTTTAAATATTGTTGTTACTTCTCTTGCAGAAAGAGGAGGTCAAATTTTTAGTACAACTATTTTAGATGGCGGAAAAAAAATTATTTCGCCTGATTTAAAACCCGAAAAAAGAACATTGTCAGTTGAATATGTAAATAAAATACTTGGAACAAAACTAAATGAAACAAAAATAATTGAATGTCTGGAAAAAATGGGATATAATTCTACAAAAACAAAAGGTGGAAAGTTAACTGTAGAAATACCTTCCTGGAGGGCAGATATTTTACATGAGGTAGATCTGATTGAAGATGTTGCAAAAGGTTTTGGTTATGATAAATTTCAAACAGATTTACCAAAAGACCTAACATTTGGTAAAAAAATAAAAAATCAAGACCTATATGACTCAATTAGACAGACGATGATAGGTCTTGGCTTCAATGAAATTACAACATTTACAATTTCAAATGAAAATGATGATTTTAAAAAGATGGGTTTAGAAATAGAAAAAAGAGTTGAAATTAAAAATCCTATAGGGGTCGAATATTCAAGTTTACGTATAAGTCTAATTCCTTCTCTTTTAAAAATATTAAATGAAAATAGACATCATTCTTTACCTCAGCAGATTTTTGAACTCGGTATTGTAGTTAATAAAGAATTTAAAAATCAACATAACCTAGCATTTACAAAAATTGATGCAAAAGCAAATTTTACTGAATGTAAATCATTATCAGAAGCAATAATGCGGGAATTAGGAATCAAATATAAAATTAAGGATATTATTCATCCTGCGTTTGTAAAAGGAAGATGCGCATCAATAATTTATAAAAATAAGGAAATCGGAATATTTGGTGAATTACATCCAAAAACTATTTCAAATTTTGATTTAGAATATCCGATCATTTCATTTGAAATTATTGCAGATTTTCTTAATCAATAACTATTATAAATCATATCTATTTTGGTTTTTTAAAAATGACAAAAATATGTGATAAATGCAAAAAACCGGCAGTAACATTCATTCGTTATAATGGTACACACTTATGTAAAGAACACTTTTTGTTATATTTTGAAAAAAGGGTTAAAAAAGATATTAAAAAACAAGGAAAAACAAAAGGTAAAAATACAAAGGTAATAGCAGTTTCAGGAGGAAAAGATAGTACTGTTGCTCTTCATATAATAAATGACCTTTTCTCAAAAAGAAAAGATGTCAAACTATTTGCAATAACTGTTGATGAAGGAATTAAGGGTTACCGAGATAAATGTATTAGAATTGTTAGTAAAAACTGTAAAACTCTTGGGATTGAATATCACATAGTTAATTTTAAAGATATTATTGGAAAAAAAATGGATGAAATCCATTTGCTGAATAAAGAAATTGGAGACTGTAGCTATTGTGGAGTTTTTAGAAGATTATGTTTAAATACAAAAGCAAAGAAACTTGGTGCAAATAATTTAATTACAGGTCATAATCTTGATGATATGGCTCAATCTATCTTAATGAATTTTGTAAATGGAGATATGCAAAAACTTGCAAGACTTGGGCCTCATAGAAAGGTTCAACCAGGGTTTGTACCACGAATGTTTCCATTGAGGGTTATACCTGAAAAAGAAGTTATGTTATATGCAATTTTAAAAAATATTGAGTTTTATAATAGTAAATGTCCTTACTCTGTTAATGCACTTCGGGGAGATTTTAGAGATATTATTGATAACCTTGAATATAGAAATCCTGGTACTCGCCATAGTATTATCAACTCTTATGATAGCATAAAAGATATATTATTTGAAAAATATCCACCAGTTGAGTTAAATAAATGTATTCAGTGTGGGGAACCTACATCTCAAGAATTATGCAAATCTTGTATTTTAAAAAATAACATATTATGATTACTTTATTTTTCCATTAAAAAGATTTTTATTTAAATTTCCACTGCCTATTTTCAAATGAGTTATTTAAAACTAAAATGCAATTCACTTGATAATCTTCTCGGTGGAGGATTTAATACAAATGAAATTACAGAGATATTTGGAGAGCCTGGAAGTGGAAAAACTAATATTTGTTTGCAAGCGTCAAGGCAATGTACATTAAAAAATAAAAAAGTTGCATATATCTTTAGTGGAAAATTATCACTAGAAAGACTTGAACAAATCTGTAAGAAAAAAAATTATAAACAAGTTTTATCAAATATTGTTTTTTTCAATCCAAAATCATTTCAAGAACAAGAAAAAATAATTCAAAAAGCACTAAAAATTGACGATGTTTCCTTAATTATTTTAGATACATTTAACTCATTTTACCGTCTAATGCTTGAGGTAAATGAAAAATATGCAGATAGGTCTTTAAATAGGCAAATAACAGAATTACAAATAGCAGCAATGGAAAATGATATTCCAATAATTTTGACTGGTGAGATATATACGTCTAAAACAAACGAAATTAAACCATTTGGTGGAAGAATAATTGAACGAATGATAAATACAGTAATTAAACTTGAAAAGGTCGATATTGGTAAAAGAAAGGCAACATTAATAAAACATAAATCTGGAAAATCCGGTGAAAATACCATTTTTAAAATAACTAAGCATGGTCTGGAATAAATAATGCAAAAGGTTGTGTCGTGGTTAAAAGATAGTAAATATATTGCTCCTTTATCACCTGCCTGCAGGATGTGTGCAACTGGTTCAAAAATGGTCTTATTAATTACTGGTCTTTGTCCTGCAAAATGTTATTATTGCCCTTTAAGTGAAAAAAAGCTGGGAAAAGATAGAATTTTTGCAGATGAATGGGAACTAGATAATAAAGAAGATACTGAAAAATTGATACTTGAAGCAAAATATATTAATGCAAAAGGTGCAGGAATTACTGGTGGAGATCCTTTAATTGTATGGGAAAGAACAAAAAAATATATCTCTTTTTTAAAAGATAACTTTGGTTCAAAATTTCATATTCATCTCTATACTTCTGGTAAAAAAAATGGATTTTCTATTAATGATTTAGTATCTGCAGGTTTAGATGAAATAAGGTTCCATCCTTTACCAGAATACTGGAATAAGATGAATAAAAATCCACTTATTAATACAATTAAGATAGCTTTAAAAACAGATGTTGATGTTGCTATTGAAATACCTGTTATTCCTAACTGCGAAAAAGAAATCATTTCTCTTATAAAATGGGCAGATAAACTTGGTTTAAAATGGATAAATTTAAATGAACTTGAGTTTTCTGAGACAAATTCTATGAATCTAACTAAAAAGGGATTTAATATAAAAGATGATATTTCATCTGCAGTAAAAGGAAGTGAAGAAACAGCTTATAACATTTTAGATTTGATTTCAAAAGAAGATTGTGATATCGGAGTTCATTATTGTTCTTCTTCTTTTAAAGATGGTATTCAGCTAAAAAATAGGATTAAAACAAGAGCAAAAAATATTGTAAAAAATTTTGAGACAATAACTGATGAAGGAACAATACTAAAAGGTGTTATTTACTCAGAAAAAATAACTTTGGAAAATATTTTGAAAATATTAAAAGAGGATTTTAACGTTCAAGAAAAATTTTTGTTTAAAAATCTAAAAAAGAATAGAGTTGAAATTGCTGTTTGGATTCTTGAAAATATTGCAAAAAGTTTAGAAAAACTAGGTTTAAAATGTTTTCTAATAGAGGAGTATCCAACTGCTGATGCTTTAGAAGTTGAAAGGATTCCTTTACCAGTTTAGTTAATTTTATTGATTTTTTTAACTTGAAAAAGTTTTTTATATATCCCCTACATTCAAGGCTTTACATTTCCGATTAAGGAAATATCAATGATAGCCAAAAAAGGAGGCTAAAATATGGCAATGTATGTTAGATATCAAACACCTAGAGAAGTACAGGATTTGGCCTATGATCTTGTAGAAAAGGCTAGAGATAATGGTAAAATAAGCAAGGGGGCAAATGAAACTACTAAACAAGTTGAGCGTGGACAAGCTAAATTAGTTGTTATGGCTGAAGATGTTACGCCTGAAGAAATTCTTGCTCATATGCCCGTTTTATGTGAAGAAAAAAATATACCTTATACATATGTTTCAAGTAAACAAGAACTTGGCAATGCTGCAGGATTACATGTTCCTACTGCTTCTATTGCAATAGTAAAACCAGGTAAAGACAAAGCAGGAATAGAAGGTATTGTTAAAAAAATCGAATCTTTAAAGAAGCAAGGTTAGAACATGGTAGAAGGAACCCCTTGTGAAGTAGTTGAAATTATTAATCGTACAGGTATGGCTGGAGAGGCTTCTCAAGTAAAAATAAGAGTTTTAGATGGCATTGACAAAGGGAAAATTATTACAAGAAATGTCATGGGGCCTGTTCAACTCGGTGATATATTAATGCTTAGTGAAACTCAAAGAGAAGCAAAAAGATTGGGTGGACCACGTTAGAGGTTTAAACATATGGTTGAAAGAAGATCTTGTTCCTTTTGTGGAACAGAAATTGAACCTGGTACTGGTAAAATATATGTAAAAAAAGATGGAACAGTATTTCATTTTTGTAAAAATAAATGTCAGAAGAATATGTTAAAACTAAATCGTGTTCCACGAAGGGTGAGATGGTCCAAACAGTACGTTAAAAATAAATAATTCAGCTGAATATTTTTTTGCTTATATTTCTGCATATGCACCTGCATATGCATATGCATAAAAACCTATTATATAATTTATTATATTATTTGTTGAGATTCCACAGATGTTATTTTTATTAATTATTGGAATCTTGTGAAATCACGAAGCACTTTATATTAGAGGAAAAATAGGTGGATGGGATGAAACAACAAAGAAAAAACATGTTTATGCATATCTAGAAATTGAATTAACATCACAAAATGAAACAGTAGAAGACGAAGACATTCAATCAATAGAGATAAGATTTAAAATCAATCAATCATGGTTTGAAGAAAATAATATTGAAAAAGATGAAGTAATTCTAGTCAGGTATCATGATGGAATATGGCAGGAATTACCAACAAATAGAGTTTATGAATCAGCTGATTTCGTATATTATCAAGCGACAACTGTGGGAACATCTACTTTTGCAATTATTGGTAATGAAAATATTGAGATAGCATCGGATGATATAACACAACCAGTTGCATCAGTTCCCCAAATCCCATGGATAATAGCAGTTATCGGGGTGGTATGTGCAATGATACTAATATTTGCCTTTTTATTCAAAGCAAATATACTATATATGGAAGAAGATAAAAAAGAAGGCAACAAACCAGATGAAGTCGATTACAAACAAAAATACGAAAATATTAAACAAAAAGAAAAATTCTGGAAAAAGAAGAAATAATCCTTAAAATAAATTTTTCTTTTTTTCTTTTTATAATCTTTAAATAATACCTGTCTATTCATAAAACTAGATATTTTATGTAGGAAGATATAAAATGGAAAATATTAAACTAAAAATTGTCGACATCGATAAACCTTATGATATGAATTTTATTTTAGGTCAAACTCATTTTATTAAATCTGTTGAAGATATTTATGAGGCAATTGTAAATACTGTTCCAAATGCAAAGTTTGGAATTGCTTTTTGTGAGGCAAGTGGTGCTTGTAAAATTAGAACTGAGGGTAATGATGAACAACTGATTAAAATTGCTGAAAAAAATGCTTTAAATATTGGAGCAGGGCATTCATTTATTGTTTTTTTAAAGAATTGTTTTCCATTAAACATATTAAATTCGATAAAAAATCTTCCTGAGGTTTGTAGAATTTTTTGTGCTACTGCAAATCCATCAAGAATTATTATTGCAGAATCAAAAATTGAAACAGAAATCGGTAGAGGAATTATTGGTGTTATTGATGGGTTTAAACCTAAAGGTGTTGAAAACGAAGAAGATATTGCCTGGAGAAAAAAATTCTTAAGAGATATAAAATATAAATTATGATTTTTATTTTTTGGTAACACTTGTAAAATAAACTCGGTAACTTTTGTATAATAAACCCTTTATATTCAGGATTTCAAAAATAATATTAGATTTAAGATGAAACGCTCACAAGCAATAATTATCGGAATCGGAGTTGCTTCCCTTATTTCCCATAGCATTGTTTTATTTATAACTTTTTTATCTGCTTATTTTCAAGGATATAAGGTTATTATTGATATTAACAAATTCGGAGAGGCTCATCTTGAATTAATAGTTATTCCAATTACTATAATAGTTGGTATTTATTCAATATTTCTTTTGTTTAAATCTGTACCTAAAAAAACGCCTCAGAATATGTAATTTTAATGTCCATATTTTCCAATTAATGGTACAAAGGCACAGCCACCTAGATTTTTTATTGAAAGTTTTTCTTTATTTTTTATTATTAGTTGTAGTTCGCATATCATTTTTCCAACAGGTATCAATATTTTTCCCTTATCTTTAATTTGGTCAATTAAGGGTGGGGGTATATCTGGAGATGCACAAGTCACATATATCCTGCTATATGGTGCATAATTTGGTAATCCTTCTGAACCATCTCCGACTTCAACAGTAACATTATCTATTTTTGCTTTTTCTAGATTTTTTTTGGCAAATTTTGCTAAAGATGAGAACCTTTCTATTGTATATACATGGCCCTTTTTTCCAACAATTTCTGAAACAATTGCAGAATGGTATCCTGAGCCTGATCCTATTTCTAATATTTTTTGTCCTTTTTTTATATCGAGTTTTTCACACATTATTGCAACCATATGAGGTGCTGAAATTGTTTGCCCTTCTCCGATTTGAAGTGGGGAGTCAACATAAGCATATCTTTCCTGAGATTTTGGAATAAATAATTCTCTATTTATCCTTAAAAAAGCTAATTCAATTTCTTTTGAATAAATTCGCCCTTCTCTTTTTAACTTATTTACTAGTTTAATTTTTTCTTCTTCGAAATTCATTTTATTAAAAAATGTTGAAATAGTATATAATCTTGTTTAATTCTTTATTTTTTAATTAGATAATTTTTATATATCTTTTTGTTTTACCATGTCTGTTATGAAGAAAAGAGCAGTAGTTGCACTTGGTGGTAATGCGTTAATCAAAGAAGGTCAAGATGGAAACATCTATGATCAATTTGAAAATACAAGAGGGGCTACTGAATCTATTGTTAAAATGGTTGAGAATGGTTGGGATATTGTTGTAACTCATGGTAATGGCCCTCAAGTTGGAGCAATATTTTTACAAAATGATTTGGCAAAGGATGTTACTCCTCCAATGCCTCTTGGTATTTGTGTTGCAGAGAGTGAAGGATATATAGGTTATATGATCCAGCAATGTCTGTCAAATGCATTGCGAAAAAAAAATATTATTAAGCCAGTAATTGCTTTGATAACTCAGGTTTTAGTTGATGAGAAAGATAACAGCTTAAATAACCCAACAAAACCAATTGGTCCTTTTTATGATATTAAAGAAAAAGAAGAATTGGTTAAAGATGGATATAAACTCATTCATCAAAAAGAAGGATGGAGAATTGTAGTCCCATCACCAGACCCTAAGGCTATTGTAGAAGGAGAAATCATTAAAAAAATGCTTGAGGATGGCATTATTGTTATTGCATCAGGTGGTGGAGGTATGCCAGTAATCGAACTAGAAGGATGGGGTTTAAATGGTCTTGAAGCAGTAATTGATAAAGATCTTGCAGCAGAGAGACTTGCAGAAGCAATAAATGCCGATTTAATCCTTATTCTTACAAATGTTGAATATGTTTATCTTAACTATAATACATCTTCACAAAAACCATTAAAAAATGTGAAACTTGATGATTTAAAGAAATATTATAAACAAGGTCATTTTCCTATTGGTAGTATGGGTCCAAAAATATTATCCGCTATAAGGTTTTTTGAAGCTGGAGGAAAAAAAGTAATTATATCTAGTGTTGAAAAAGGATGGGACGCTTTGAATGGGAAAACTGGTACCCATATAACAAAATAAGAAAGTATAAGTATTTTTATTAAAGGATTATTTATATCGGTTTTTAGGATATGGATACATCAGACATTGAAAAACAAATAAAAAATATTGAAGATGAGATTTTTAATACTCAAAAAAATAAGGCCACTGAGCATCATATCGGCAAATTAAAAGCAAAACTTGCTAGGCTTAAAGCTGAAGTTGAAAAAAGAAAGAGTAGTGGTGCTAAAGGAAAAGGTTTTGCAATAAAAAAATCAGGTGATGCAACGGTTGGTCTTATTGGTTTTCCTAGTATTGGTAAAAGTACTCTTATAAATAGATTGACTGATGCAAAAAGCAGGGTCGGTAGCTATGATTTTACCACTCTTGATGCAATTCCAGGAATGCTGAATTTTAAGGGAGCAAATATCCAGATATTGGATTTACCCGGCTTAATTAGTGGTGCATCAAAAGGAAAAGGTCGCGGTAGAGAGATTCTTTCTGCAGTTAGAAATGTTGATTTAATTATTTTTATGATAGATGCCCAACAAATTAGTCAACTAGATTTGATGACCGAAGAATTATTTTTAGCAGGTATAAGATTAAATCAAGAAAAACCAGATATTGTTGTTAAAAAAACAGGTCATGGTGGAATTAGTATAACTTCGACTATAAAACTAACACATTTAGATGAAAATCTGGCAAAAACTATTTCTTCCGAATATGTAACAAA
>Ga0272442_10007346_pt1 | contig 14269 bp, 14 predicted proteins | sample SSMForm2O_FD_200262 | JGI IMG/M metagenome (GOLD analysis project Ga0272442, IMG submission 200262) | Marine sediment archaeal communities from Little Sippewissett salt marsh, Falmouth, MA, United States - SSM-Form-2O | ecosystem: Environmental > Aquatic > Marine > Wetlands > Sediment ...
CTCTGATCTGGGCAGCCACTTCACCACCGCACAGATCGGGCATGTAAATATCAAGTAGAATAAGATCGGGATGATACTGCTGAGCGGCAGTCAGCCCATCTGTTCCCTTGTTAACTTCTTTAACCTCATATCTGCCGGTATCTTCGAAAAATAACTTAACGATGTGCGTGAAATTACTTTCATCGTCGATAACAAGAATCTTGCTCTTTCCCATTCTCATTTTACGCCTCCTTTTATCTCAAGGGTGTATGTATTATAGTAATGTATATGCCTCAATGTACGGCGTCTAAAAAGACATTTACAAATAATACAGCAAGATATATGCCTTTTTCGTGTTTGTCGATCGCAAAAAAAGATAAATCGACGGGTAATAACGATGTAGCCGGTATCGATAAGGGATCACTTGATATAATCTTAGACATTACGACCTGTTATGTCTCTTTTTTTTTGAGCCTGAAACATGCAATCATAACAAATCATATGTTTATTTTTCAGAAACGAGAGATTGATCCGTAAAGGGGAAATATTTGCCTGATGAAAACCTGGCAAAAATGCCAAAAAAGTTGCATTCTGCTATTAATAAGAGCATTTTCTTGCCGGAATTATTGACCTAAAAATCCGGGATTTGTTCTTGTGGGTGTAACCGGAGCAGTGTGCCCACTTCCGCATCGCAAAATGATTCGTGTCATCGACGGGAAGTGTATTGTATTATGATATCTGCTTGTGTTGGTTAAAGTTGCTGATACTATCTAGAACTTCAACTGCATATATGATGCTCCCTCAAGAGGGTTATAGCAATACGGGTCTATTGTTGTGAATTTTAATGATTGATATAATTCAACAGCTTCCGTCATCGATGAAACGGTATCCAATCTCATAGCACTGTATCCGGCATCTCTTCCCGTTGCAATAATAGCCTGAGCCAGCTTTCTTCCAACCTTAAGTCCTCGATACCGGGGACGGACATAGAGCCTTTTCATCTCACAGATATCATCTTTCTGTTCCCGCAAAGCAACACACCCTGCAATTTCATCATTGTGTACTGCCAGCAGCAGACTGCCGCGGGGAGGGGAATATACGTTCGGAAAGGTGGCCATTTCTTCTTCAAAATTTTGAAAACCGAGATCGAATCCTAATGAGGCAGCGTATTCCATGAAAAGCTTCCTCGCTTCTTCTATCAGTTCGGTTGTTTCAGCCGGGACAATTCTGATCATAATTATGTATAGGTCTTGTCTCTCTTTGTTAGCACAGGTCATGAATCTGAAATCATTATAGGTAAATTACACTATAGCGTCCATTATGTATTTCATAATGATTATTATGGTCAAGTAAGTTTTATGGCAATTTCATTTCTATTGACACGTGTGTTTCATATCTTTATACTTTCACCATAAAAAATCTGTTATCTATTTATGTGTGCATGCCATGAACGATCAACGCCCGATATCGATCAGCTTGCTGCCGTCCATTGATGTTTCACGCTCATTCTGAGTTATCCGAAAGAAGCTCCGCGGTGACTCCTCAGATGATACCGTTATCATGAGCTTTAACCTTCGATAGAGTATTCCCCGTTCCATTGCAGATATTTTCTCTACTTTTTGTTGTAACTGTTTTTCCCCTGCATTATGGATCGTGCTGGTATGTGCGGCAGGTGGTATCAGCCGGAAATAAAGAACAGTCCGGCTCATTTGTCATTTCATTGAGGCTGTTGTGTTGAACCATGACAGCTCATGCTAGGAAAGGGTATATCACCATGGCAGAATATCTAAAAAAGGCGGTTGAAAAACCGGAAAAGGATAGTTCCCAGGTGCGGGAAGCAGTCCGGGAAATAATTCAACGTGTAAAGGGTGATGGGGAGGCAGCTGTTCGTTATTATTCGGAAAAATTTGATAACTGGTCTCCGAAGAGTTTCAAGATTTCGAAAGACGAGATGATGTCCGTAAAAAACAAATTACCGCAACGCGAAATTGATGACATTGATTTTTGCCAGGCACAGATCCGTAATTTTGCCACGGAACAAATGAAACGTCTTGTGAGTTTTGAAGTTGAAACGCTCCCCGGCGTTCATCTCGGTCAAAAGATTATTCCCATTGGTTCAAGCGGATCATACGTTCCCGGTGGCCGCTATCCCATGCTCGCATCAGCACATATGACAGTGATCACACCGAAAGTAGCAGGTGTTGAAAGAGTTGTTGCCTGTTCTCCCCCGGTCAAAGGAGAAGGGATGTGGCCTGCCACGCTCTACTCCATGGTTGCGGCGGGTGCAGATGAAATCTTCTGCATGGGCGGTGTCCATGCTCTGGCGGCGATGACCTATGGCATGGAAGGGCTGACACCGGTCGATATGGTGGTTGGCGCGGGGAATGTCTATGTGGCGGAAGCGAAGCGGCAGATTTTCGGTAAGGTCGGCATCGATCTGCTGGCGGGGCCGACGGAAATCCTGGTTATCGTCGATGAGACGGCAGACCCGTTTGTAGTTGCCGCCGATATTCTGGGACAGGCGGAACACGATCCCAACGCGAGACAGTGCCTTATTTCTCTCTCTCGTCCTTTCGCGGAAGAAGTGATGAAGGAGGTCGATCGGCAACTGGTTGATTTGCCGACGAGGGACGTGGCGGCGGTTGCCTGGCGGGATAACGGCGACGTCATTGTCGTCGATTCACCGGAGGAAGCGGTCACGATGAGTGACGAATGGGCACCGGAGCACCTCGAGGTGCAGACAAAGGATTGGAAATATTATCTTGAAAACTGCCGTAACTACGGTTCCGTCTTCCTTGGGGAAGAAACGACCGTTGCCTACGGGGATAAAACCATCGGAACGAATCACGTCCTGCCCACCATGGGTGCGGCTCGTTACACCGGGGGGCTTTCGGTGGGGAAGTTCGTCAAGACCGTGACCTATCAATATGCGACAAAAGAGGCATCGCAAAAGATTGCAGATGTGTGTGAACGAGCATGCAATTACGAGAATATGCTTGCCCACGGCATCTCCTGCAAAGTGAGAAAGGACAAATATGCATCATGAAAAAGCCGGAATTATCTCTAGACAATAAAGTAGCCCTCATCACCGGTGCAGCCGGAGGGATCGGTGAAGCGATTGTGGATCTCTTTGGTGCAGCCGGTGCCAGATTGTTCATAAACGGTACGAAAGAAGAAAAACTGAAGGCATTGTCGGATCGGCTGACGGAACAGGGTGTCGAACATTCGTACAAAGCGATCAACATTACCGCTCCCGGTGCCCCCCAGGCACTTGTCGATGCTGTTATCGACGAAATGGGAATGATCGATATTCTCGTAAATTGTGCGGGGATCAACCGGCCTCAGAGATCGGAGGATGTGACGGAAGAAAACTGGGATGACATTTTCAATGTCAATGTGAGAGCACTTTTTTTTGTGAGCCAGGCCGCCGGTCGTTTGATGATCGAAAAGAGGCAGGGAAAGATCATCAATATGTCTTCTCAATCGGGCGGTGTGGCTCTGCCCTTGCGGGCAGCCTATTGCTCAAGCAAGGGCGCTGTTGACCAGATAACACGAACCCTCGCCTATGAGTGGGCAGAGTACAATGTCCAGGTAAACGCCGTGGCGCCCACATTTGTGGAGACACCATTTACGAGGGGAATGCTGGAAGACGAGGCATTCCGATCGTTTGTAATCGGCAGCATACCTGCAGGTCGAATGGCGACGCCGGAAGAAGTGGCCTACGCAACGCTGTTCCTGGCGACGGATGTGGCCAATATCATCACCGGACACATTCTCCTGGTTGATGGAGGCTGGACGATAAAGTAACATCCGTAAGCACAGAGAATCTGACAGTATGCGAACCCTGTATATGCCGGAGGTTTATAATTAACTTTGTATCTAACATTACATACCTGCCCGTCCGATTCCTCGCTCACAGGGCAGATCGACAAAGGAGGCGGTCATGAGTGTCAAAGAAAAGCGGCAGGAATTGGTTTCAACCCTTTTCCCGGGAGGGATTCCGAGATTGTGGTGTCCCCTCCTCACCCATTATAGAGAAGATATCAGTATCGATATTCCCCGTATGACAGCCCATTTTAATCATATCGTTCCATGGGTGAAAGGGTATCTTATGCCGGGATCGACCGGTGACGGCTGGGAACTGAACCGGGAAGAGTCGATGGAGGTAATGGAATTCGCACTACAAATGGCTCGAGAAAATGATGCTCATGTTCTTCTTAGCGTCTTGAACCCCGATGCAGATACGATGAAGCGGACCATCGATGAAATGCTTCAAAGACTGCAGGGATTGACAGAAACAAAGGATATCATAAACTGTCTTGTCAGTGCCCATGTGTGCGGCTTTACCGTGACACCACCAACGGGAAAATTGTTGGATCAAAAAATCATCCATCGAGATCTGTCACAGATCATTGAGAAAGATGTACCGATCGCATTGTATCAACTCCCTCAGATAACCCACAATGAGATGGCACCGGAAACCTTCGAGCAGCTTGTACAAAAATATTCAAATGTAATTTTGTTCAAGGATTCGAGCGGACACGACCATATTGCCCTTGCAGATATCGACCCGAGGGATGTGTATCTTGTCAGGGGCGCTGAAGGTGATTACGCGAAATGGCTCAAGGATGCCGGGGGGCGGTATGACGGTTTTCTCCTCAGCACGGCCAACTGTTTCCCGTCCCAGCTTATGGCCGTCATCGAACATATTGAAAACGGTGATCTGAAATCGGCCCGGGAAATCTCACGCCGGCTTACCACGGTGATTAATAATGTTTTCGAGTTGGTACAGTCAGTACCCAGCGGCAACGCCTTTACCAACGCCAACAAGGCCATGGATCACTACTATGCATTCGGTGAAACTGCAGCTGAAAGGAAAGGCCCCATGCTCCATGGCGGTATACATCTTTCCGCCGATATCATAATAGCCACCGGCGAGATACTCATTAAGTATGATCTGATGCCTGAAAAAGGATACATGGATTGATCTGTTTTCTCGATATAGTGGATCGGATTTGCTGAGAAAGCGCTTCTGTGGTGCGGAATAAAAAGTGGGGCCATTTGATGGCCCCACTTCGAGTCCCTGTTACTGAAGCATCCTCCGCTTCCGTTGATGATAAATAAATAACGGAAGGAACATCAAGAGCAGAGCCAAAAGTGTTGCCGTTATTCCAGGGCCGAATGTTACCGTCATGTAGCTTACCCCCAGCAAGGGTACCAAGCCGATACGAACGGCAATCCTCAAAGCGGAATGATCGGCGATGAACCGGGCAAGCGGTGGTGAATATCGATAATATGCCGTTAAAAACATCCGTCCGACCGAAGACTTGCGGAGGTAACGATCGCGAACCTTCCTGAAAACCGTGACATGGGGATGGAGGGATGAGCCGTACGCAGCGGTGGCGACGAAACATTCCCACCAATTGTCATCATCAGACCCCTCTCCTCCCGAGACAGGGACGTCCGTGGTAGTTGTCTCTGTTGTACTCTGAAGATACTGGGTGTAGGGGAAAAAGATGTATCGTTCACCGCCATATTCCCTGCCCATGTCCAATGTGTTGGCCAGGGGATGTTCAAATTGTGAAAATTCGACGTCATTTGCGAACGAATTCTGGCGGGTATCGTCCATAAAACCCGTTTCAAGACAATTATACGTCTGGTTTTCACTTCTCCCCGTTCCGTCACCGGGATAATAGCCGGATGGCGTGATGTCGTAACCGCCCCCTCCCCCTTCGAAATTTTCGTATACATATTCGACGAGCCCAACGCAGGTGAAATCTCCATCTTCGCCTTTTTGATGACTGAAATCAATGTCATATGGTTTTCCGATCTGCTGCCTGGCGAACAAAATAAGTTGAGATTTGCGAGTATCGGACCATACAGCAGGATTATCATAGTCGAGAGGTATTTTAGCTCCTACATACTGATATCCATTGTCCAGGTCCGCTTGGGGAATGAAATTTTTTGAATTCGTCTCTTCGACACCCCCGCTGACTGCATGGATGATGCGCTCATTGCCGATATAGAGGGCCACGTGACCGGAACCGACTTCTCGAAGGACGAGGACATCAATAAGAGAGCATGGAAGTTCCAGTGCGGTCAGACCATACATTTTGCCATCTTCGCTGGTATGGAACAGAATGGCGCCCCGGTCGAGTGCCAGGCCGCTTCCCGCAATCATCAAAACGATGATAACAATTGAAAACAAACACGTTGACCGTTTCATTGCAATATTCCTTTCACTTTTGCACGAATTGAAGGTGATTCATCGTCCCGCGCAGCTTCCAGAGCTGAGCGCGCCTCCGGACTCAAGGTTTTGAATTTCCCCAGCATAATTGCTGAATTAAATCGGACCAATGGTTCCTGGTCGGACTGTAATACCTGTGTCAACGCCGCCTCCGTTTCGGGATTCTGCGTCTGGCCGATGGCCTGGACCATCTCTGCGCGAACCATTGGATCTTCATCGCTTTTCATATGTGATACGAGGGTATCAATGGCGTCGTCGTGCTGCAACATGCCGAGTGCCTGGGCAGCCTTGAACCGTATCATTGAATTACTGTGAGATAATGCTTCCGACAGCAATGGCAGAGACTCTGTTGCCTGCATATATCCGAGATACAGAAGAATGGTGTATGACAAATTATTGCCCGTTAAAGGGTCCCGGTACACCTTTTCCAGGGCTTGCAGAATTTCCCCTCGCGGTGTTCCCAGATTTGCCAGGGCCCTGACTGCGCTGGAACGGATTGCCCCCGTTTCGGACAGATTCTCTAAGATGTCGATCAGAGGACCGTATACATGTGCATCTCCCGATGCACCTAACGCTCTGATAGCGACAATACGGTCTTTATCACTCATTGACATGTCCTGTGCTATGGAGATGATGTTTGACAAATCCGCTTCGGCACTTGCATAATGGGGCATACATAATAACGACGCACACACTACGATTGTCAAAAAACGTACACTGAATGTTTTCACGAATTTCTCTCCTTATCTTTTAGTTTTGCAGAAAAAATTAAGGGTATTCTTTAAATTTGGAACATACTGAGTGAATAATTGAATTCGTGTTTCTCCGGAACTGCTGCTGTTCTCTTCAACGAAGAACAATCTGTGATCTTCAGGCTGCTCTATCTTGGAAATTCTGCTTTTAAATAAAGATATGCAGGAAAACTTGAACGGTCTGTAATAAATCCTCATCGCAGTTGTAATAAATATTCGCGCAGGATGAACACCAGCTTCAAGGGAAATAATACAATGATACTAAGAAGCAAAAGGTTGAAAATGAAGTAGTGAATTCCTGACAAAGTTCACGAATATATAGTTGACTTATATAATATTCGATATGATGTTGAAAATCAAGACGATTATTGTTTCGAAACAGGCCACAGAGAAGTAACATATTAGAATCTGGCGGATAACCAATTCTGCAGTTGAACGCGAAACATTTTTCTACTACAATGCGTCTATGTTTTTAAAAGAAAACAGGGGGGTAGGTATGGTAATTAAAAGTTTTGTTACGAACAGACTTGTAAAAGGAGAGGATCTCAATCACCATGGAACCCTCTTTGCGGGAAGGTGTGCGCAATGGTTTGTGGAAGCGGGTTTTATCGCCGCGGCTAATCTGACCCGTCCGGAAAGAGTTCTGTGCCTGAATATCCATGGGATGATTTTTAAGAAACCGGTTAACAAGGGGGCCATTATCAGGTTTGAAAGCAAAGTAGTCTATGCAGGTAGGACCAGTCTGACTTCTCATGTTAAAGTATTTTTCAGTCAAAATGACGAATTTCTTCTTGAGGGCTTTATCACCTTTATCTACGTCGATGAAAACGCTCAACCGGCGCCTCACGGCATCGTCATCGAGGCGGTAGATCCGGAAGACATTGCACTGCAGGAAAAGGCAAAAGCATTGCGTTAACATAGTATTAGCTATGTATGAAGCAGCCCCATGAAGATAACGTTGCCGTCACACAAGACGAAGATCATTTGTACCATCGGGCCCGCGTCGCGGTCGGAAAAGGTACTCGAGAGACTGATGACGGGCGGAATGAGCATTGCCAGGCTCAATTTCTCACACGGAAGCCTCGATCAGCACAGGATTGACATATCGACCATTCAATCCGTTGCACGGAGACTTGAAAGACCCGTAGCCATCCTCGTTGACCTGCCCGGGCCGAAAATACGAATCGGTCACCTCGAGACCGAACCGATTGTTCTCGAAAAGGGTGCCGAGCTGTATTTGACAACACGGGATATGCCCGGAACATCGTCACTCATCCCCGTTTCCTATAAACGATTGCCTGAGAGTGTTGTTCCGAACAGTGTCATCTACCTCAATGACGGCTTTATTGAATTACGCGTCGTCGATGTTTCGGAGACTGACGTACGGTGTATCATAGAGGTAGACGGGCAGATCCTGTCGGGCAAGGGACTCAACCTTCCCGGAGCAAAAATATTCCTTGACACCCCGACGGATCGTGATCTCGATATTATGAAATTCGCCCTCGAGGAGGGAATCGATACCTTCGGCATTTCCTTTGTAGAATCGGCGGACGACATCATAAAAGCAAAGGAATTTGCTGAAAAAAGGGGAAAAACAATACATACTATTGCCAAGATCGAACGGGCGGGAGCAGTCGATGCTATTGAAGATATACTGGAAGTTACCGACGGAATCATGATTGCCCGGGGTGATCTCGGGGTGGAAATTCCGATCGAGGAGGTTCCCGCTGTCCAGAAGAAGTTGATCCGAGCGGCAAATCTCTCCGGACGTCCCGTGATTACGGCAACGCAGATGCTGGAATCCATGGTTGATTCTACCCGGCCTACCAGAGCCGAGGCAACCGATGTGGCCAACGCGATCCTTGACGGCACGGATGCGGTCATGCTCTCGGAGGAAACGGCAATCGGCAGATACCCGGTGGAAACCGTTTCCATGATGGCACGGATTGCCAGGGAAGTCGAACGCCAGCGGCGAACGATGCGGACCTCCTCGTTTCTCCAGGATTCACTGAAAGAAGATCTCAGAAACAGACAGATCAACATTCCCGATACGATCTCACTCAATGTTTTCGAGGCTGCCCGCGCACTGAATACGCCGTTTATTCTGACACCTACCATGATGGGAACAACGCCGCGCCGCATATCGAGAATGAAGCCGGAGAGCTGGATTCTTGCCTTAAATAAGGATCAAAATGTTTGTGATTTTCTCATGTTCTCCTATGGGGTGTATCCGATTGTAATGGCCACGGACAACGATACCTGGCACGAGCGGGTCATCGAATACCTGAAAGATTCCGGCAGGGCGGAAAAGGGGGACAGGATCATTCTGACGGAAGGCAAGTTTTCCGGTGCCTTCGGAGGAACCGATTCACTGGCCATTGTCACAGTCTCATAATATTAGACGCTTTTTCAGAAGCCCTTGACAAGGAATGTTGATTTCACTGCACATCATCATCAGAAGAAAAGTTCCATTTATGTAAAAATGGTGCGATCTGCAGCAACAACAATACGATGTTTGAACGATCTAAAATACGCACCGATTATGAAAAAACAAAGTGAAGGATAGGGAGGGATATATGAATTTTGAAGACATCATCTATGAAAAGAAAGAGGGGGTCGCAAAGATAGTCGTTAATCGACCTGAAAAATTTAATGCCTTTCGAACGGAAACATTGAGTGAAATGATAAAGGCCTTTGAAGACATCGAGCTCGACCGGAGCATCGGTGTTGCCGTTTTGACCGGAGCCGGGAAGAAAGCTTTCTGTGTCGGGGGGGATGCAGGGGAATCCAAGGGAGGCGGGTATCGGCCGGAACTGCTTGTTTATGTTCGCAAGGTACATGATATGATTCGAAAGCTTCCCGTACCCATTATTGCAGCCGTAAACGGCTATGCCATTGGGGGAGGGCATGTGTTTCATCTCTTGTGCGATCTTACCATCGCTGCCGAAACCGCCATGTTCGGACAGGCCGGCCCCAGAGTGGGGAGTTTTGATGCCGGCTACGGAGCAGCTTACATGGCTCGCACTGTTGGTGAGAAACGGGCCAGGGAGATATGGTTTCTCTGTGAACAATACAGCGCACAGGAAGCACAGGAAATGGGCCTGGTTAATAAGGTTGTTCCTCCCGATAAACTGGAAGAAGAAGTCGATATATGGTGCCGGAAGATGCTTGCCATGAGTCCGACAGCGTTGAAATTCCTGAAGGCATCGTTTAACCGGGAAACCGACCATCTCGCAGGTTCCGAAGCGATCGCCTTCAATGCCATGTGGCTCTATTATCAGACAGAGGAGGCGGCAGAAGGGAAAAACGCGTACCTTGAAAAAAGACCCACTGATTTTTCAAAATTCAGAAAATAATCTTTGAAAAAGAAAAAGGGTGTCGGCACTCTTGATCCTTTGGAAAAATATAATCTGATACAGGCGGGGTAGTTGATTATGGAACGCAAAGCGATTACTGATAAAGACAGGGCAATGGCGGAGCGATGCGTCCAGTGTGCGGTATGCAGCAGTGCACGGAGAAAGCAAAGCGGTTTCGCCTTCTGGTTTGTAAAGACCGTTGAAGGAAGTATTTGCCCCTACTGCAGGGCCTATGAAAAAGTTTATGGCAGGAAGGCCCATGAACCGGTGGTGGAATGAAGAGTGGATAAAAGAGGCCGGGCTGCCGGACGGAAGCGGGTCCGGAAACCCGGCTTTGCGTTTACTCGTTTCGATCGTTAATAATCGTAGTCTCCCATATTCGGCATAGGCGGAGCCGATTCTTTTTTCTTTGGCTTTTCGGCAATCGTTGCAGCCGTTGTCAAGAGGAGGGACGACACCGATGATGCGTTCTGGAGTGCCGTTCGAACGACCTTGGTAGGATCAATGATTCCCCGCTTCAACAGGTTCGTATATTCTCCCGTATCTGCATCGAAGCCGAAGTCATCTTTCCGCGATTTTACCTTCTCGGTGACAACAGATCCGACATATCCGCCGTTGTCGGCTATCTGGCGGATCGGTTCTTCAATGGCTCTCTTGACGATATTCAACCCTGGCTGTTCATCGGCGGGCAATTTTGTTTTTTCAAGGGCCTTGATCGTTCGTAACAGAGCGACACCTCCACCGGGAACAACTCCTTCCTCAACAGCAGCCCGGGTAGCGTTCAGTGCATCTTCGACACGGGCCTTTTTCTCTTTCAGTTCGATTTCCGTGGCGGCGCCGACTTTAATGACGGCAACGCCGCCGACCAGCTTTGCAAGGCGTTCCTGCAGTTTTTCTCTGTCGTAATCGGAGGTGGTTGCTTCCGTCTGGCTTCGTATCTCCCGGACGCGACCCTCGATCTTGGTTCTGCTTCCGCCGCCTTCAACGACGGTCGTGTTTTCTTTGCTGATAATAATCTTTTTTGCAGTGCCAAGATCATCCACTTTTACATTCTCAAGTTTGATTCCCAGATCTCCCGATACCACCTGGCCCCCCGTTAGAACGGCAAGATCCTGGAGCATGGCTTTTCGTCTGTCACCGAAGCCGGGAGCTTTGACTGCGGCAACTTTGATGGTTCCCCGTATCTTGTTGACAACGAGCGTCGCCAGGGCTTCACCTTCTACATCTTCGGCAATAATCAGCAACGGTTTGCCGGATTGTGCAACCTGTTCAAGGAGGGGCACCATGTCCTTCATGCTGCTGATTTTTTTCTCGCTGAGCAAGAGATATGCGTCTTCAAAAGAGGTTTCCATTTTATCGGCATCGGTTACGAAGTAAGGTGAAATATATCCCCGGTCAAACTGCATACCCTCAACGATATCAAGCGTTGTGTCAATTCCCTTTGCATCCTCAACGGTGATAACGCCTTCTCTTCCCACCTTTTCCATCGCTTCGGAGATAATATTCCCGATAGTCCTGTCGTTGTTGGCCGATATAGTCCCTACCTGGGCAATTTCTTTTTTATCTGTAATGGGCCGGGAAATGGTATGTAATTCGTCAACAACGATGACAACGGCCTTTTCGATCCCTTTCTTAAGGGACATGGGGTTCATGCCTGCCGCTACCAGCTTGGAACCCTCACGGTAGATTGCCTGTGCCAGCAGTGTGGCCGTGGTGGTGCCGTCCCCGGCAATGTCTGATGTTTTTGACGCCACTTCTTTCACCATCTGGGCGCCCATATTTTCAAATTTATCCTCCAGTTCAATTTCTTTTGCTACGGTGACACCGTCTTTTGTTATGTTTGGAGCACCCCAGGACCGTTCCAGAACAACGTTTCGTCCCTTCGGCCCCAGTGTTACCTTAACGGCATTCACAAGGGTGTCTACACCCTTCATAATTTTACTTCGGGCGACTGCGTCGTATTTGATTTCCTTGGCTGCCATGGTTCTTCCCCCCATCAGTTATTCGATAATACAGAGAATATCGTCTTCCCGCATCATGAGATGCTCAACGCCGTTGATTTTCACTTCCGTTCCCGCGTATCGCTGAAACAGGACACGATTTCCCTTTTCAACATCCAGTGGAACCCGATTGCCGTCTTTATTCACAATACCCGGGCCGACGGCGATAATTTCTCCTTCCAGGGGTTTCTCTTTGGCTGAGTCGGGTATGATGATACCCCCTGATGTTTTTGCTTCGCTTTCTACTCTCAAGACAAGGACTTGATCATGTAACGGTTTAAGTTTCATCTTCGTTTACCTCCTCTTATTCTATAAAAATATACCTCTGTATTAAAGAGTTTCCAATTTCTGCATACTGGTAAATAATATGAGATGTTGTAAGATATCTATGGTGTATGGAAGATTGAAAATAAAGAAACATACTTTTTAAGATAACTCCTTTACTTTCATGCTTGAATTTGCAGCTTTAAGATAAGTACAATTTTCGCCTTGTCAAGGTCGATGGTGTTATTAAATATCTCATGAAAAACAAACACCTACGGCGTTATTCAACTCCTTGTCACAATTGAAAAGAAGTGTTAATCAATGTGAATCGATCCTTACTCATCCTCTCTTATCGGGCATTCCGAACCCCCCACACCCAGTCTCTACCGACGGAAATGAAAATCTTACCTTTGATGTTTCCGTTGCGAAACACACCCCCGACCCTGGTGCATATATCGTTTCGTACATTTTTAGCGCTGCTTCCCTTGAATGTGCCGGCAACGGTTGACGTCGGCAGTTCTCTTTCTTTTCCTTCATGGTCTGCCAGTCTGTCACCAAGACCGATATTTTTCATTTCTCTGTAAATATGATCGTAATCGCCCGCCTTCTCATTGTTGATATCAAAAGATACGACAACCAGGTATGTCATTGTTTTCTCCTTTTTCATGTTGGATACTTCTCAGTTTTTGGTTTTGCACACCCGGTATCCTTTATCGCTGTTATTTCAGCAGATACAAACCGGAAACAATTATGAGCGTAATGGAGGAGTGAGAGAATCAGAAATCCATATTCGGAAGTCATGAAGAAAGAGATGCGTACAAGAGTGAATTAAAAAACAACGTTGATCAAAATTTCATGCAGGATTCGCCGCTTATGTGGTGAGTGAGATATTTCGAAAAGGCGTGAGCTTGAAAAGTGTTGCCCGTTCCCTCCTTTTCAGGAGTGTACAGGAGGCATATAATGAAAATCAAGGAGAAAGAGGCTGTTGAAAAAAGTCCATCTGCGGCGTTCCCCTCATCCTTCGTCGCTGCGACGTACGTATAAGTACGACTCACTCCTCAGGCTTTCGAAAGCCTTGCATCTGACCATTTTTGAACAGCCTCGAAATTCTTAATATGATCTTCATGGAATTGTTAACTTTACAAGTGGTAAAAATGTCTTGACTCTCTGATTTGTGAGATTTTATAGAAAAGAAATAAGTGAGGAAAAACAATGTTATCATTTTTACCGTCATTCATACTTGGCATTGTCTGCATTTTACTCGTTGTCATCAATACGCTATTTTGGACACCTCCGGTCTATGCACTGGCCATAGCGAAGTTTTTCCTGAGATTCAAGGCATGGCAGCGTAAGAGTTCGATTTGTCTGATGAAGACTGTCAAAGGTTGGATATGGGGTATCATTCTTTCATTGAAGCTGACACAGAAAATATCATGGGATGTCAAAGGTATCGACCGTTTGAAACTGAACGAGTGGTACTTTGTGAACAGCAATCACCAATCATGGACGGACATTGTTGTCCTGCTAAAGATTTTTGCCAACAAAATACCCTTTCCAAAATTTTTTCTTAAAAAGGAACTTTTCTGGATACCCATCCTCGGTACTGCCTGGTGGGCACTTGACTATCCCTTTATGAGGCGTTACACAAGAGAATATCTAGAAAAACATCCT
>Ga0272442_10007347_pt1 | contig 14267 bp, 19 predicted proteins | sample SSMForm2O_FD_200262 | JGI IMG/M metagenome (GOLD analysis project Ga0272442, IMG submission 200262) | Marine sediment archaeal communities from Little Sippewissett salt marsh, Falmouth, MA, United States - SSM-Form-2O | ecosystem: Environmental > Aquatic > Marine > Wetlands > Sediment ...
TCTCTCCTGAATTATTTTTTGCAATTTTTTATTATTTGCTTTTTTAAGTTCATTATATTCTTTAAATCTTTGCTTTTTTATATCAAATATTTGATTCCAAACTGCTAAATTTAAAATAATAGCAAAAACCATGACAATTATAAAAATTATAAGACCAAGTTTAATATGTATTGAATAATTACAGAATACTAATAGGTATAAGTTTATTGCTAAAAAAATTGTAAAACCAGTTAGTTCTAATTTTAACATTCGTCTAACTTTTTTTACCTTTCTTTTTTTAATGTAATATTCAGGTGGGGTTATGCCTAAAAACCCCAACTCAATAGATTTATTTATTTCTTCATCAGGCATATATTCTTTAATTCTTCCACCTCTCCTTTTAACATAGATATATTGTTATATAATATATCTAGTTCCATTTGTAAGCCATCAATACCTTTTATAGTATGTCTATGACTTCTTGTTAATTTTTCTTCATTCATTCATAGCACCTCTCTAATTTTTCATATTTCCATTTATTACCAAATTGTCTAATTACTTCTATTAAATCTTCATAATATAGTTTTATTTTTTTAAATGGAAAAAGTTCACAAACTATTGCACCAATATTAAAACAACCAACAGATGATTCCATACTTCTGTATCTTTTATCCCTTATTGTTATTACAACCCCTTTGCTGTAATTTGTAAATGATAAATGATATGGGTTATATTTAAAAAATAAAAATTTTGCTTCGGGTAATATTCTTATTAATTCGTTAATTTGTTCAATAGGTTTTGCATCATTGAATCTAGTTTGTTTTGCTAATATGCTTGATTCGGTATATTCCCTCATTATATATCACCTCTAAATTAAATAAAGGGGTATATTACCCCCAGTTTAAACATATAGGTATAATGTATTTCTATGCACACCTATTGCAAAGTTTAAGCCAACTTTAATTATATCTTCTAGTACATCAAAGTGCAAAAGTTTTTCGCCATATATTCTAATTGTCCACCACCAGTTGTATTCAGTTTTTGTAAAATTAATTTCTGCACTTGGTAGTTCTGCTTTGATAATCTTAAATGCTTCTACAATTACTTCTTTTTTATTTGAGTTGCAACATCTTAATTTTTCCATTCATATCACCTCTAAAATAAAAATAAAAAAGAGGAAGTTTATTCCTCTTTTACTTTTACCTCTCTGATTTGGATTTTGTAGTTACTGGCATTTGTTCCAATGTGAAATTCCATTCCATCATCTAATAGATTTCCATATTGGTCGTTCAATCTGCTGTTTATTTGTCTTACACGAAGTTTTTCGGTGTCGTATCCACAAAGTTTATTGAACTTTTTGACTGGTAGCGTAAAAGCCCCTCTTTCTTCATAAGTTTCAATTATGTCCTTTGCAATAGATTCGTCAATGGGCATTTGTGCTTTTGTTCTTGTTGATGTTGGTTCTCCAGCGTCTCCAAATAATTTATTTTCGGTCATTTTTTTTCACCTGATTATACAGTATGTCTAGTCTAGTATATATACTTTTTGTATGTTAATATATATTTATATATCTTTTTTTTCAGTAATTTTCTAATGTGCTTTTTTCAAATAATATTTTCTTTTCATTACCAAGTTGTTTATTTTTTTTAAGTTTAAGGAATTTTTCAAATGACATAACAACGTGGTAATGTCCACCATTAACCCATTCAAATAATAAATTATATTTTCTTGAACTTTCCTTTGTTTTGAAACAATCTTTGTATCTCATTATATATGGTCGCATTTTATATTTTTTTGTAAGAATGTTTACTCTTTTTATATCATCTTCAAATGATGTATTGTAACCAACTAATACATAAAACATACAACCTTTTATATTGTGCTTTAATAGTATATCACAACCTCTCAAAACTTGTTCTGAATATTGCATTAAATCCCATGCAAATCTTTTATCTTCAGTATTTAATTTTTTTAATGCTATTGCTATTTCATCAGTCATTAATCTAACATCTAGACCTGAATTAAAATCTACTTTTAGGTTTTCGTTGTATATTTGATTTGCAATTTTTATGAAATGTTTAGGAATGCAGAATATATTATTATCCATAACTACAATTTTTTTAAATCTTCTGTCTAAAAATTCATAAATATCACCAACTATTTTTGGTTTACCTTCCTTTTTTGAAACAATACAAAAAGGACAAGCACGACAGCAACCTCTCATTGTGTAACCATAACTTGCATTACAATCTGAATATAAGTTATAATATGGTTTTAAATGTTCTATTTCATAAGGTAACACTTTATTTTTATCTATAAAATACCCTCCTATTTCAACAGGGCAATCAAATAATTTTTTTATACCAAGTGCTTTATTAACATTATTTTCAAATATGCAAGATATATATACTTTATCTGGATTATTGCATTTTTTTAAAAATACATTATCTCCTTTATTAATGTGATATCTTGCAAGTTTCATTAATGCAAGATTTGGAATAGTTGAATCAATATCAATAAATAATATATCACTCATTTATATCAACCATAGGGGCAAGTAAAAATTTTATATCTGCAAATGGAAATAATTGTTTTTCAATTTTTAGTGGCAATTTGTCACCTGATTTAAATAAGATTTTATCTTTTACTTTTTCAACAAATTGTATTATATCTGGTGCACTAAATTTTGAAATACAAGTATTTGTAAATTTTTTATAGTTTATATTATCTATAATTGCAGTAAATTCACCTAGTTCATTTTTTGTTGTTATTTCCAAAACTTTTTTATCAAGTTTAAATGTTGTTACTTCATAAATTGAATTACTTGATTTAACTTTATCTGTAAATTCACTTGCATTTAATTCTATTTCATAACCAAATTTTAAAGGGGGTCTATCATCTTTTTCAGTTCTTTCATCAGGTAATGTAAATTTTGTTTCCAAAGATGAATCAATTAAACTATTAATAAGTTTATATTTTCCATGTTCAAGAAAAATTTGATTTCCATCAGTTTTTATGTTTAAAATTGTATTTGGTAATTTTGCATAAGACAAAAATTTTAAAATATTTATAGTATCTATTTTTATCAAAAAACCTTTTTTACATTTGTAACTTTCAAATGCTTCTGATTTTATTATCGCTTCAATTAGTTTTGAATTGCTAGAATGTTTTGCTTGAATTAATATTTTATCTTTTTCTATAAAAAGATTTAGTTCAGGTGATGCAGTTGCACAAATTTTTATTATTGTGTTGAATCTTTTGCATAATATTTTTCCTTCAAATTCATTAATTTCGTTTTTTTCCATTTTTTCACCTTTTTAATTTAAATCCTATTTACAAGCGTTTTGACAAACTTTAATGTAGTTGAATACAAATATATTTGACCCTTTTAGTTTGTCCGTTGTGCGAAATAGTATATATATGTTTTGCATAAAGTTTATATATTACTTAACAATTTTCACACCGAAATCTTCAAGTGTTTTTTGTCCTTCAATTAACAAGTTTTCATTATTATTCTCTTTAGGCATAATATTTTCCTCCAAAAAAGTTATTTTTTTTGTTAGAAATTCCATTTGCATTCTAGTTCTGTCTTGTGTTTTGTTTAAAGATATATTCAAATTATATAATTTATTATTCAAATATTTTATTCTATTGCTTATCGTATCAATTCTTTTTGTTAAATTTATAATTCTAGTTCTTATTATATCAATATCCATATTTATCACCCTATTAATACTTCTTCTGCTGAAATTAATTTTATGCTTGAATTTTTAAAATTTTTAGATAAAGAAAGAAAAACTTTGTCATTACTAATTTTATCTAAAGAAGTAATTTTGACAAAGTATATTTTATGATAAGTCATTACAACCCTCCTAATCTACAATATTCTTTTTATATCTATTCCAAATATCAAGAATATCATTATATAAATCTCTAAAATATTTTCTACCAGTTTTTTCATAGAGATTTTGGGAGGTTCTTTGCAATAACTTCATTTCTGCAAACAATTCGTTTTTTGTTTTTCCATCTGATAGGTTTTTAAAGAATGTTGCAACATTTTTTTTGTAAGAATACATCATTACAATAAACAACAATCCCATTAACAGAATACCGATTAAAGCACCGACTAAACCTGCATTAACTACAATAATTTGTAGTTGACTTGCTGTTATTTCTAACAATAAAATCACCTTAATCAAATTTTATTGTTTTGTTCATTATTCTTGCAAATTTATCTTCGGTAAAAGTTTGGAAAATCAACTTTTTACCTATCAGAGTATCTTTTATGGCTGATAATTTAAGTGTATCTCCTGCTTTCAATTTCATTCCTGCTTTTTCTAGAATCATGCCTAAACCTGATGATTCAGAAATGTAGAATGGAAATCCTGTTTTTATGGTTGCTTCGTTGTCGTTGTCATCTTTTAGATTTATATACAAATCTAAATAGTCATATTGTCCTTCATCACCACGTTTTTCATGCACAACATTATCTATAATTCCAGAATGTGCTCCATCTGAAATTTTTAATGCTTCATGCACTTCTATTATTTCTTCGTCTTCATCTACTAATTTTTCATCTTTTTTCATTTCTTTTTCGACCTCTTTTTATTTTTTAGGGTTTATAAAGGTGCAAATTTGGGGAGGGATTATGCACAATTTGGTAAAAACACCTAAATATATTTTTGCACCTTATTAAAGAGTAACCCTTAAACTCTTTAACTCCAACTCCATTTTTTAACATCTTTTGTTTTTCTCCATAAACCTTTTTTAACTTCTATGGTTTGACCATATTGTCTTGATACTTTACAATTTTTGCAATAAAATATTTTTGAACCTTTATATTTCATAGGTTGTTTGCATTTAGGACAAACTTTATTTTTATCTTTCACATCAACCACTTTCCAGTTTCCAAATCTTTTTTATGTTTTATAAATCTTCCTTTTGAATCCCTTAATACAATACGTTTTCCATAAGTAAAATTAACTTCTGATTCTATAACATTTTCATAAATTTTGTCTTTTCCAATATCAGCGTATGCTTTTTTATCACTTCTATAATAATATTCATCTGTTTGGAATTCAAATTTTGTATCATACTTTTTTTGCAATTCATCAACATAATATTCTTCAACATTATATTTATCAGTAAATGCATTCATTTGTTTTTGTGTTGGATATGCCTTTTCCCAAGGTTTACCACTTTGACCCCACCATTGTTCAAGTTCATTATTTAGCAAAAATTTTCTACTTTCATCAGGTTGTTTTTTATCTAAAATTGCTTTTAATTTTTCAGGGTCGCACCATTTTTCAAATCTGTCAATCATTTTAATAGTATCTGGAGACCATCCTTCAAGTTCACCTAATGACATTTAATACCTCCTATTATGTCTATAAGGTCTATTTCTGTTAAATTCCATTTTATCTAAAATTACTTGTTCTATATCAATAAAATAAGCACCACATAAATCAAATAAACGTATTAAAGCATCTGCTATTTCAGTTTGTGTTTTTTCATATCTGTCATCATCTTTTTTTCTATCTTCTTGAACTGCTTCAGATAATTCAGTTACAACCAACATAACAATAGTTGAAAAATCTCTATGATTTTCCCACCATCCTTTATTTACTGCTATTTTATGACATTCTTCAATTAGTTTTTTTAATTCCATAATTGCATTCCTCCTTCCAACACCAATATCCTGCAACTAAACATATTTTTGATAAATCATAAGTATAATCAAAATATATGTTGGCATTATAAATATTATTTAAAAATAATCTATGGGAATTTGAACATGGAAATTTTTTATAGTTGTTATCAATTCTTGAAACAACACGTTTATCTTTGCCTATTCTTAATCTCCAGTTTTGTCTTTCGTAACCAAATTCATTATGTTTTTTGTCATCATATTTAGTTTTTTGTTTAATATTAAATACTTTTTCAAAAGGTAATTTATTTAAACAAATTGCATTATATCCATTCCTAGATTGTAAAATAATAATTTTATCTAATAGATTATAAAATGATATGTCAATTAAAACATCTTCTACTTTTGCTAAATTTGATGATGATGGCTTACAATCAAAATCCCATATAATAACGTGTTTTCCATCTTCACATAATGAAGATATTGCATAAGCATTAATATTTTCTTGTTTTTCCTCTTTTACTGTAATTAACAATTCTTTGTTCAAATTATCAATTCCTTTAGTTCGTTGTAAAGTTCTGAATCATCATTTTTTAAAAAAGCCAAAAATTCTTTATTTTTTTCAAAATAGGTTTTTAACCCTTCTTGCATCATCCTTCCCTGTAATTTTCTAAATTTCCATGATGTTTTTACTAATATTTTTTCTTGTGGATTATAATTATTTGCACCCTTTGTTAATTGTACTTTTTCATTACTATTAGAATAAGCACCATTTTCTAAAATACAATTCACTATTTTTTTAATATTTGCTATTTCATTCCTTCTTGCTATTAATTGTGATAAATTAGATTTTGAATTTACAATCTTAAATACATTATCCCTTTTTTCTATTTTATATCACCTTTATGTGTGTAAGGAGGTGATATGGTATTAATTGATTTGGTGGTGAGGAAAGATGGTTTTTTACCTAAAATATTTATTTTATTTTTTTTATAAATACCACATCACCTTAAACGTAATGGTTTTAGGGGTATATAAATATTTTTTTATATAAATATATATAATAAAAACCCTAAAAGGGGTTATAAATATATATATAAAAGTAAAATAAAAATATATACCTAAAAGTATATATAGGGGTTATTACATATATATATATTAGGTGAATGCGAATGAGTATAATTAAAACCTTCATCGTTATGTTGATTGGTATTTTGTTAATGCCTTCACTAGCAGGTGGAATTGCAACAGTTGTCGCTGATGCGAACATTACTGGAACTCCTGCATCTGCAATAGTTGGAGCAGTATTGACAATATATGCCATATTAATATTGTACGGAGGTGCGAAAGCACTCGATGCAATTTAAGGCATTCCCATATCACCAACATAGGAGGGGTACACCCCCCTCCACTTTTTCTTACTTTTTATATTTGAATAAACTATTGTAAAAACCAAATAGAGGTTACAAAATGAAAAAAAATAATAAAAAATTTATTGCGATTTATTACTCATTTATAATGTTTTTGACGCTGTTGATGGGATTAGGGACGACGCCTGTTTTGGGTGCAGTTGGACTAAATATTAACTGGAGTAAAGATGATGTGCCAATAGACAATTTATTTCATGGTGCTATAAGTAGAACTGGAAGTTATGTATCATTCTATGGTAACAATGTATCAGAAGGATGGAGTTATGATGTTATTGTTTATGATTCAACAGGTGCTTATACTGGTGGAAGATATACACAGGGGGGTGGACTATATCAGGGTAGTCAAGTATCAACAGGATGGATGAAAAACAACAACAGATTATGGGTATCAGCAACAGCATCTAGTGTTGTTGAAATTGAAATTGATGAAGTAAATTCTGTTTTAAATACTGTTTCAGGTTTATCTATATATGAATATTGTGAAATAGATTTTTCATATAATGATGCTATTATGTCCGTTAGCAGTATTTACACTCCTGCAAGTCCAGATACATTCCATACGGAAATTATAGACATGAATACAATAAGCCAAGATTACAGTTTAAATGATATTGGGAGTGCAAGATGTTCACCTGATAGTATGGAAATTTTTGGGTTAAACGATGCAAGTTATGGTGAAGAAAATAGAGATTATGTGGTTAAATATAATTTACAAACAGGAGTTGAAATGGACAGCGTAAATTTAAGCACATTTTGTATTAATCATGGTGTTGATATTTCTGGTGCAAATTTATCTTGTTCAAGTTATGGTCGCATGGCTGTATCAACTGATTATTTATATGTACCATGTTATAATAATTCAGATACATCAGAATATTATATTTTAAGAATTGATGTTGATAATTTGGATGTTGGTTCAGTATATTTAGATAATAGTTCTTTAAGTTATCGTTATATGCAATTAGATGTAACTGCTGATGATGAATTATTAATTGTTGGTTATCCTGTATCAGCATCACATAATATGCAAATGTTTGATATTGAAACTGCAACACAGATAGATACAGGAAGTGATTATGCTTCACCAAGATTTAGCAGAGATGGAAGTGCTGTTTTTGTCACAGATTCAACAGATGATTACATTTATTATTATGATACTGATTATGAAGTTGATTTAGGTGCAGGACAAGATGAAGGTGAAGATTCAGGAGATTACTTAAAAACGTGCAATGATTTTGGTTCACCGACAGGTTACATAAGTATTGAAGCACCATATTTAGAACATTATATAAAATCATTTGGTGATGTAACAATAAATCAAGTTGAACTTTTTATAAGCAGAGACCAATTTGAATATGTTGGTAGCAATCCAACAGATTATTTTATGTATTTTAATGGCATTAATCAGGGAGGTGCTAATTTAATTTATCAATATGATTCAAATCAATATATTGTAAAATGGGAAGGAATAGATTTGGATATATCAACCCATAATATAGTTATGGAATTTTATTGTGACAATGCATTATTAAGTCCACCTGATTATGAATATTATTGGTACAGATTACCTTATGCTGATGATGAATTTTATTCAACTGCTCATAGTAATTCATCAAATTATGGTGATGGTTATCAACAGGGTAATGCATTTCCTTATGGTGATACAAGCATAAAATATTGTTTATATTATACACCAAATACAATAGAAGGTTATAATACTTACGATATAACTATGTATAGTGTAGACCCACATTATCAGGGAAACACAACAGTTTTTAATGTTGATGTAACTGGTGATAATGATTGGTATGCAATATGGAGGTCTCCTTCAGATTTACTTTTTAAACGAAATTATTTTGATGGAAATGATGCAGTTTGTTCTTATACATTACCATTAGACGCTGAAGTTGGAGAATGGAAATTTTATGCAATAGATGACGATTTATGGGGATATCCATCATTTGGATTAGATACTTATGGAACTAACATAACTTTTAATGTTTCAGATGGAAGTTCATTTTGGGGTGATTGGAAAATTTCACCATTTTATGAATCTGTGACATTAGGTGAATTTAATGGTTTTCATTATCTTGTACCAGATGGTGAATCTTTTTTAATTCGTGTATCATTGCCAGACGGAAGTTCTTATACTGATGTTGATGGTGTTGGAACTGGTGAAATTAGAACATCAAGTTTATTTATTAATTGTATGCAAGTTGGAACTTGGCATTTAACACTTTATAATACATCTGGTTCTGATGATGTTTTTGAAGATGATGCAGTATTTACTGTTACTTCATCAACAACAAATCAAAATCTTTTAAATATACTTGGAAGTAAAACAATTTGTGCAGGAAATAGTTTGCATTTTACTGGATATTTTGTTGGCAATCTTGGAAACATACACATAATATATGATGAAGACCATATTTATAATATTGTTGTTACAACTGGAACTATAAATAAAGTTTTTACAATACCAAATGGTCTATATGGTGACTGGGAAGCATATTTAACTGATAGTAGTGGAAACAGAATTGCTGATACAACTATTGAATTTACAAGTATTAATTGTGATGGAACTGGTGGCGATGGCGATGGAGATGGAGATGGAGATTTTAATGGAGATGACCCTTCTGATTGGTATGATGATGTAATGCCAAGTGGGTATAAACCTTATATTGGAATGCTAATAATAGGAATATTTTTGGTTTTGCCATTAATAATTTCATCTAACTATGGAATAGATATGCCAATGATTGGATATACAGGTTTTGCATTTACTGGTTTGGGAATTTCTATTGCATTAGGATTTTTCCAAATGTGGATTGCATTACTTGTTATTGTTGGAATTGTTGCAACTGCTGTTATCGTTGCATTTATTCGGAGGTAATAAAATGGCAAATAATAATTTATTATTAGTATTTGGCATTGTTTCATTTCTTTTATTTTTTACATATTTTACAACTGGTGTTTTATACTCAAACCAAACAAGTGTAAGAGGAAATACATTAATACCAGAAGATAATGATATGCCAATTGAATTTGAAGCATGGGTAAATATAGAAATGCAAAATTTTTTGGATTGGATGCATAATGAATATTCTGGAGGTTTTATGATTGCACCAGATGATATATATTGCTTTAATTATTTCTTTCTAGATAGAAATAATATATTAGACAGATTTGATTTTACAGAAAGTGGAATACAATATTATTATTGGTGTGTTGATAATAAACCTGTTAATGCAAATAATATGCAATTATCATATAATCAATATTTATCCATTGAATTTGATTTACAAGCAGAATTTGATGAAACAACTGGTGATTTTGAAAAATGGGAAAAATGGCAGGGTAATCTAATAAGACAAGCAATAGATTTTTTGTCCTTAATTCCTAATGGTATTTTAACACTTTATGATATTGCAACTTTTAATATTGAAGTTCCAACTACTGATTTAAATGGAAATGTAATTGGTTCTGAACAAGCAATACCACAAGATGTAAAAAATATATTGTTTATATTTTTAATTCCATTATGGATTATAATGGCAATATGCATTTTCCTAGTAATTCCTGATTTTCTTACTGGAATTGGAAACTTAATACCATTTACATAATGTAATTATGTAAAAATAAAATGAGGTAGAAAAAAATGAAAAACAAAAAAGAACTAAAATATAGTAAAAAAACCATATTGGGTATCTGTTTAGTTGCAACAATGGTTTTTTCATTTACTATTGGAGTAATGGTAAATGATGTTGCATATCATGATGCCACAATAGAAGAAGCAGTTGAACACGTTGCAAAATGGAATCTTGTAACAGCAACAGATTTAGATGCAGGAAATGGAGAATGTGGAATTATAAATGCTTATATTTACCCACATAGTGCAGCAGCAACTTATGATTCAGGACTTGTCGAAGGAAGTGCATTTGAACATTTTGATGCAAGTTTTGTAACTGGTGAAGAACTTGAAGGTGAAACACCATTTAATACAGCATTTGATATTGTAGTTGAATACCAATTTAATGATACAGCATATAACACAACTTCATCAGATTGGGATATAACACTTGTAAAAGCATATTATAACGAATCACAACTATCAATATCAAGTCAATTAGCAGAAAAATCATCTGATTTTTTTGACCAAGATGGCACAACCGATGCAAAAATAAACTTCTATCTACTTGATGCAGATGGAGGTGCAGGAACTGGTTTTACAATAGGGCAAAATGAACAAATCGATGAAACAGAAATAAAAGTTTATTACTGGGGTTAAACAAGTATGAAGAAAGCCAAGCATATTAAAGAGTATTTTACGCTTTTTGTAACCTTCGTAATTTTCGGAATGCTTGGCTTTTCCCTAGTAATACCTGTTAAATCTGATGAAGAAGATATAATTCTTGTTGATAGAGATTTTACAACAAATACATATTATAATTCAACTTCTGGTCAACATTTCCAAGTTGGACATTTAGATTATATTAATTATAAGAATGAAACAGGTGAATTTAATCCAATTAACAAAACCATAGTTGATAAGGATTTATCTATTTCAGGTAGACCTTATGATTATGGTGTTACTACTGGTGTATATTATGCTTTTTGGCGTGAACAGTTTAGTGATACTAAAGACCGACCTATTGCAGTAGTGTATAATAATTATACTTATACTTCTACACCAGTTGATTATGTTTTATTTGAACCTCATAAATATACTACTCAGGGTCGTGTTGGTAATCGTGTTAAGTCAAATGCTATAACTGATGATAATAGTATTATATATCCCGAAGTATATAGTCGTGTGGGCGAGGGTGGTTATTTCGCTAATCTTTCATATAGATATGAAAACAGTAAATTAAAAGAAAATTTTGTAATAGATAATAAAAGTTATATTCAAAATAGATTTGAAAGTCAATGTAATGCTGAAGATTATAATATTGTTAATCTTACTTTTGATTCTATTATTCGTGTATATAATACAAGTGATTTAGATAATAAAACTTCTGGTATTGTTTATGGTAGTGAACGTATTTCTTTTAAGGAATATGGTCTTAGTGTGAATGATGAAATTATTACAAATGAACCTATCTATTTTGTAGATGATAATAATGAAACAGTTTTTTGGTTATCTTCCTGTTATGCACACGATTCAAATTATAGTATAATTCCTCTTGATGTTAAACTTTCTATGACAAGTTTTGGTAATCTTCGTGTTGCTGTTCTTGTGCCTTATAGTTGGCTTAATAGTACGGGTATTGTTTATCCTGTATATATTGACCCGTCATCAACTAAAAATCCTAGTAATGTAGAGGAAGAAACAAGTTTTGGTAGTAACAGTTGGACAAATGAAAACAATGCTAAAGCTGAGGATGGGAGTTACGCATATTCAACTGGTATGAATAGTGATACTTATTATTTGTATGCTCATACATTTGGTTTCAGTATCCCTAGTGGTAATACAATAGATGGTATAAAAGTTAGCATCAAAAAGAGAGAGTCACTTGCTACTCAGAATATTTATGATGAACGTGTCCGTATTGTAGAAGAACATGGGAATATTGGTTCTGAGGATAAATCTAAGGGTACTGAATGGCCTACGAGTTTTACTTATAGTAATTATGGTGGTAGTAGTGATGATTGGGGTGAGTCTTGGACTTATGCTAATATCAATGATAATGATTTCGGTGTTGTGATTAGTGCTACGTCTAGTACGATTTTTCAGGCTCAAATAGACCATATCAAAATGACTGTTTATTATACAGAGAGCAACTCTGCACCAGTGATAAACTCATTTGATGTTGTTCCTGATTATGGGACTTGGGATAATGATGATGATAATGTAACAGTAACATGGACAACAACAGATGCTGATGCTGATGATGTTAATTTATATTTTACTTTCAGCAAAGGTGGTGATGCACGTACTCCAACAACATCAGATTATGACGCTCGTGTTTTAGATGCTGGTGACCAAGCAAGTCCTTATGCATTAACTTGGACAGGTGGTGATTGGTCAGATTACGATGGTACTGTTGAAGTTGGTGTTAGATGTCACGATGGTACTGACTATGGTAATAACATTGAAGATTCAGACCTTACTGGTGGTATTGATGGCACAAACCCAACTGATATTATTAGTAGTATTGATGATGGTGATTTACCTGATACAATTTATGGAAATTCAAGCGATGCAACTTCTGGATTAGATGATATAGACATAACTGTTCATGATGATACAGCAAGTAAATATTGGGATGGTGATTCTTGGGAAGATGGTGTAACATGGTTACAATGTGTTGCAAAAGATGCATTTATAGATGAGGATGATGAAGCATGGATATATGTATTTCTTGAACCAGAAGATTGGATTACAGGAAACACTTATACAATAACAAGTAGAGTTGAGGATAATGCAGGAAACATAGATAATACTTGTGATACTGAAGTTTTTACTGCTGGAAGTTTAGAAGAATGGAATTTACTAGATACTTATACTTTTGATTTTGGTAATGATACATTAACTTCAATTTTACTAGATACTTATACTTTTGATTTTGGTAATGATACCCTTTCATCAGTTTTACTAGATACTTATACTTTTGACTTTGGAAATGATACCCTTTCATCAGTTTTACTAGACACTTATACTTTTGACTTTGGAAATGATACATTAACTTCAGTTTTACTAGATACTTATACTTTTGACTTTGGTAATGATACATTAACTTCAGTTTTACTAGATACCTATACTTTTGATTTTGGTAATGATACTCTTGCATCAATTTTAGTTGATACTATTACTTTTGATTTTGGAAACGAAACACCTTTAGTATGGAATTTAGAAGATACTTATACTTTTGACTTTGGTAATGATACTCTTGCATCAGTTTTACTAGATACTTATACTTTTGACTTTGGTAATGATACTCTTGCATCAGTTTTACTAGATACAATTACTTTTGACTTTGGAAATGATACATTAACTTCAGTTTTACTAGATACTATTACTTTTGATTTTGGAAACGAAACACCTTTAGTATGGAATTTAGAAGATACTTATACTTTTGACTTTGGAAATGATACCCTTTCATCAGTTTTACTAGACACTTATACTTTTGACTTTGGTAATGATACATTAACTTCAGTTTTACTAGATACCTATACTTTTGATTTTGGTAATGATACTCTTGCATCAAATT
>Ga0272442_10007348_pt1 | contig 14267 bp, 12 predicted proteins | sample SSMForm2O_FD_200262 | JGI IMG/M metagenome (GOLD analysis project Ga0272442, IMG submission 200262) | Marine sediment archaeal communities from Little Sippewissett salt marsh, Falmouth, MA, United States - SSM-Form-2O | ecosystem: Environmental > Aquatic > Marine > Wetlands > Sediment ...
GCTGCTGCTTTATCCTCGCTGCAGCCTACCTGGTAGGCGGGAGAGGGGAAGGAGAAAGAAATCTTGAAGAGCTCTTGCCCTGACCACCTTCTTTGACCACCTTTCAAATTACTTCGAGAATTTTTTAACTTATTTTCAACTTTTAGACTTTTTTAGACTTTTTTAGACTCATTTCAGACTCTTTTTTCCTTCTTTTACATTTCCCTTCCCTTCCCATGGCCTGCAAAACTTCCCCGATACAAAAACTCTTTACGTAAGAAGCCCTCTAATTTCAATATAAAAGTTTCAGAAAAAGCGACCGGCATGACAGAAAAAACCCCTATCATTGAACTGAAGAACCTTACCAAAATCTACCAGAACGGGGTAGAGTTCCGGGCTCTTGACGATGCCTGCCTGAGGATAGAAAAAGGGGAATTCGTGGCAATTGTCGGGCCTTCTGGCTCCGGGAAAAGTACCCTGATGCACCTGATAGGCCTTCTGGACACCCCCAGTTCCGGGACCCTCCTTATTGACGGGCAGGACGTGACCGAGATGTCGGACAAGGAGCGTTCCGAAATGCGGAACAGGATGCTCGGTTTCATCTTCCAGTACCACCACCTGCTCCCGGATTTCACGGCCCTTGAAAATGTGATGATGCCGCTTTTGATCGCCGGAAAGGGAAAGAAAGAAGCAAAAGAGGTAGCTGAAAAACTCCTTAAAGAAGTTGGCCTTGAAAATCGGATGGACCACAAACCAGGTGAGCTCTCCGGAGGCCAGAACCAGAGGGTTGCAGTTGCAAGGGCTCTTAGCGGTTCTCCGGCCATCGTGCTCGGGGACGAACCAACCGGGAACCTGGATACGAAAACCGGGGACATGATCTATGAACTTCTCAGGAAACTGAACCAGGAGCATGACCAGACCTTCATAGTGGTAACGCACAACGAGGACCTGGCCGAAAAAGCCGACCGGATAATCAGGCTTGTGGACGGAAAGATCATAAGCAGTGACTTAAGATAATCAACTAAAAAAACAAATTCAGCTGAGAAGGACAGATATCGAGGCTTATGAATGGAATATGCAAAAGGAAGAATAGGCCGGGTCTTTACCGTCAGGATAGACCACGGGGATGACCTGATTCTGGAACTGATAAAACTCGCGGAACTCGAAAAGATCGAATCGGCTGTCTTCGTGCTGCTCGGCGCGTTAAAAGAAGGAAAACTCGTGACAGGCCCGGAAGAAAACAGGCGCCCCCCTGTCCCTATCTGGTCCGCTTTTGATGACGTTCATGAGATTCTCGGGATTGGAGATATCTTCATTGAAGAAGGAAAGCCGAAGATCCACCTGCATGCAGGAACAGGTAGGGAAGACTCTGTAAAACTCGGCTGTCTCAGGGGCGAAAGTGAAGTTTTTATGGTTGTTGAAGTGTTTATTTTCGAAATTGAAGGGATTGCTGCCGAAAGGGTCATGGATATGGCGCAGGGTTTTGCACCTGTCAGCTTCGGAAAAAGTCAGGACAGGGAATAAAGAAGATCGGGAAAGCTGTCGGGAAAGAGACCCGGCTTAATGGATTTCTTCAATTGATTTTTTGAAGTAATCTTGCAATTTTTTGGGGCAATCTTGCAATTTTTTTGGAATCTTTTAATTTATTAATAGGCATTAAATAATATCTAATGACTTTTTAATAAGCAGTAAATAATTAGATAATCATTCAATTCTGAATCATAAGTTCCAGTTCCCTGAGTCTTTTAAGGGCAGTCATTTTTTCTTTATTGTCTTTCAGGAATTCTTCTTCCAGCCTCTCTACAATTTTGGGGAAGGGTACAACTAGCTGATAGTATTTGACAGGCCTGCCTTTTCCCTTACTCTTCTTTTCGGACCTTTCATCTACCCAACCCCTTTCTTTAAGGGGACGCATAGCTACGCTTACTTCCGGCTGCCTGAGCCCGGAAACAATTTCTATGTGAAGCGACCTGAGTTCGTTACAGTCTTTGAGACATACGATTGCCGTGGCTTCCGTTCGCGGGAGCCCGAGGGTCTGGAGCATATCAATAACTGTATACTCATTTTCGGTTAAAATAACAGGAGAATCGTCAGTCATCGCAAATGAATAATACTTTCAGGTTTATATAATTTATGTAGATAAAATTATTTTTTAAAATCTATTGAATATGCACCATAGGGAAATATGTAATCTTTACCTGCTGAATCCACTTATGTAAAGTTTCGACATAAAAAGCCGCAAAATTTGCTCATTAAAATAAAATATATGAAGTTTCTTCCTAACCAAAACCTTTAAAGCTGTATCCGCAGGTAACTTAGAAACTCCTTTTTAGGAAGTACCTGTATAATGTAGCTAAATTTATTCTACAGGAACAGGCTAAAAATAATTCTGAAACAAAGAGATCAAAACTTGATAAAATTTTGGTAAAATATTGACATACAGTGGGGAAACTTTGATAAAATATTGAGGTAACTTTGATAAAACCTTGAGAAATTAGATAACATTCAACAGTATTTTCAACACATACTGGATAAAAAATTAAATATTATTCGGGCATTTTTACGGTTAAATTAAAAATCAAAGGTTAATTTGAAGGTCAAGCTTCAAATAACAGATATATCTATACATAGGTCAGTTATTAGAAAGGGTGAAATGATGTCGTATATCGGTTTACAGCAGGGTTCTGGAGAATACAAAATCCAAAAGATACATGCTCGGGAGATTCTGGATTCCAGAGGAAACCCCACCGTCGAAGTTGATGTGTTTACAGATAAGGGGTTCGGAAGGGCAGCTGTCCCTTCGGGAGCTTCCACAGGGACTTACGAAGCTCTTGAGATGCGGGACGGAGATCCGAACAGGTACGGTGGAAAAGGTGTACTAAACGCTGTCAAGAACGTGAACACCATCATCCAGAAGGAACTGTTGGGACTCGATGTACGGAACCAGCGGGAAATCGATGAGCTGATGATCGAGTTCGATGAAACGGAGAACAAATCAAACCTCGGGGCAAATGCGATCCTGGGTGTTTCGATGGCCGTTGCAAGAGCCGCAGCCGATTCCCTGAACATGCCCCTTTACCGCTATTTCGGCGGCTCTAACGCTTTTACCCTGCCTGTCCCCACCATGAACGTCCTGAACGGGGGGAAACACGCAGGTAACGACCTTGCCATCCAGGAATTCATGATCCAGCCGAAAGGCGCGGAAACTTTCTTCGAAGCCATGCAGGTAGGCGCCGAGATCTACCATATCCTCGGAAAGATCCTGGAAAAAAAATACGGCGGCTCCTCAACAAACGTGGGCTATGAAGGCGGATACGCTCCCAGGATGAGCGAGAGCACCGAAGCTCTTGACGCCCTGGCCCAGGCAATCGAGGAAGCAGGCTATACCGAAACCGAAGTAAGCATCGGGCTAGACTGCGCCGCATCCGAGTTCTACGCGGAAGAGTTCTATACAATTGACGGGAAAAAGCTCTCAGGCCCGGAACTCATGGACTACTACATCGAGCTTGTAAACACCTACCCGATTCTCTCCATCGAAGACCCCTTCCAGGAGGAAGCCTTCGAGGACTTCGAGGCCCTGACCAGCGAACTCTGGGACACGATCATCGTGGGCGACGACCTCTTCGTTACGAACATCGAAAGGCTCTCCAGAGGCGTGGACATGGGAGCTGCAAACGCCCTCCTCCTGAAAGTCAACCAGATCGGAAGCATCTCCGAAGCCTTTGATGCTGCAAGCATGGCAGCCAGGAACGGCTACACCGTGGTTGTAAGCCACCGCTCTGCAGAAACCGAAGACACCACCATCGCAGACCTTGCAGTCGGTATCGGAGCCGAGATGATCAAGACCGGAGCCCCTGCCCGCGGCGAAAGGACCGCAAAATACAACCAGCTCCTCAGGATCGAGGAAGACCTGGGTGAAGTCGCACACTTCGTGCAACTCTAACACCCCTGTCTTCTCTTTTCGTTTCCTTTCTTTTCCTTTACTTTCCTTTCCTTTACTTCCCTTTACTTTCCTTTACTTCCCTTTCATTTCCTTTCTTTTCCTTTCTTTTCCTTTCATTTAATTTCATTTCGTTTCCTTTCATTTAATTTCATTTCATTTACTTTCCTTTCATTTACTTTCATTTCATTTCGTTTCCTTTCATTTCGTTTCCTTCCCGTTCTCATCCATTTTCTCTCTTAATTCTGTTCTTTGTCTTTTCTTTGTCTATTATATTCCCGAATTCATTCGTTGTTCATTCACTGCAATTAGGTGTTGTCCCACTTATTTTGCACGAATACCTGCTCAGAAACTAATTTATAATCAGCAAGCAAAGAGTTAGATAAAAAATTAAACGATCAGTTTCCTCAATCCCCCGGAAGCCCGGGGAAAACCCGGGACTTTGTCCTTTAGAAACAGGGAGTTTGTTTTCATGTATGAGCTGGGTATCGCATTCAGGCAGGGGTTTTCAAGGCGGAGGCAGACCATTTTTGCAATTATTGCCGTTGCCCTTGCCGTTGCCGTGATTACGGTAATGATGTCTATGATGTCGGGTTTTCAGGGGGAACTGGTAAAAGCAAGCATTGAGAATAACCCGCACATAGTTATTTCCCCGGTGGACGAGGAGGAATTCATACACCTCTATAAGCATACCTCCGCACGAATTATGGAAAAGGAAGGTGTCGTAGCCGTTTCCCCCAAATACCTCGGGCAGGCTGCGCTGGAGTACCGGGACAATGCCGAAGGAGTCTCCCTGGAGGGGGTGGAACCCCTGGCAGAAGACGCTGTCATGCGGGTAAGCGAGGACATCATTGACGGGGATTTTTTTGCCCTTGTGCACAGCAGGCAGGGGATCATACTCGGGGACAAACTTGCGGAAAACCTCGAAGTTAAGATAGGAGACCGGGTGGATGCCGTTTTTCCGGACTCCAGGACAAGCTCTTTCAAGGTGGTAGGACTCACCCATACGGGCACAGCAGCAGACGAGGTCACCGCTTACGCAAGGCTTGATTCCGTGCAGGACTTCTACAACGAACCCGGAGTCGTGAGCACAATCGGCGTGAGGGTGGAAGACCCCTATCAGGCAGAGACAATAGCCGCTTCGATCGAAGCCGAGACCGGACTGGACGCCGTAAGCTGGCGCGAAGCAAACGCCGATATCCTGGACCTCCTTGAAACCCAGCAGGCTTTCATATACGTCTTCTACGTGCTGATCTACGGGATAGCAGGTTTCGGGATTGCAAATACCCTGATCACCGTCGTAGCCCAGAGGACTCCTGAGATCGGGATCCTGAAAGCCATGGGAGCCTCACGACGGAGCATCACCATCGTTTTCCTTCTCCAGTCCGCAATCCTCGGTGCAATCGGCCTTGTGCTGGGCACGGTCCTGGGCTACTTCGCAACCGTTTTTCTCCAGAACTATAAGATAGAGGTCCCCCAGGAGATGTATTTCGGGCTGCAGACCCTCCCTCTTGATGTTGACCCCCTCAACTTCGTCTATGCCGCTATTTTTGCCTTTGTGATTAACCTGATCGCCGGGGTTTACCCCGCCAGGAAAGCTGCAAAACTCGACGCCGTAACGGCAATCGAGAGTGCCTGAATTAAAAAATATCAAATGGGTATTTTAGTCCTATTTTTCAAACAACTCCGATCATTTTCAGCCCGATGTAAATCATCAGGATAACGAAGAGATGTTTCAGGTACTCGGGATTGACGACGTGGGCAATCTGGGCTCCTTTCCTTGCCGCAAGAATCCCCGGCGCTGCCAGCAGGACCCAGTTCAGGAGGTTGACGTAGCCAAGGGAGTAAGGCGGAAGCCCGGGTTCTCCCCATCCGTTTGCAATGTACCCGATTGTCCCTCCAACTGACGTAAAGATCATTACGGCAGCCGAGGTCCCGACTGCCTCTCGCATGCCAAAGTGCAGGAAAACGAGCATGATGGGAAGGCCGATCACCCCTCCCCCAATTCCTACGAGCCCGGAAAAAAAGCCAATGAGAATGCCGGCACCTGCGTAAAGTAGAACGCTGGAACTTACTTCCCTGCCTTCTTCCGGGACCGCAGGAGTCCTGTAGGTCTTCAGAGCTCCGAGGATAATCGTTACCCCGAAGATCCCGGTCAGGACCTCTGCAGGCAGGACCGCTGCCACGGCTGCCCCTCCGAAACTTGCAATAGAGCCGAAAATTCCGATCAGGACCGCAGGCCTCCAGAGCACGGCATGGTTTCGCTGGTGCTTCAATACCCCGCTTATGGCGTTTGGCAGGATTACAAAAAGGCTTGTCCCGAAAGCGATCCTGATAGCAAGGTCAGGGGAAATCCCCTCCGCCTGCAAGACCCAGAACTGGACAGGGGACATGATAAAACCCCCACCCACACCCAGGAGCCCTGAGATCAGGCCCGTGAAAGCGCCTGTTAAAAGGAGGATTATGAGGTAAATCGGGTCGATGGGGGTCATCTCCAAAATTAACGTTTCCGGGGTTTATGTTTCTTGGGTATAAATTCAGAATTAAAATACGGAATAAAAATATGGAATTGATATCGGAATTTGAGCTTGACTTTGTTTTTGGGATCAATCACTATTTTTGGGGATCCTGGTTTCCTGCGCCGAAAGCTCCTCAGACGTACCGGATTCCTCATCTTCCACGTCAGGAATCGGTTTATGGAAATCAACGACTTCGAACTTGAAATATATGCCGTTGCTGCTTGAAGTGATATGGAAAAATCCTGTACTGGCAGAAAAATTGTACTTAAAAGGGTATCCCATGCGGATACAAATCGCCTGTCCCTATTAAATAACTTACCCTCTCCATCGGTTTCTCAGTAAACGGGAATTCTCCTGCAAGAACTGTTTTTCGAATTGCTGAATTCCTCAAGCCCTGGCCAGGAGTTCGTGCACCTGCATAAAACGTTCCGAGATGATTCCTTCAAGGTGCTCTGTGCCGTTTTCATCCCCATTCCCGGCTGTCCTTCCGGATTCCTGATTTCCTACCCCGAATACGTTCATCTTTCTGATAGCCCTGTTGAGATGGAGAGCCCTGTATATCAGTTCCGGGTTCATGACTTCAGCCAGGGAACTGTATTCCTCCTCTCCGAAAAGCAGATCCGGGTTTGCCTGAAGAGCCTGAAGAGCCTCAGGGTCCTGCACAGGAGCATTCTTATTCCGGTAGCAGTAGAGGAGTTTAGGGGCATTGTGAGGAGTCCCGTACAGCGTTTTTCTGATGTGTTCACTGACGGCTTCATAAGATTCAGCCCCGGCCCAGAACTCGAAAATGAGTGGAGATGCCTCCGGGTAGTTCAGGTATAGAGGGGCTTTTTCCGCTTCATCAAGGATCAGTTCCATGAGCACTTTTTTGAATTCTTCCTGTTCAGCATATGGCGTACCGGCCTGAACACTTTTTTCCTGAAGCTTTTTGTATGTTTGCAGAGCAATCGAAAGTAGTTTTTCCATTTCTCCCGGCTCTCCAATTTCGGATTTTTTTCCTTCTTCCTCTTTTTCTTCTTCTTTTTCAGGCAGCAAAGCCTTCAGCAGTTTCAGTAGCTTTGAAAATTCGGAACGATCTGTAAAATCTGGAGCATCTGACATTGACGTTTCTCCGGGTTTTCAGCAAAATTTCATCAGAATTTAATCGTAAATTCACTTTTTTGAAGCGACTCCGGCTTTTTCTTATAAATCCTTTTTTATGAACCCTGCATTTTTTCGTAACTAACCTCTAAAAACTCAAGCCTTGTTCTCAAAATCAGGATCAAGTTTTAAGGGGATTAATATAGCCGGGACAACAGTTTAAGATAGTAAAAATTTAAATTATTTTTTCGATATATTTCAACTGCTCAACTTTTTAAATGATGGAATAGGAATTAAATAGAAACTTATGAATTTATTTGCAAAACAGTTTTTAAATTTATCATTTTTCAATAAAAGTAAGGGGATCCTGAGCAGATACAAATCATAAGAGAGTTTTCGGGGAATGAACAGGATGAACAGAAAATTCAGAGCAATTTCGCATACACTGGCATTTGCGGCAATGTTAGTTCTGGCACTTAGCATATCCACGATTGCAGCTGCAGAGACGATAACCGTAAATAACAATATGGGTTCAACTGCAGACTATACATCCATTCAGGCAGCCGTAAACGGTGCACACAAAGGGGATACTATTCTTGTTTACCCGGGGACTTATAAGGAAAATGTGAATGTGAACGTGGAAAATCTAAGCATTCGATCATTTTCCGGGAACCCGGAAGATACTGTTATTGAGGGGGTTGATTCATATGGTTCTGTTTTTAAGGTGACCTCGAATTACGGTACAATCAGTGGGTTTACTTTTATGGGAGCAGCAGGTGGACATAACGTGGGAGTCAATCTGCGTAGGGTTTCAGGAAGCAACATAAGTAACAATATTATATCAAATAATAATTATGGCATCTATCTTTGTTCTTCTGACCACAACAAGCTGACTGGCAATCTTATATCAAATAATAATTATGGCATCTACTCTCTTTATTCTTCTGACTACAACAAACTGACTGGCAATCTCATGTGGAACAACACTTACAATTTCTATGAATATGGTATTTTTTCAGGTACAAATCACGTGGACACCAGCAACCTGGTGAACGGAAAACCAATTTATTATCTGGTAAATGTTTCGGACATTAAGCTTGACGCTTCTTCAAATGCAGGTACAGTTTACCTTATTAACTGCAAAAATGCTTCAGTTAGGGACTTGCTTATTGAAGAGAGTGGATATGGTATATACCTCTACAATACAACTAACTCAATTCTGGAAAATAATAGTGTATTAAACAACGAATATGGTATCCATCTGGAATCTTCAAGCTGTAATGAACTGATCGGCAACACGGCCAGTTCGAATAAATTTGGTATATATCTTGAGGATTCCGGGTACAATACCGTAAATGAAAATAATGCTTCTGAAAATGAAGGAGGTGGTATATACCTTGAGGATTCCGGGTACAATACCGTAAATGAAAATAATGCTTCTGAAAATGAGGGAGGTGGTATTTATCTTAGGAGGTCAGGTAATAACAGCCTGACGGGAAACAACGCAAATCTGAACAATCTGACCGGGATTAAACTGGATTTTAGTAGTAAGGATAACTATCTGAAAGAAAATAATGCAGAGGCAAATAGAAACGGTATCTGTTTGGATTCCAGCTGTAATGAACTGAGCGGCAACACGGTAAATTCAAATATCGAGTATGGAATCCTTGTAAGTTCTTCTGGCAACAACCTTACTGGTAATCTGATGTTGGACAACACCTATAATTTCCACTTAGATCGTTATTCTCTGGAAAATACCTCCTTAGACAGCAGCAATCTTGTAGATGGAAAGCCGATTTACTACTTTGAAAACGTTTCAAATATAATCCTTAATTCGTCCTCGGATGCGGGGATAGTTTATTTGATTAATTGCGAGAATGTCTCGGTCAGAGATCTGCTGCTTGAAAAGAACGGTTATGGTATATACCTCTACAACACAACCAATTCCACTCTGGAAAATAATAGTGCTTTTAACAATGAATATGGCATCTATCTGGAATCTTCAGCTTACAATTCCCTGGTCGGGAATAACGCCACATCAAATCTGAAAAATGGAATCTCTCTTTATGATTCCAGCTACAATAACCTGGCTAGAAACCTTATGTGGAGTAATAACTACAATTTCTACTTAGATAGAGAATCACTTGCTAACAACACTGTTGATCCGGCTAATCTTGTAGATGGAAAAGCAATTTATTATTTCTTAAATGCTTCTGATGTCAAACTGGATTCTTCCTCGAATGCAGGGACAGTTTATCTGATTAACTGCAAAAATTCTACGATCAAGGACCTGCTGCTTGAAAATAACGTTTATGGATTGTACCTTTACAACACAACTAATTCGATTCTGGAAAATAATATTGTGGTTAATAACGAATGTGGCATCTATCTTGATGTCTCCAGTCACAATAACTTGATCGAAAATAACGTCACATCGAACCTGAATAATGGTATCTCTTTGTTCGATTCCAGTTACAATACCCTCAACGATAACATTGCAAGTTTTAATAATCGTTACGGTATCGATCTGGGCAAATCTGACAACAATGTTTTAGATAGAAACAGTGCATTCAACAACGGCGTAGGCATCCGTTTTTATGGTTCCAGCAATAATAAACTCATTGGAAATAGGGCATTTAAAGACGTGGTAGGGATCGGTCTGCACAGTTCCGATAACAATGTCCTTATCGAAAATATGGCAAGTTCAAACCTTGAATACGGTATCTACCTGAGCTCTTCCGGCTATAATACACTTACCAGCAATCTAATGTGGGACAATATTTACAATTTCTGTGCAGATGATGATTTATTGGATTCCAATACTGTGGATACCAGCAATCTCGTTGACGGAAAACCAATTTATTATCTTGTAAATGTTCCAGATGTAGATCTCGACTCATCTTCAAATGCAGGAACAGTTTACCTGATTAAGTGCACAGGAGCTTCAGTCAAAGATCTGCTGTTAGAGAATAATGAGTATGGCATATGTCTTTATAGAACCACCAATTCGATACTTGAAAATAACAGTCTTGTGAACAATGAATGTGGTATTTATTTACAAAGTTACAGCAACTATAATACTCTGAAAGGAAACAAGGCACTTTCAAATGACGAAGGTATCTCTCTCCAGTATTCCAGAAACAACATCCTGACTGAAAACACTGCCTGTTCAAACTACAAAGGTATCTTTCTCAGACATTCCAGTAACAACATCCTGATTGAGAACACTGCAAGTTCAAATGACAAAGGTATCTGCCTATGGAGTTCAAGCGATCATAATACGTTGACTAGGAACAAAGCAGATTACAATGGAGTGGGTATTAATCTGGAATCTTCAGATGACAACATTTTGACAGAGAACAGAGCAAATTCGAATTACTGGGGTATGGACCTGGGAGAACTAAAGAACAACGTCTTGGGTGGCAACGTGGCAAATTTAAATTACATTGGCATCTTTATGGCTAATTGCGAAAATAACAATATTATTGATAATGAAGCAAGTTCAAACGAAAAGATAGGCATTGCTGTTGATGAATCAAACAATAATACACTGAGTGGGAATACGCTAAATTCAAACCTTGAATATGGCCTCCTCCTTGAAGAAAGCAGCAATAACAACACTATTTACAACAACTTATTCCACAATATGAATAATGCAAAGTTTCTGGATACAAATACTGGAAATGTCTGGAACACGGCAAAAGTAAGTGGCAAAAACATTGTCAATGGAAACTACCTTGGAGGCAATTTATGGGCAAAACCGGATGGAAACGGTTTTAGCCAGACACATGAAGATGCCGATGGGGACGGCATTTGTGAGGATTTTTACGATCTTGGTGAAGGGAATATCGATTACCTTCCCCTTAAAGGTTCGATTCTCCCTGTTGCAAATTTCAGCGTTAATGTCACGGAAGGTTATGCCCCTCTTTCCGTGTTGTTCTCCGACATTTCTGCAAATGCGACCAGCAGGAAATGGGACTTCAACTATGACGATGCTGTAGATTCCACTCATAATATCGTAATTCATGTGTATGAGAAGCCCGGGGTTTATACTGTTGAATTCACGGCAATCAATGGAAACGGTACGGATTCAAAAATAGACAAAATAACTGTTCTTGAGCATAAAAAGGATGATCATCATGGAAATGGTGGCGGAAGCAGTAGCAGCAGTGGTGGAGGGGGTGGCGGCTCCCCCGAACCTGCAAGCAACGTTGAAACAAAGGAGCTCTCCCAGGCATTCGTTACCAACGGCAACCATGTAAAATTTGAGTTTACAAGAAATGCGACGTGCGTCAAAGGCATTGAATTCGATGCAAAGCGGACTTTCGGGAAAACTACAACCATCGTCGAGATGCTGAAAGGAAAATCAAAGATTGTTCCGGAGCTGCCTCAGGGAGTCGTTTACAAAAACGTAAACATCTGGGTCGGAAACGAGGGGATGGGAACCCCTGAAAACATTGAAAATGCGCTTATAGGTTTCAAAGTTGAGAAAAGCTGGATCATGGAAAACGGTATAGACCTGCCTTCCGTAACTCTTCACAGGTACCATGATAACGTCTGGAATGCGCTTCCGACAGTGATGGCAGACGAAGACGAGGAGTACTTCTATTTCACGGCTGAAACTCCGGGCTTTTCCCCGTTTGCAATTGCAGGAGAAGGTAAAGCAGTTGCTATAAGCCCGGAAGGTGGACTGGAAGCGGAAGATATGGAAGAGGGTTTGATTGACGGTGAAGTCACTGCTCCTGCAGAACAGGAAGAAAAGAAAAGTCCGGGATTCGTGGCTGTGTTTGCACTCTCCGGGCTCCTTTCAGGGATGTATCTCCTGAGAATGAGAAAAGGTCAGAGCTAAGATCAAAGCAATAGTTGAATCAAAGCAATAGTTGAATCAAAGCAATAGTTGAATCAAAGCAATAGTTGAATCAAAGCAATGGTTGAAGGGAACTCAGCCCTTTACCTTTATTTTTACTTTACAAAAAATATTTCCGTGAAGAATAGTTACAAAACCAAATTAACCACTTACGATTTAAAATACGTGAACGGCAGATACTTTAAAATATAACCAGACATCGGTTCCTATAGAAATATTGAGTTCCTTAAGGGACTCGCGAGTTATGAAAACGGTGAATAATTCGCCAGCGTTTACTGATAGTTTTATGAGCGATCCGGTGTCAATTATTTCAGTAACTTTACCCTGAATTGTATTTCTGGCACTGGTTAGCACCTTTTCTCTGGATACCGTTATTTCGTCAGGGCGCACGGTAAAATTAACTTTACCTTTTTTTTCTGTTAAAGTAAATACGGTTATCGAATCCGTTTTAATTTTTACCAGACCATCCGAAATATCCTCAATTTCCCCACTCATTACATTTTCGATACCAACAAAATCAGCTACAAACCTATTTTTAGGTTTTCTAAATATCCTGTCAGGCGTTCCGGTTTGCAGGATCTCGCCATTATAAAGTATAATCATCTCATCCGCAAGCTTTTGGCCCTGTAAAAGGTCATGAGTGGTCATTATAATGGTTGTTTCGGATTCGCGGTTAATTTTTATGATTAGCTCTTCCATTTTCTTTTTAGATATAGGGTCAAGGTTTGCAGTCGGCTCATCCAGCAAGAGTAACTTGGGATCCGTAATCATTGCCCTTGCGAGTGCAAGCCTCTGGGTTTCTCCACCCGACAATTTAAGCGCATTTCTATTTTCGTAACCCGGAAGACCAATCAAGTCAAGAATTTCTTTAATCCTTTCATCCATATTCTCTTTTCTTCCCCTTATTTTCAAACCGTAGGCAATATTGTCATAAACGCTAGCCTTAAAAGCAAGGGGTTTTTGAAAAACCATTCCGATTTGCCTTCTTACATTCAAGCGGGTATTGCCGGATTCATTAGCATCGGTACCTTCAAAATATATAGTCCCTGAAGACGGTTTTTCCAGTAAGTCAATTAATCTGAGCAGAACGGTTTTTCCAGACCCTGTCGGTCCGACAAGAGCAGTGCTGGTTCCCCTTTCTATTCGCGCATTGATGTCCTTTAGGACCTGGAGATTTCCATAATTTTTGTGAACTTCTTCCAGCTCTACTATATGCATCGTTGTACCTGACTGATTGTTTAACTGTTAACTCATTAACCTGACTTATTGTTTAACTGTTAACTCATTAACCTGACTAACCGCAGATTTCATCAACTGGACTTACTGCTGATACTGCTGATTTCATTAATCTTTACCCTGCAAATAATTCAATACTAAATTGATTATCAGAGCCAGGGAAAGAAGTATGAATCCTAAAGCTATCGAAAGTACCAGGTTCCCCCGGGACGTTTCAAGAGATATGGCAGTGGTAAAATTTCTTGTAAAACCCCTGATATTGCCCCCGATAAGTATTGCAACTCCCACTTCCGATATAGCCCTTCCAAAACCAAGTATTACAGCACTCATTATGGCATAGCGGGCTTCCTTTAAGATGGTAATTATTGTTTGGTATGTACTGGCCCCCAGAGAAATTGCCAGTTCTCTTATCTGGGTGCTAACCCCGACAAGAGCAGTTATGGTAAACCCGATGAGAATCGGCAGTATCAGTAATGTCTGCCCTATTATCATTCCGGTAGGAGTGAAAAGAAGGTTTAAGAACCCGAAAGGGCCCTGTTGGGATATCAGCAGGAAAAGAAAAAGCCCCACTATAACCGTAGGAATGCTGTAAAGGGTTTGAATGAGGTTTATCAGGGTCCTTTTTCCTCGAAATTCATAATAATAG
>Ga0272442_10007349_pt1 | contig 14266 bp, 11 predicted proteins | sample SSMForm2O_FD_200262 | JGI IMG/M metagenome (GOLD analysis project Ga0272442, IMG submission 200262) | Marine sediment archaeal communities from Little Sippewissett salt marsh, Falmouth, MA, United States - SSM-Form-2O | ecosystem: Environmental > Aquatic > Marine > Wetlands > Sediment ...
GAAATAAGCATGGCGCCCGGCATGGACTACTGCAGCGTTACGCTGAAGCCGCGGCCCGAGTATGAAATACCGCGCCTGGGGATCAACTACATGGTGGCGGGCGACACAATACAGTTTGACGTCGACCTGTATCCCCCCATGGACCTTGTGCCGCGGCAGGAGTATGTGGACACCTACTATGACCTCCTGAAGGAGACCTACCTGGCGGCAAAACAGGCGCCCCATTTTGCCTGGCGCGTGTCCGACCACTCATGGATGCGGCTGAACACATCGCCCTACTTCTTCATGTCCGCCTGCGAGGCCGGCTGCAGGGATGCGGTGGACGCGCTGATAAACGCCTATGTCGACGTGTGGCTCAAAACCCACGCCGGGCAGGAGCGGGTCGGCGAGGCCGAAGCCCGGGCCATGCAGGAACGCAGGGCCTGGCTTGACCGCTGGCTGCGCGAGCGTGAGCCGGAGCGCCACATGGTCGAAAAGGTCTTCGGGGTTGAGATGACGCACAGGATGAGCAAGGCCATGATATAAACAGGGAACGGGGTAAAGCATTTCTCTGCAAGAGAACAGCACGGTGTCAGGAGCTGCGTCAACAATGCACAAGAAGAAAAGCATGAAGATACTATCAATCCAGGGCAGCCCGCGTCCAAACGGCAACAGTGCCGCAATTGCCAAACGATTTTGCGATACGGCAAAAAACCATGGTGCTGATATTGAATGTTTCATATTGAATGCAATGCACTATAAGGGGTGTCAGGGATGCATGGCATGCAAAACAAAGCAGGAGTGCTGTGTAATCAAGGACGACGTGACCGCTGTGTTGCAGCAGGTTCAAACGGCCGATGTCCTTGTTTTGTCGTCTCCTGTATACTGGGGCGACCTTTCTTCCCAGATGAAGGGTTTTATAGACCGGATGTATTCTTTCCTGAAGCCGGACTATATGACCGCGCAATGTAAATCACGGCTCAAAACGGGCAAAAAGCTGGTGCTTGTGCTTTGCCAGGAAGACCCCCCGGAAGAGCATGCTGATATTTTTCCACGCTATGCCTTTTTTTTCGACTGGCTCGGTTTCAGCGAATCGCACCTCATACGGGCCTGCAGCGTTCATTCCATCGGCGCGGTGCACAAACGCCGGGATATACTGGCCGAGGCCGAGCATACGGCCGCCGGGCTGTTCAAAAACGGCCGCATCAGAAAATAAACGCGCACAACACGACAACCCGGGACACTTCCCTGCTGTAGCTGGCAACCACGGGTTGTAGAAAAATTGGGAAGTGCCCCTGGTTCTGAAAATCGGACATACAACTGCAAAGCAGCCGCCACGGCTCCGGCCCCGATACCGATGAAAAACGGAAGAAAAAATAGCGCCCCACCGTTCGGATGGCTTATCAGATTGCTTTCTACGGCTATACTTGGTAAAATTTAACCCATGGACAGGACTAAAACAATCCTGCACTATATGCCCGATATCCGCGGCAACCAGACCGTTCCGGGCACGCCTGCCGACCGCATCGGCCTTGTCTGGCCGCTCACGCGTGAAGTTACTTCATTGAGCAAACGCCACAATGCTGAACGAAAATTACAAAGAAATGTTACAAGCGTTGTCCGACGAGAAGGTTAGATTCCTTCTTGTAGGCGCCTACGCTTTGGCAGCTCACGGATATCCCCGCGCTACGATGGATATCGATCTCTGGGTGATGCCTGCGCCCGCCAATGCCGAAGCTGTTTTACGGGCGCTTCACCGCTTTGGTACCCCGCTGCACGATCTGACCAAAAACGATCTTGCGCACGAAGGCACGGTCTTCCAGATCGGTGTTGCACCCAGAAGAATTAATATTATCACCGCCGCCTCCGGCCTGGATTTCGAGGACACCTTACGGAACTCCATTGCCGTAAGCATAGAGGGCACAGAAGTGCGCATCCCCTGCATCGCTGATCTCATCCGCAACAAGCGCTCATCAGGCAGAACCAGGGATCTGGCTGATGCAGAAGCCCTTGAAGAGCTGGACAACGCCGCACGCGGCGAGGTTTAACAGCATTCCCGGAACACCATAAACAACAGCGGCTTTTTGCATGCAGGTCTGCGTGGAGGGAGGACGCGCATTGGAGCGCTAGAAATGCGTGAACCCGGTTGACTTGCAGATATGGCAGACGGTTTTGGGGCCGTCTGAAGAGCTGGCGACCTCGGCGCGGGCCGAGCGGTACAGCGGGCCGTTCCACACGGCCCTGAACCCCTGTTGGAAGGCGTTGCCGAAGCTGTATTTCTCCTGGTAGACCGAGCAGCAGGGCAGCACGCTTCCCTCCCAGTTGATGACCGAGTCCTTCCAGAGCAGCGAGCAGAAATTCCTCTTTTGCTTGGCCTCCTTGTGCTCCAGGTCGAAGGCGCAGTAGCGCGGGTCCTCGGGGATCCAGGCGCGGTCGCGCTCGATCGCGGTGCGGGCGGTTTCGAATATCTCGCGGCCCATGTCGGTGCGCATGGGATTGATGCGGATCTCGACCCCGATCTCGCGAGCCAGGGCCCGGGCGCGGTCCACCTCGTGCTCGTTGTGCCGAAACACGTGGAACAGCCAGATCGCGCGCGTGATGCAGCCCGGGCGCTTGCGGCGCTCCTCTGCCAGCAGGCGCAGATTTGCCATAACGGTCGCGTAATCGCCGCCCACGTGATACTTGAGATAGGTCTCGTCGCTGATCCCGTCGCAGGAAACGAATATCTTCTGCAGGCCCGCGTCAATCAGGGCGGGCGCATCGTCGGCTTTCAAGGTGTTCAAATTGGTGCTGATGGTAACGCCCACGCCCCGGTCGCGGGCATAGGCGATCATGGGAAGGAGCTGTTTGTGCAGCAGCGGCTCGCCCCAGTTGTAGAGCCTGACCAGCAAGAGGTCGCGGCAGAGCTCGTCGATGATCTTCGTATAATCTTCAAAGCGCATGAAACCGCGCCCGACATCGCTGTCGCGGCGTCCGGTCGGGCACAGCGGACACTGCAGATTGCAGATATTGCCGGTTTCAATGGAAATGCGCGTGGGCAGATACCACAGGCGCGTGCTTTTCAGCCTGGTCTGCACGACCTGCATGGCCAAATTGTACACCTTGCGGGGCGTCAGGATGCGCAGCTCTTCCCTGAGGCGTACGCTGCGGGAGGGTTTGAGGGACATGGTTGCCTGCTTGCTCTGACAGGCTGTTGAAAAACTCCCGTCTGCTTCGTTGCGCTCGTCATTCGTCCCTGCGACGTACCAAACAGTACGCCGCATTCCTCATGACTTCGCAAGCCTTGCATCCGGATATTTTTGAACAGCCTGCAAAATAATGACTTTTTAAACACGCTCCTGACAATCCGGTGCCAAAAGCGCCGGTTTTCAGGATGAGCATAGGTTGTAGCAGAACCGGCCTGCGCATGCAAGCCTTTCCTGTTGGGACCTGTCCGCCCGGGCATGGCGGCGGTAACGTACTAACTTCATTGACATTTTTTTTAAAAACCAGTATGCTTTAAGGTCTGCCTGCGGCAGAAATTATGCTGGATTTTTATATTTTTTTATTTTTTATATTAATCCGCGAGAGTGGTGGAATTGGTATACACGTACGGCTTAGGACCGTATGCCTTCGGCATGGGGGTTCAAGTCCCCCCTCTCGCACTTTCAGGAAAATGAGGAATCATCAATGAAAACAGAGGTTGCAAACGTTTCAGAGGTCGAACGCCGCGTCAAGGTCGAGCTTGACGCCGCCCTGGTTGCCGGAGCCATCGACAAGGCCTATAACAACCTGAAAAAAAAAGTGCGCCTGCCCGGTTTCCGCCCCGGCAAGGCCCCGCTGAGCATTCTGCAAAAGCATTTCAAGGCCCAGATCGAAGATGAGGTCATCAACGAGCTGGTGCAGCAGAGCTTCCCCGAGGCCATGGAGAAGGAGAACATCAAGCCGGTATCCATGCCGAAAGTCGAAAACGGCGTGCTGGAAAAAGGCAAGGACTTCTCCTACACGGTTGCCGTTGAGATCAAGCCCGAAATCGACGTGAAGGACTACACGGGCCTGAAGATCGAGCGCTTGAGCGCGGACGCCACCGATGAAGACATCGCCGAAGAGATCGAGCGCTACCGCTCGGCCTATGCCGAAACAAAGGAGATCTCGGGCCGGGCAGCCCAAATGGATGACAGCGTCACGTTCGACATGGAGGGCTTCATCGGCGAGGAACCCTACCTTGGCGGCAAGAAGACGGACTTCTTCCTGGAACTGGGCAAAAACATGCTGCTGCCCGGATTTGACGAGCAGGTGGTCGGGCTCTCTGCGGGTGATACAAAGAAATTCTCTCTTGACATAGCCGCCGATTACGGCGATGAACAGGTGGCCGGCACAACCATTGACTTCACAGTCGAGATAAAGACCATCAAGGAAAAGATCCTGCCTGAACTCAACGACGAATTCGCCAAAGACGTTGGCGAGTACAAGGGCCTCGATGATCTCAGGGCGGCGGTGAGCACATCCATCAGCGAACGCAAGAAAAAAACCGCTGAGAGCAAGCTGCGGGAACAGATCTTCGCGGCACTGATCGAAAAGAACCCCTTCCCGGTTCCGAAGGGCATGGTCGACATGCAGGCGCAGGGCATGGTGCGCGACATGCAGCGCATGTTCCAGCAGCAGGGCCTCGACATCAATGCCCTGGGCCAGGACCCCGCCCAGCTGCTTGAGCACTACCGGGAGCCGGCCGAACGCCAGGTACGGGCGGCCCTGATTCTTGACGCGCTGGCCGAGAAGGAAAACATCACGGCCGCGGACGAAGACTTCGAAAAACTCTACGATGAGCTGGCCGCCCAGTACAACGAATCGACCGAGACTCTCAAGAAAAACATCGACAAGGACAGACTCACGCCCCAGATCATGGAACGCAAGGTTATCGACTTCATACTGAGCACCGCTGAAATCACCGAAACCCAGACCCCTGCATAAGGAGAATGCCGTGAAACACAGCGAAAAAGACAGCCTTTCGGCACCGTCAATGCAGCTTGTTCCCATGGTGGTCGAGCAGTCCAACCGTGGAGAGCGGGCCTATGATATTTACTCCCGCCTGCTCAAGGACCGCATCATCTTCCTGGGCGGCACCATCGACGACCACGTGGCCAATATCGTCATCGCCCAGATGCTGTTTCTCGAGTCCGAGGACCCGGAAAAGGACATCTTCATGTACATCAATTCCCCGGGCGGCCATGTCACGGCGGGACTGGCCATCTACGATACGATGCAGTATATCAAAAGCCCGGTCGCGACCCTGTGCTTCGGCCAGGCCGCAAGCATGGGCGCCGTGCTGCTTGCAGCAGGCACAGCGGAGAAACGCTGTGCCCTTCCGCACAGCCGGATCCTGCTGCACCAGCCTATGGGCGGATTCCAGGGCCAGGCCACCGATGTCGGCATCCACGCCAAGGAGATCATCCGCATGCGCGAGGATCTGGAGCAGATCCTGGTGCAGCATACCGGCCAGTCCCTCGATCGCGTCCATGCCGACTGCGAACGCGATTTCTTCATGGGAGCGGACCAGGCGGCTGAATATGGTATAATTGATAAAGTGATCGAATCGCGGGAAACGCCGCAAAACTGACGCTGTGCCCCTGCACCTGAGCGACAATTATGCGGCGGCCGCAGAAAAAACAGTTCAGATACCGGCGTCCCCGACCGAATATATACCATGTCGCTCCAACGCTGCCCGCGCGGAAATCTGCGCGGCACACGGACGCGCAGAGCGCTATATCATAAGGAATGACAGCCAGTTAAGATCACGGCGGGTCGGTTTCGCACCGTTTCAGCTGAAAACGCCGGCCCCGGCACGACAGGCACGCCAAACAATAAACGCCAAAGGATCAGTATGGCCACCAAAAAAGGATCAGGCAAGAGCAGCCATCTGTTCTGCTCATTTTGCGGCAAAAGCCAGGATGAAGTAAAAAAGCTCGTTGCCGGACCGTCGGTCTACATCTGCGATGAATGCATTGAGCTGTGCAACGACATCATCGCCGAGGAACAGGAGCGCGAAGCCCTTTCCCTCCGGCAGACCGATGTGCCCAAGCCGCATGAGATCAAAAAATTCCTCGACCAGTACGTTGTCGGGCAGGACAAGGCCAAAAAGGTCCTGTCGGTGGCCGTCTATAACCATTACCGCCGCGTGGACTACCGCCGCGGCAAGGATGACGTCGAGCTGCAGAAAAGCAACATCCTGCTGATCGGCCCGACCGGCACAGGCAAAACCCTGCTGGCCCAGACGCTCGCGCGCATCCTGCACGTACCATTCACGATCGCGGACGCCACCTCGCTGACCGAAGCCGGATATGTCGGCGAAGACGTGGAAAACATCATCCTGAGCCTGCTGCAGGCTGCCGACTACAACATCGAGCGCGCCTCGCGCGGCATCGTCTATATCGACGAGATCGACAAGATAACCCGCAAGTCCGACACCCCTTCGATCACCCGCGACGTATCGGGCGAAGGCGTACAGCAGGCCCTGCTCAAGATCATCGAAGGCACCGTGGCCAACGTGCCCCCCAAGGGCGGCCGCAAGCACCCGCAGCAGGACTTCCTGCAGGTTGACACGTCCAACATCCTGTTCATCTGCGGCGGCGCCTTCAACGGACTCGAAAGCGTTATCCGGCAGCGCACCGACAAGAAAACCATCGGGTTCGGCGCTGCAGTCATGCGCGGCCCGCAGCAGGACGCCGCTGAAGTCATGAAGGACGTGCAGCCCGAAGACCTGATAAAATACGGGCTTATCCCTGAATTCGTCGGACGCCTGCCCGTGATCGCCACGCTGGAAGACCTTGACCGCGCCGCCCTGATCGAAATTCTGACCACGCCGAAAAACGCGCTTACCAAGCAGTACGAAAAGCTCTTCGAATTCGAGGACGTCAAGCTGCGCTTCAGCCAGGAAGTGCTCGGCGTCATCGCCGATATGGCCATCAAGCGCAAGTCGGGAGCGCGCGGACTGCGGGCCATACTCGAAGATACGATGCTCGAGATCATGTACGACCTGCCGGCAACGCCCGATGTCGAGGAGTGCATCATCAGCGAGGAAGTGATCACGAAAAAAGCCCAGCCGATCATGGTCTACGGCAAAAAGCAGGAAACAGCATAGGCTCAGCACTCCGATCCTCCCGTGCAGCCCGCATTGGTACGGCCTTTTTTGCACAGCGCCCGCACCCCGTCACACTTGCCGCGCACCGGCTTGCCCAGGGCGCACTGTCCGGCAGGCACGCGCGCCTGATAGAAGGAACCCCGCATCATGTCAACAACACCGCAATCATCCACGACCTGCACGATGATGCCCCTGCGCGACATCGTCATGTTTCCCCATATGGTCGTGCCGCTGTTCGTCGGCCGGCAGAAATCGATCCGTTCGGTTGAAAAAGCGCTTGAGGGCAACAAGCGGATATTCCTGTGCACCCAGAAGGACGCCGCCATCGACCAGCCCTCGATGGAAACGCTCCACCCGATCGGCACGCTCGCCTCTGTGCTGCAGACACTGAAACTTCCCGACGGCAGCATCAAGGTACTGGTCGAGGGACGCATGCGCTGCCGCCTGCTGGACTGCATCCCCGAAGATGACTGTTTCTGCGCCGAGATCGAAGCGGCCCGCGAAACGCTCGAGGACAATCAGGCAATCAAGGCGCTCATGCGCCTGATCCTGGACGGCCTCGACGGCTACATGAAACTCAACAAGCGCCTCCCGCGGGAAGTACTGGGCACGGCCGTTACGATCGATGACCCCGGCCGCCTTGCCGACATGCTCGCCCCGCACCTCCAGCTCACGCTCGAGCAGAAGCAGGAGATGCTCGAGATCCTCGATGTACGCGAGCGCCTCGAACGCGTCTACGGCATCATGGAAGCCGAAATTGAAATCCTGCGCACGGAGCAAAAGATCAAGAACCGTGTCAAGAAGCAGATGGAGAAAACGCAGAAGGACTACTACCTGAATGAACAGATGCGCGCCATCCAGAAGGAAATGGGCGACAAGGATGACCGCCTGGGCGAGATCAGCGAGCTGGAGGAAACCGCCAGGGAGAAAAACCTCTCCGACGAGGCGCGCGCACGGGTTGAAAAGGAGATAAAAAAACTCAAGGCCATGCCCCCGATGTCGGCCGAGGTCAATGTTGTCAGGAGCTATATCGACTGGATACTGGCCATGCCGTGGGGCGAAAAATCGGAGCTGAAAGCAGACATCGACGAGGCCGCCCGCATACTTGAAGAGGACCACTACGGGCTCAAGGACCCCAAGGAACGCATTATCGAATACCTTGCCGTGCAGAGCCTGGTTGAGGAAATAAAGGGCCCGATTTTGTGCTTTGTCGGCCCGCCCGGCGTGGGCAAGACATCTCTTGCCAAATCGATTGCCCGCGCCACGGGGCGCACCTTCGTGCGGCTGAGCCTGGGCGGCGTGCGCGACGAGGCCGAAGTCCGCGGCCACCGCCGCACCTATATCGGGGCCCTGCCGGGCAAAATCCTGCAAAGCCTGAAAAAAGCGGGCACGGACAACCCCGTGTTCCTGCTGGATGAAGTCGACAAAATGAGCATGGACTTCCGCGGCGACCCCTCGGCCGCCCTGCTCGAAGTACTCGATCCCGAACAGAACCACACCTTCAACGACCACTATATCGATCTTGACTACGACCTCTCCAAAGTCATGTTCATCACCACCGCCAATACCCTGCAGGGCATCCCCGCGGCCCTGCAGGACCGCATGGAGATCATCCGCATACCGGGCTACATGGAAAGCGAAAAACTGGCCATCGCCAACAACTACCTGTGCACGAAACAGCTCGAGGCCAACGGGCTGAGCCCAGACAACCTTGCATTCAGCGACGAATCCATTTTGCACATCATCCGGCATTTCACCCGCGAGGCCGGCGTGCGCAACCTCGAGCGCGAGATCGCATCGATCTGCCGCAAGGTCGCGACCGAGGTGGTGCGCCGCGGCCGCCAGGCCCGTGTCGCTGTGGACACGGCGCAAGTCGACTCCTACCTGGGCGTTGCCAAATACCGCTACGGTGTTGCCGAAGAAAAGGACAAGATCGGCATCACCACCGGCCTGGCCTGGACCGAGGCCGGAGGAGAGCTGCTCATGATCGAGGTCGCCACCATGCCGGGCAAGGGCGAGCTCATCATCACCGGAAAGCTCGGCGATGTCATGACCGAGTCGGCCCGGGCCGCCATGAGCTACGTGCGCTCGCGCGCGGAGCTGCTGGGGCTGGAAAAGGATTTTTACCAGAAGATCGACCTGCACATCCACGTGCCCGAGGGGGCGACACCCAAGGACGGCCCCTCGGCCGGCATCGCCATCACCAACTCGATCGTCTCGGCTCTCACGCGCATCCCGGTGCGCAGGGACGTTGCCATGACCGGCGAGATAACCCTGAGAGGGCGCGTACTGCCGATCGGGGGACTGAAGGAAAAGATTTTCGCAGCGCACCGCGGCCTGATCAGGACCGTACTGATCCCCAGGGACAATGAAAAAGACCTGAAGGACATACCGGAGAAAATCCTCACAAACATCGACATCGTCATGGTCGAACACCTCGACGAGGTCCTGAAGCTGGCCCTGCTGCCCTCGCATCCCGAGGATTTCCTCGAGAAAGAACCCGGCACGGACACGTTTTTCCAGCCGGACGGAGCTCCCCCGCAGCAGCCGGTAACGCAGTAAAAACCATCCGCCCATACCACGTCGGTATCGGAATCGGGATCGCTATCGAACCCGCATACCGAAAAAGCCCGTGTACGTCGATTGCGAACCCGATGACGATACGCGGCGCACACCATACTACAAATCGCCCTGCAGTGTGTACCGCACGACTTGATACACTCGTAACAACGCCCCCACGAGGTCATTGCGAGCGAAGCGAAGCAATCTCCCGTTTTCTGCCTGCCTGAACAAACGAGATTGCCGCGTCGTCCCGCCGGGGCGGGACTCCTCGCAATGACAGGCCCGTGGTTTTTCATGACTGCATCAAACTTGAACATTGAAGCACCTTCCCGCATTAACACTTGAATTTTTACCCCCAAACGGGTACTATCTTGACCTTTAGCACAACACCTTTAAACGGCCCGGCAGAGGTTTACAGCATCACATGGGACTTTTTTCAGGATCAGCCAGCTATACCCGCTACCGCATAACAGGCGATGTTCCCGCGGCTGTCAAGCCGTTCGCGCTTGAAAAACTGCAGTGGCACGCCTTTCACGAAATCGATCCCGGCACCTTGAGCGACAAGTCGATCGGCTGGGTTTCGGCCGAAAACATGTCGCTGGCCGCATTCGACGACATGCATTTCGCCAAGGACCCCTATTTGGTATTCTCCATGCGCATCGACACGCGTCGCATACCGCCTATCGCACTGCGGGCCGCCGTGCTGCGCGAAGAGCTCAAGCTTAAAAAGGAAACCGGCCGCGAGCGCCTCAACAAAAAACAGAAAACCGACATCAGGGAGGAGCAGATCCAGCGCCTGCTCAAAAAAGTGCTGCCCCTGCCCGCGGTCTACGAGGTCTGCTGGAACACGGCCGCCGGCGAGGTGCTTTTTTTCTCGACCTCGAAGAAAGCCAATGATGAATTCACGGCATTCTTTTACCGCTCCTTCGACCTGAAGCTCAGGGCCCTGACCCCGGTGCTGCTGGCAGGCGAACTGCGGCCCGAAACGGCTGAAACCGCTGCACAACAACCCCGGTTCGAAGGCATACTCAATGGATGAGCAGCAGGGCAAACAAAGCGCGATCGGCCGCGAATTCCTGACCTGGCTGTATTACCAGAGCGACGCGCACGCCGGCCGGATCGAGGCCGGCGGTGAGCTGTTCGAACTCTGGATCGACCGCAGGGTCGCGCTCGAGGACGACAGCATGGAGCCCGCGAGCTGCGTGTCATTCTCGGGTGACACGTTCACCAGTGACGAGCTGAAAAACGCCATCCGGTCCGGCAAGAAAATCCGCGAGGCCCGCTTCCGGCTCGAAAAGGGCGAGAACACCTGGTGCTTCACCCTGCGGGCCGACCGCATGGAAGTATCCTCCATGAAGGTAGACCTGCCCGGGGCCGATGATATCGACGAACGCTTTCACGGCCGCATCATCGCCATCAACGCGCTCAACGGTTTTCTCGATGCGTGTTTCGAGCGCTTTCTCGACAGCGTACTGAGCAAAAAATGGAAATCCGGTGGCCGCAAGGAATTCCAGGCCTGGCTGGAAGCCAAGGCCTCGTAGACCGCCACTGGGGATCAAAAAAGTCTTTTTTATACAGGCGGTTCAAAAATAGTCAGATGCAAGGCGCGCGACATCATGAGGAATGAGGCGTACTGTTATGTACGCCGCAGTGACGAATGATGAGCGGAACGCAGCAGATGACTGTTTTTCAACCGCCTGCCAGGGAATATGCCATGCTTGACATAAAATTCGTCCGCGACAACAGCGATACAGTCAAAAAAATGCTCGCCGACCGCAGCATGGATGTCGACCTGGGCGCATTTCTGGAACTCGACGCGCAGCGCCGCAGTTCGCTGCAGGAAATCGAAACCCTGCGGGCCGAGCGCAACCGCGCCAGTGACGAGATCGCGCGCTGCAAGCGCGAAAAAAAAGAAGTGCCGCCCGGGCGATTCGGCGCAATGAAAGAAGTGGGCGCGCGGATCAAAACCATCGAGGAATCCCTCAAGCAGATCGAGGAGCAGACAACCGCGTTCCTGATGAGCCTGCCCAACATCCCGCACTCCTCGGTTCCCGTGGGATCGAGCGAAGAGGACAACGTCCAGGTGCGCGCCTGGGGAACCCCGCCGCAATTCGCATTCGAGCCGCGCCAGCATTTCGATATCGGCGAGGCACTCGGCATACTTGACTTTGACCGGGCCGCCCGCATGACCGGCGCCCGTTTCAGCCTGCTCACCGGCGCAGGAGCCCGCCTCGAGCGCGCCCTGATCAATTTCATGCTCGACGTGCACACGGGCGAGCACGGCTACCGGGAGGTGCTCCCTCCCCTGATGGTCAACCGCCAGGCAATGACCGGCACGGGCCAGCTGCCCAAATTTGAAAAGGACCTGTTCAAGATCGACGGCGTCGACTATTTCCTGATCCCGACCGCCGAGGTGCCCCTTACCAATATCCACCAGCAGGAGATCCTCAGCGAAGACGACCTGCCCTGCCTCTACACCGCGTTCACGCCGTGCTTTCGCAGCGAGGCCGGTTCCTACGGCAAAGACACGCGCGGCCTCATCCGCCAGCACCAGTTCAACAAGGTCGAGCTGGTCAAGTTTACCCGTCCCGAGGACTCCTACGACGAGCTCGAAAAGCTGCTCGCGGACGCCGAGACCATTCTTCAGAAACTGGGCATCAGCTACCGCGTGGTGAGCCTGTGCAGCGGCGACCTCGGGTTCTCGGCAGCCAAGACCTACGATATCGAAGTCTGGCTTCCCGGGCAGAATGCATACCGCGAGATATCCTCCTGCAGCAATTTCGAAGACTTCCAGGCACGGCGGGCCTCCATCCGCTTCAAGCGCACGGGGGCCAGCAAAACCGAGCTGGTGCACACCCTGAACGGTTCGGGCCTCGCGGTCGGCCGCACCCTGGTCGCCGTGCTCGAGAACTGCCAGCAGGAAGACGGCAGCGTGGTCATCCCCGAGGCCCTGCGGCCCTACTTGGGCGGCCTCGAGCGCATCGACAAATGAAACGATCACGCCCTGGCAGCATACGACGATAAAAAATCATCGACATATCAAGGATTCACACAATCTAACCGGCTGTTCAAAAATGCCCGGATGCAAGGCGCGCGACATCATGAGGAATGAGGCGTACTCTTTCGTACGCCGCAGTGACGAATGATGAACGGAACGCAGCAGACGGGTGTTTTGGGGCAGCCGGCTGTTACACAGGCAAAACCATGTTTATCGCCCTTGGCCTCTTCTCCGGCGGGCTCGACAGCATCCTGGCCGCGCGCCTCTTGCAGGAGCAACAGCAGCTCCGGGTGGAGGCCGTAACCTTCGTTACGCCCTTCTTCGGCCCGGAGCGCGCCCGTGCAGGCGCAGCGCAACTTGGCATTGCCCTGCACGAGATCGACATTACCGACATGCATTTTGCCATGCTGCAGGACCCGCCGCACGGCTACGGCAAGAACATGAACCCCTGCATCGACTGCCACGCCATGATGTTCCGTGAAGCGCACAAACTGCTCGCGCGGATGGGCACAGCCGGCTTTCTTTTCTCGGGCGAGGTGCTCGGCGAACGGCCCATGTCGCAAAATCGCCAGTCGCTCGAGACGGTGGCGCGCGCATCGGGCTGTGCCGAGCTCATCCTGCGGCCCCTGAGCGCGAAGCTGCTCGATCCGACAAAGCCCGAGATCGAGGGCATGGTGCAGCGCGACAGGCTTCTCGACATACAGGGGCGCTCGCGCAAACCCCAGCTTGCGCTCGCAAAAAAATGGAACATTAGACAGTTCCCCAACCCGGGCGGAGGATGCCTGCTGACCGATCCGCCCTTCAGCCGCCGCCTGCGCGACCTGCTCGACCACAAAAAAAACATCACCCGCGCCGACCTCGATTTGCTCAGCATCGGCCGTCACATGCGCGTGCGACCCGACCTGAAAATAATCGCCGGCCGCGATGAAAAGGACAACCAGCGGATCATGTCGCTTGCTTGCGACACGGACGCGCTTCTCTCCCTTGCCGATGTTCCGGGCCCGACCGTCATCTTGCCCGGCGATGCAACAGACGAAGACCTTCTGCTGGGCGCGTGCATATGCGTCAGCTTCAGCAGCGCGCGCGACAAGGGCGAAACAAATGTGTTCCTGCACCGCAGGGGCATCAGCACAACCCTGAAGGCATCAGCGCTGCTGCGCGAGCAGATAGAAGCCTGGCTTCTGTAACAGGGTGTTAGAGATGGTACGGCAGAGGTGGAAAAATATTTTTAAGTAAAATTCAATCGTATGTACTTTTCTTTGTTCGGTTCCAAAGAAAAGTACCAAAAGAAAAGCCGCCCTGCACCTTGTCCCGACTAAGGTCGGGATGCCCTCGCGCAACGCACGCACGCGGGGGCGGCAAGAACTCTCCCGACTGACGTCGGGATCAGACAGCTTGCCGCCCTGTTTCCGCGTGCGCACGCTCCGCTCGGCTGCGCTGCAATGGGATTTTAAAACATACAACCTTAAACAGACAAAAGCTGGATTCCGGTTTTCGCTGTCCATCCTCCGTAGCAGGCTACTGCGGAGGACGGGCATTTGCCCGGAATGACAAAAATCTATCGATAACTTTTTGCAGGCGGTTCAAAAACATTCAGACGCCGTGTGTAG
>Ga0272442_10007350_pt1 | contig 14262 bp, 5 predicted proteins | sample SSMForm2O_FD_200262 | JGI IMG/M metagenome (GOLD analysis project Ga0272442, IMG submission 200262) | Marine sediment archaeal communities from Little Sippewissett salt marsh, Falmouth, MA, United States - SSM-Form-2O | ecosystem: Environmental > Aquatic > Marine > Wetlands > Sediment ...
GCGCGCCCAGCCGAACGAGTAGAAGAACCAGGGCGTGTAGGCCACGTTCATCCCGAGCTCGTCGAAGCACCAGGCAGCCGCCCAGTCGAAGTCGCTCGTGTCCATCGCATACGTGCCGTCGGTGGCCCGTGTGAACTTGGGGGAGGGGAGGATGCCGGGGCACACGCGTCGCTCGGCGAGGAAGGCGTACCACTTCTTGAGCGCCTCCTGGCGCGTGCCGGTGGCGCCGCCGAACATGCGGGTGAAGGGCTCTCGGAAGTCGTAGATGACCTTCACGTGGCTGCGGGTGGGGAGCGTGAAGCTGCGGACGGTGACCTCGAGGGGGATGGCGAGGGCGGGCGCGTTGGCGGGGCGGACGGTCAGGGTGCCGCGATAGGTGCCGGGCGTGGCGTCGGGGGGCACGTGCACGGTGGCCCAGATGGGCTGCGTGGTGTAGGCGGGGAGGGCGAAGGGCGTGCAGGGCGGGAGGGGGTCGGGCCACAGGCCGGCCCAGCCGTCGCAGCCTGTGCGGCCTCGGGGCGGGAGCTTGCGGTGCCAGGCCGGCACGTCCACGCGGTAGTAGCTGCTCGGGTGGTCGATGGGCACGTAGCCCACGAGGCTGATGGCGAGGTCGGGCAGCGCCTTGCCCGCCTTGTTGCGGGGCGGGTCGACGGCCACGGCCACGTCCGCGAGGTCGCGGGTGGCGCGGAGAGCGAGCTGGAAGGGCTCGCGCTCGTTGCGCGCGGCGGAGACGGCGATGGCCTTGGGCGGCGGTGCCGGCAGGTCCTCGCGGAAGACCTTCACGATGGGGTTCACGAGCCAGGCGGTGTAGCCTCGGCGCTCGGAGTCGCGGTCGGCCAGGTCGCGGTGCGGCTGCGTGGTGCCCACTAGCGCCTCGACCGCCTCGCCGAAGAACACGTCGTCGTGCCACACGGTGCCGTGGGCGTTCATTGTGAGGTGGAGGCTCACCGTCGCGCAGTCGGCCGGGGTCTGGATGAGGCCGCGGAGCAGCGTCCAGCCCTGGTCGCCGGAGAGTGCGGGGCCGATGCCGAAGTGTTTGACGCGCTCGCACAGTTTGCCCTCGGCGTCGTGGAAGTGGCCGTGGAGCTGCACGGAGCCATCCACGTCCTTGCACCGCAGGGCGGCTGCGTAGAGGTAAGTCGCGAGGGGTTTCACGGGCAGCTCGGCCGTGTGCCAGCCCGACCAGCGGAGCGGGGCGTCGGCCGGGATGTCGAGCCGCGCGCAGCGCGTGCCGCTGTGGGGATCGCCGTCGGTGGCCGCGCGGTAGAGCTTGCCGGCGGCCTGGTCGCTCTCGGCCGAGAGGATCCATCCCGAGGGCAGGGGCTGGCCCTTCTCGAAGCTGGGGTTGGCCACCAGGTTGGCCGGGCTCTTCACCAGATCGGCGTAGCCCATTGCCTTGCGTTCCGGCAGCAGGCGGAGCGGCGAGGGCCGGCTGAAGTAGGCGTGGAACGATGCCTCGGAGCGCGGGGGCACGGCGGCGGCGAAGACCACCTGGTCGCCCATCTTCAGCGAGGGCACGACGGCTCCCGAGGCGGGGTCGACCACGCGGATGCGGGCCTCGCGCTCGGCCCGCGGGATGCGGCGGACCAGCGACGCGAAGTCGGCGGCCACGAGGGGGCGGATCGCCGCGTCGGCCCAGTTGCGCACCTTGAGCTCCACGCGGTGGCTCGCGCCGCCCACGCTCCACGAGCCGCGAACGGGCACCACGGCCAGGCTGCGGCGCTCGACCGCGCCCGCCTGGGCACGCAGCGGAGCCTTCTTGGTCAGCAGCACCAGCCGTGCGTCGTCGAACCACGCCGTGCCCGTGCCGTAGAGCACCGTGCCGATGCTCGCCCGCACCGCGTCGGGCGGCGTGTGGAACGCGATGGTCACCTGCTTCCAGTCGTAGGTGCCATCCCCAGCGTGGGCGACCTGGTTGATGGCCATCGGCTTGTCGCCGTGCACGTGCACGTACCAGCCCACGCGGCCCTTCACGTCCTTGGCCTTCACCCATGCCTCGATGCGGTAGTCGGAGTCGGGGGCGACCCCGATATCGTCCTGGACCCACTTGACCCACCGCGGCTCGGCGCCCGGGTTGACGTCGCAGCGGGTGCAGCGCTTGCCGCCGTGGGGGGCCTCGGCCACCCACGCGACGCGGTGGGCTGGCGTGGTATCGACCTTGCGCCAGCGGCGGGGTGCGTCGTTGCCCTCCTCGAAGCCGCCGTTCGCGAACGGCGCGGCGCTGCCCAGAGGGTCGGGCACGGGCCACGCGCTCGGGTTATCGCTGTAGACATAGACGGTCTGGGAGCCGCCATTCCTGCACTCGGCACCGAAGACCAGGCGGTCGCCCTCGGCGAGCAGGCCGTCGCGCCTGGGGCTTCCATCGGCACCCGCCACGTCGTAGAGCAGCTCGCTCCCGTCCGCCAGACACACGCGGAGGCCTGCCACGGCGTGGCCCGCGAGGGCCAGTTGGCCGGGCTGGGTGCCGACGCGGACCCCGACCGCCCGGCCCATCGCGTGGCTGCCCGTCGCGTTGTGGACGACGACGGGGACGCGGCAGCGCCAGTAGCCTCCGCCTGGGTACGAGAGCACGCCCTGCCAGCCCGCGGCGGCCAGGGCGGAGCCAGCCGCGGCCGCCATCAGGGCCGCGGACCACCGGAGTTTCCGCATGGAGATTCTCCTCATGAATCGCGCGGGGAGATTGTAGCCCCGCGCCGCCCATGGCGCAACGGAGCCGCGATGAATGCCCGAGGCCGGGCGCGAACGGCGCCAGCAGGTTTCCCCGCCGATCGTCAACAGAACTTGATCCCTGGCCGCCTCCTGGCTATACTTCCCGGGGCCAAGCCCAAGTGACCCGAGTCAGGAATAAGGGAGCAGGTGATCGGCGCCCTGGGTTCCGTTACCCGATTCTCCTGTGGCAGTTGCTACGGACTTGCCGACTCCGAGTTGTGGTGCGAGGCGTGCGAGGGTCGGCTGTGCGAACTCCCAGCATTGGACCACAGGGCGTCCGCCGTCGTGCACCGTTGCCGCCGACGCACGCTCTATCGCGCCACGTTGCCCCTGCGCACCGGTCCCACCGTCGTGTTCATCAAGGAACACCTGCACAATGGGACTCGCCGCAGCCTGTCGGACGGATGGGTCTCGCGGCGGCCCGAACGCGCCGCGCGCGCCGCGCGAGCGCTCACCGCGGCAGGCTTCCACACCTTCCTGCCCATCGCCACGGTCCACTGCCGCTCCGCAGACAGCGGTTGCGGCTCCTGGCTCGTCTTCCGTCCCGTCCAGGGCACCGCGCTGGAGGAGTGGCTGGCGACGCATCGCGCCGGCGAGCACAGGGAGCGCGTGCTCAACGCGCTGGCGAACGAGGTCGCCCGGCTCCACGAGGCAGGCTTCTGGCACGGCGACCTGAAGGCCAAGAACGTGGTGCTCGCCACGGACGACGGCAATGGGAGCAGCAGAGAGCCGGCGCTGGCGTTTGTGGACCTCGATGGCCTGGGCCGCTGCCCGTGGTGGCTTCCGGCGGGCCTGCGGCTCCGGGCGTGCCTGGACCTGCGCACGCTCGTGGCGCACCTGGCGCGCTGCTGCTCGCCGGACGAGCTCGCCCAGTTTCAGGCGGACTACTGCGCGGCACGGCACTTCGGCCCGCGCCGACGCCGCGTGCTGAGCGCGGTCGTGCGTTTCCCCCACAAGGCAGTCACTCGCCACGATCGTGCGAAGGCCAGGCGCACGGGCCAGGAGCTGCCCAGGGGGCAGAACAGGCTGTTTGCTCTCCTGGGGAACAGCGGGGGCGGGGGGGAGGACGAGGCCGTGCGCTGAGCCGTCTCTACGAGGCCGGCTTGACCTTCAGCGCGCAGTCGATCGCGAAGTCGGGCAGCGGGATGATCAGCGCGTTGCCCTGGGCCTTGATGTCGAGCTTCGCGGTGATCGTGCCCTTATGCGTGTCCCACACCTCCACGCGATACTGGCCCGGGGTGTAGCCCGTGAGGAGCACGGACGTGCCCTTGAACGCGCGCGATCGGCTCGACTTGGGCATGCTCTCCATCGCGCTCTTCGAGTAGACCCACACGTAGGCCTTGCGGGTGTTCTGGAGGGACATGGCGCCCAGGTCGTGGTGGGGGTTGGGGAAGGTGGGGATGCGCTGCACGAGGCTCTCGCCGCGGCGCTCCTCGCCGGCGTGGTAGGCGGCCAGGGCCTTGAAGTTCCAGTAGAGGTCGTCGCTCTCGATGAACTGGAACCACCACAGCAGCGGGGTGCCGGCGGTGTGGGTCATGTAGGTGGCCCACATGCCGGCGTGGAGGTGGGCTCGCAGGACGGCGGGGGGCGAGCCGAACGGGCCTGCCCCGCCGTACTCGGTGACGATTCCGGGCTTGCCGTAGCCGTTGAAGCAGGCCGCGCTGGCGACCACGTAGCGGATCAGCGGCATCGAGTAGATGTCCGTCGCGTTGTAGTCGATGCCCGGCAGGCTGGCCAGTGTGGGCTTGATGCGGCCGTAGTTGGTCGAGAAGTGCGTGGTGAGCAGGTGGTCCCAGGGGTCGATCTGGTCGAGGTACTCGGTCATCTCGCGGTGCCACTGGACCTTGGGCGCGGCCTCGACGTCGTTGGCGTGGAAGTTCCACGAATCGCCCACGAGGTCGACCTCGCTCCACAGCTCGATGCCGGCGATGCGGGTGCTGTAGCCCCAGCGGGCGATGATGTAGCGCAGCTTCTTCTTGTAGATTTCCTTGGCGTAGGGCAGGCGGAAGAAGTCCTGCGGGCTGCCCAGGAAGCCGCCGTTGATCTCGTTGTAGGGATTGTCCTCCCACTCGGGGTCGGTCCACGTGGAGGCCTTCCCATGGTTGTCGACCACCAGGTGGAGGTAGAGGTCGTGCTTCTTGGCCAGGTCGACCAGATAGTCGAGCCGCCAGGCGGAATGGAGGTTGTAGCGGGTGAGTCCGTTGTAGTTCCTCCAATCCCGAAGCCACTCAATCCCCACCCACCACGAGCACATCCACACCTCGGCGAAGTTCTCGCCGTTCGCCGCCATCCGCTTGAACAGGTAGTCGTAGACGAACGTGCCGTGGTCGGGCATGATGTCCGCGCCGATCGCCTCCTGGATTTTCACCGCGCGCGGCGTGTCGTCCGTCGGCGAGTGGACGTTGTGCCCGATGGGGTAGAACCACTCCCCGTTGTCGAACGCGAAGTAGTTGGGGTCCTTCTTGCACACTCGCACGAAGCCGCGGCTTTCGGAGTCGACGCACAGGAACGCCCGCTTGCCGGTGACCAGCCGCTCCTTCTTCGCGCCCTTCTCGTCCTCGCCGCCCGCGTGCAGGCGGTCGGGCGTGTAGTCCACCCGCAGGTAGTAGCTGTGGGGGCCTGCCACCACGGGGGCAAACCGCACCTTCCAGCGGCCCGCGCCCACGGGGATCAGCTCCTCCCTGTCGTTCTTGATCCGGCGAACGAAGTCCTGACTGAAGAACGCCGGCACCCACGACGCCTTGCCCTCGGGGTCCAGGAAGCAGGCGTCGATGCGGATGTGCTCGGGGTCGAAGGGGTTGGTCACGTGGCGGTTGATATCGAACGTGATCTCGAACTTCTCGTATCTGCCCACTTCCAGGCCGTTCTCGCGGAGATTGAGCACCCGCAGGGGCGCCTCCTTCGGCGCCACGCGGTGGGTGCGCACGTCGTCCAGATAGAAGCGCCCCTTGAACTCGCTGTTGCTGAAGAACTTCACGCCGATCTGGTTCATGCCGCGCGCGGTCACGCTGTCCCAGAGCTTGTGGTGCGCGCTGGGCCGCAGGTGAGGGCTCGACGCACTGATCTCCAGGCTCACTTCGTTCCAGCGGCCCCGCTCGAGCGAGCGCTCGAAGAAGTGCTGGAACCACAGCCCATCCTTGTTCTTCAGAAACAGCATGGTCTTCACGTCGTCCGGCGCCTCGCGAGGCACGTAGACGTGATAGACGATCCGCCCGATCAGGTCGATGTGGTAGTTCACGCGGCGAAACACGGAGACGGGGCGCGGGAAGTCGACGTCCACCTGGAGCGAGTAGCCGCCCTCGTGGGCCTTCTGCGCGCTGCGGGCCACCCGCGTGTCGCGCGACTCCCATTCGTCCGTCCCGCGCTCGAAACGCCACCGCGGCAGACGCGGGCCGGTTCCCGCGAGTGCCCCAGCCGCCGTCGCCAACGCGAGCGAGAGGGCAAGCACCCTGTTCATCGCACTGCTCCCTTCACGCCACACGGGTCCCACCACTCCCGATCGTACCGCAAACCGGCCCCGGTAGCAAGCGGCATGCCCGCTCACCCGCCACGCACGCCGCGCCGACGGACGCATCACGCCTCCGCAGCTCACGAGCTCGATTTCTTGGACTTGGGCTTCGGCCGGCTCCGGGGCGCCGATGGCTGCTTGCGCGAGGACCGGGCCGACGAGCGCTTCGGCGACGCGTTGGCCGACGTCCTCCCGCTGCCTGTCCCCTCCGACTTCGTGGCCGGTTTGGCCGCGGCCCTCCTCGCCGTCGTGCTCTTGGCCTTGGCCTTGGCTTTCGCCTTGGCTTTCGGCTTCGGCTTCGACCTGTCCTTTGCCTTGCTCCTGGGTCTTGCGCTTGCCTTGGACTTGGCTGCCTTCTTGGCCTTGGCCTTGGCCGCCGCCTTGGCCTTGGCCGCCGCCTTGGCCTTGGCCGCCGCCTTGGCCTTGGCCGCCGCCTTGGCCTTGGCCGCCGCCTTGGCCTTGGCCGCCGCCTTGGCTTTGGCCGCCGCTTTGGCCTTGGCCGCCGCCTTGGCCTTGGCCGCTGCCTTGGCTTTGGCCTCCGCCTTGGCTTTGGCCTCTGCTTTGGCTTTGGCCTTCGCCTCCTCCCTGGCCTTGGCTTTGGCCTCAGCCTTGGCCTTGGCGCGTGCCTTGGCCTCCTGGCGCGCCTTGCGCTTCGCCTCGCGGGCCGCCGCCGCCATCTCGGCGATTCTCCGCTTCCCTCCCTCGCATTCCTTCCGCAGTATGCACGTCTTGCAGTCGAAATCCTTCTTCGTGCACACCTTACTCGCGTGGGTGTAGAGAGCGTTGTAGATGAAGTAGGCATCCCGGGCCGGCATCACCCCCACCATGCCAGCCTCGATCTCGGCCTCCGTGGCTTCCTCGCTCACCAGGCCCAGCCGCCGCACCACCCGCGCAATGTTGGCACCCACCAGCACCCGGTCGTATTGATAGACCGTGTAGAGGATCGCGGCCGCCGCGTGGTGGGGCAGGCCCTCGATCTGGAGGAACCAGTCCTTGAGCTCGTCCCGGGAAAGCGCGGCGAGCGACGCGAAGTCGAACGAGAAGAGCACCTCGACCCCGCGGCTCAGGACGCGCTTGATGAACGCCCCCTTGCTCGGCGGCAGGCCGCATGCCTCGACGATGGTCGTGACCTCCGAGGTGACGCTCACGCGCAGCTCATTCCAGTCGACGAACTCCTCGGCCAGGTTCACATACGCCAGGCGGGCGCGAGCAGGCGGCGCATCGAGCCACAGCACCGCCATCACGATCTGGTCGAGGAACGAGTCCTTGGGGTCGGGGAGTGCAGGCAGCTTATAATGCTTCGCCCACAGTGTCCGAAGGCGGCGCGTCTTCCGAACGGAGAGTTTGGTCGGCATCGTAAGCCTCGATAGTTCCGATACTTAATGGGAACCCGAAGGTCTGCCACCTGCCTCGCGGGGTTCTGAGCAGTCTACCGATTCCCCCGCGGAGAGTCAACCGGATTATGCCCGGCCCGGCCATCGTGGGCCTGCTCGGCTCGGCCCATGGCCCCTGCCTGCATCCTCACTGTCCGCCGAGCCCCTCCGCCCCGGCCAGTGCTCCGACCTGCCGCACGTAGTCGTCGATCCGGAACTTCCGCCGCAGGCCGTTGGCGTTCATATACCGAACCGTGCCGAAGACCGGCCGCTCGGTCCACGGGCGGTCGTGCTTGCCGAAGACCCAGGCCACCCCCGCAAATGAATTGGGGTCGCGGCCATCGAGGAAGTACTTGTTGTTGAGTCGCAGGGTGGTTCGGAAGGCGAACTGGGGGGTGCGTGTCCATTCGAGGATCTTCTTGCCCCAGTACATGCGCATGTAGTTGGCCATCTTCCCGGTGACGGCCATCTCGCGCATCGCGGCGTTCCAGTAGGGGTCGTCGGTGCGTGCCTCCTCGAGCTGGCGGGCGGAGTAGACGGGCTCGCGGGGGTCGGGGCGGTGCTTGGCGAGTGTGGCGCGCGCCCAGTCGGGCAGGCAGCGGTAGGAGTCGTAGCGGGGGTTGTGGAACACGAAGTTCAGGCTCAGTTCGCGCCGCACGATGAGCTGTTCGAGGAAGGCGTCCCGTGCCTCCTGCCCCACGTGGTGGGCTCGCCGCACCTCGAGGGCGATGTAGAGCGGCGAAATCTGGCCGAAGTGCAGGTACGGGCTCATGTCCGAGCAGATGCCCAGGCTCGGGTCGCCGCGGCTCTCGGCGTAGCGGGCGAGCTTCGTAGCGATGAAAGCGTCGAGCCGAGCCTTCGCCTGCGATGCACCCCCTACGTAGAAGCTCTGGCGCCCCACGCTACCGTCCACGTCCAGGCCGCCGAGCACGTCCTCGATGTCCGAGAGGTCGAGGCTGTCGAGCGCGAGGCCGAGCGAATCCCGCTCGAGCCGACGCTCGGCGAGCGGCACGAGGAACTCGGGGAGACGCCGATGGAGCCGGGGCCGGAGCGTGGCCGCCGCATACTCCTCCTTGCGCGAGACGGCCTTGATGGGCACCACCGCGTCGGCCTCCACCTGCACCACGGGGCAGGTGCACTGCCTGGCCACGTGGCCGCGCCACCGGCGCTGGATGCGGGTGTACCCGCGGTCGGCGATCACAAGCGACGCGTCGGCGGCCAGCTCCACGGCCGCCTCCTCGGGCGAGCGGCGCCACACGACGAGCTGCACGCCCCGCTCGCGGAGCGCACGTTGCGTCTCCCGCAGCCCCTCGAGCATGAAGGCATAGTGGCGGAGCGTGGCCTCCGGGTAGGCGTCCGTGATGCCGAAACAGGCCACGAGCGGCTGGGCCAGCTCGTTGGCACGCTCGATGGCGTGCTCGAGCGCGTGGTTCCACTCCGCCCGCTGCGACGCCTGCATCCAGTAGAGCACGTAGCCCCCGCGCCGCACGTCCGCATAGTTGAGCCGCTGCACCCGCTCGCGCTGGATCATCCCGCCACTCCCTTCCCCGTCCAGCATAGCGCCGGCGTGTGTGAAGTCAAGACCTCGATGCGCACGGGGTTGACAGCCCCTCCGTCGTCCCCTATCCTTCAGGCCGCGCCGCCCGAGCGGCGACGCCGCACCCACGTGCCAGACAGCAAAGGACATCCGCATGCGGAGCCGGGTACAGACGCGCCTTCTTGCTGCCACTCTTGCACTCACGGCGGGGGCCGCCGCGCCGGCCGCCAGCTTCCCACGGTCGGACTTCGAGGCCAACCCCGCCGAGGCCGGTTGGTCCCTCGGCCACCACCCCCACCAGACGCCGAAGGGGTCGTGGATCGACACGACGAGCGCCTCGGGTCGCCACGCGCTCCGCGTGGAGAAAGGCTGGTGGGCGAGCCCGCGGTTCGAGGTCGAGCCGTTCGCCTGCTACCGCCTTCGCTTCGCCGCAGCCGCCGAGGGCAAGGCCTACTGGAGCGTGCAGTTCTTCGACGCCGCGGGCCGTGTCCTGGCCGCCGACCACTACGCGAGCATCTACCCGAGCGAGGAGTGGCGCTCCTACGAATTCTGCTTCCGCAGCCGGCTCAAGGCCGCCACGGCCGAGGTGCGCTTCCAGGCCATGGCCGCCCCGCTCCTCGTCGACGACGCGGCGGTCGAGCCCATCTCGCGCCCCGACGTGGCGCGGTGGGCCGACCGCATCTACGCTGCCATCCCGCCCATCGACGCCCAGGCCGTGCCGCCCCCGAGCAAGCTCCTCGCCCGCACCCTCGCCCGGCTCCGCAAGGGCGGCACACTCCGCATCGTGCTCCTCGGCGACAGCATCATGAACGACACGGGGAACTCCGCCTTCGACGTGCTCATCGAGCGCCTCTACCCCCGCGCCCGCATCGAGCTCATCCACTCCGTGCGCGGCGGCACCGGCTGCCCCTACTACCGCAGGGAGAACCGGGTGCAGAGCTACGTGCTCGACCTCGAGCCCGACCTGCTCATCATCGGCGGCATCAGCAACGGCCACGACCCCGAGGCCATCCGCGACGTCGTCCGCCAGGTGCGAGCAAGGAGCGACCCCGACATCCTTGTGCTCTCGGGCGCCGTGGCCCCCTGGGAGCTTTTCCTCGACTACGTGCGGAAGCTGCCCGCCGAGAAGCGGCAGCCCGCCATCGAGCGGGCGAAGCACTACCGCCCCCGCCTCGCCCGAATGGCGGCGGAAGAGAAGGTGGCCACCCTGGACATCCGCGCCCTCTGGGACGCCTACGTCGAGCGCATCCGCAAGCCCCCAATGTGGCTCCGCCGCGACCCGCCCCACGCCAACGCCCGCGGCCACCAGGTGCTCGCTCGCATCCTCGCTGCCTACTTCGCTCCCCGCGAGGGCGGCGACGCCGCGCCCTGAACGCCACGCTCAAGGGAGCACGCCATGCGACCGAGATGGCTCGCGACCCTCGCTATCGCCCTCGCCGCACTGCGGGCCGCCTGCGGGGCCGATGCCTCGCTCGCCCTCCTCGGCACCCGCTTCACACCCGATGCCGGCTTCCCACACGGCAAGGCCGTCCGGCACGGCATCTTCATCCCCCGCCTCGACGCCGGGGCGCGCATCACCCTCACCCTGAGGAACGACGCCACGGCACCCGCCGACGTGCAGTCGCTGACGATCAACGGCACCGACTTCGAGGCCCTGCCCGCCGTGCCCATCGGCCGCCACAACCCCGACTCGAAGTGGTGGATGCTCTGGCCCAATCCCGTGCCGCCAGGCAGGGCCGCTGTCCTGCGCCTCCGCGTCGCCGATGCCGGCGTCCTGGGCGCGGCTCCCGCGCGCATCGAGCTGGTGGGGGAGGGGGGGACGCACCGCTTCGAGGCGCCGCTCGCCGAGGCGCCGCTCTGGATGCCCTCCGTCGGCTTCTCGCCCGACCTGAAGACCTTGACGGCCTACGCGGCGAACCGCGGCACCGCGCCCATCACGCTCCCTCGGGGCGGCGGCCTGAGCCTCGACGGAAAGCCCGTGGAGGCCGCCCTTCCCCAGCGCACGCTGGAGCCGGGCGACGTGGTGCCCATCACAGCCCGCCTCGCCGAGCCGCTCCAGGCCACCCGCCTCCTGTGCCTCGCCGTGGCCGCTGAAGGCGGCCAGAAGGCCGTGGGAGCGCTGCGCGTCTTCCCGTCGCGATTCGGCGTCACCTTCTGGGGCTCGCGCTACGGCATCGACGAGGCCGACGCCGTCCGCCACCACATCGACCGCGATATCCCCGGCTACGGGCAGTTCGTCGACGAGCCCATCGGCGGCCGCGTGCCCACGATGACCCTCCGCGACCGCATCGTCGCATCCCTGCGCAAGAGCCCCCAACGCCCCATCATGACGCAGTACACCGGCTATGAGGAGAACCTCATCTACTGCGGCATGGCCGACGTGCACATGACCCACCACGGCAACACCGAGCAGGATCTCTCGCACTATCTCACGTGGCCCCGCCCCATCTGGTACCTGCCGCAGAATGCCTGGGGACGCAAGGAGGGGATCGGGCGGGCCGAGCACTGGTATCCCCTCGAGGACCTCCGCCGCGAGGCCTTCGAGGGCATCGCACACGGGGCGAAGAACATCCAGTGGTTCACCTACATCAACCTCTGGGAGCAGGGCTACGGCCGCGGCGGCGGCGTGGACCTGGCGCGGAAGCACCAGGACTTCTATATGCCCGGCGCCATCGGGAATCCCGTCACGTGGGATCGCGTGGGCCGCATCTCGGCGGCGCTCCAGGTGGCCGGGCCTCGCCTGGCTGTCAGTTGCCCCGCATGGCGGGCCGTCACCGGGGAGAAGGTCGAGGTGACCACCGTTCTGAGCGGGGCGGACGGCGCGGCCGTGGCCCTCGTCGACCACCGCACACCCCACGGCTTCTACAAGCAGACCGAGCCCCTGTGCCGCCAGCGCATCCTCTACGGCCTGGCCGTCCGCGCCCGCGTGCCCGCCTGGGTGAAGGCCACCCGCGCTTTTGCCATCGACCCCTTTGCAGGCATCCTCGATGTGCCGATGAAGCGGGGGGCAGACGGCTTCGTCGAGCTCACCGTCGATGAGCTCGAGGGAGCTGCCCTCATTATTCTCGGCGACGCCGCCGCCGGCAAGGCGCTCCGCAAGGCCTGGGCCGAGCGCTCGGCCACGCTCACCTCTGACGACGATGCACGCTCGGACGCCCTCGCGGCGGCCGCCGCACCCCCGCCCAAGCCCTGGCGCGCCCCCGAATGCCACCACCGCCTCCGCTTCGAGGCATCGAACCCAGGGGCACAGCCCGCGGCGGCCATCGCCGCATCGCTCCCGCTGCCCTGGCGCCGCCCGCTCGACCCCGCATCGCTCCGCGTCTTCGACGAAGGCGCCGCGAAGCCCACTCCCCTCCCCGTCCACACACGAACCGAGGTGCCCTACGAGGATTTCTCGGACCCCGGCCTGGCGGCGCGCGGCGACCTCTATGTCTCACCCCGTGACCGCCAGGACCTCGTCCGCCACGCCGTGAGCGGCGGCGTCCTCACGTCGACCGCCGCACCGCCGCCCGACCGCTCGCAGCTCTGGTACAAGGTGGCGCTCAAGCACCCGAAGCCGTGGGGCCGAGGCCGCTGGATCCCCGCCGACCTGCCCATCCTCGTCTTCGACATCCGCCGCACCGGCTGCCCCCACGCCATCTGGCTCAACCTCAAGTTCGACCTCGACGCCGATGGGCGCGAAGACCGCGGCATCGGGGCAGGCTTCCGCAACTTCCGCGACTCCGATACCGTCGCCGTCGACCACCTGCCCGACGGCTGGCTCCGCTGCCGCTGCAACGTCGAGCGCGCCTTCCACCAGCGCTACCCGGATCGCGAGTTCCGCGGCAGCTATGCCTTCTGGTTCCAGGTGGTCGTGCGTCCAGGCAGCCCCAAGAGTCCCGAAGCCTGGAGCCTCCGCCGAATCGCCGCCGCGGGCGCCCGCCTCACGGTGAAGCCGCCGAAGCCGCTCGCACCCGGCGAAACCCGCCGCCTCGCCGCCTACTTCAACCTCGCCGACAACGGGCCTACCCGCCCCAGCCCAGCCGCCCTGCCGGCACCCCCCGAGGGCGCCGTCCGCGTGCGCATCGCCGCGGAGCCCGTCGAGCAGGCTGGCCTCGCGGCGCGGATCGCCGGCACGAGCATCATCGTCACCACCGATGCAAACGTGGGGCGACTCTGGCTCCGCCACGTGGCCGCCGACGGCACCGTGCGCCACCAGACGCTCCTCCGCCCCGCCGTCGAGCAGGGCTTCCGTACCTCGCTACCCGCACCCATGCAGCCCGGGGACGTGCTGGCCTGCTCGCCCGTGCAGCCCAGCGGCGAGGGAGCCCTGTTCTGTTTCGCACACGACGGACGTCCCATGACCGCACGCGACCTCGTGCCCGACGCCCAGGTGGTGCCGCCCCGCTGGAGCCTGCCCGCCGACGCCACGGTGTGGTCCGTCGATATGACGCCCGACGCGCAGCACCTCCTGGTCGCCCAGGGCACGGGCGTCCGCCTTCTCGCCCCCGACGGCTCGCTGCGCTGGAGCAAGGCCTATCCGGGGCGGGTCTTCTACGCCCGCTTCGGCCGCGACCGCATCTACGTGGCTGCCAACCTCGCGGAGACGCCGCGCGTCGAGTACCCCGAATCCCACATCCTCGCCTACGACCTCGCGGGCACCGAGCTCTGGCGCCACAAGGTGGGCGACACAATTCTCTCGCTGAGCGCGGGCGCCGGTGGCGGCGGGCTCGTCTACTCGCGCTGGAACGGCCAGGTGGTTCGCCTCGGCGCCGATGGCCAGGTGAAGTGGGCGGCGCGCGGCCCGGGGCTCTACACGTGGGACGTGCAGGCACTCGACGACGGCGGCGCCGCCGGCATCGGCTCGTTTGGAGCCATCCGCATCGCGCCCGACGGTGCGATCGCCCAGCGGCTGCGCCTCCGCGAGCCCCCCATCGCCTGCACGGCAGCCCCCGACGGCTCCCTCATCGCCTTCTCCGGAAACCAGGTGCACCTCGCGCCGCCCGACGCCAAGGAGACCGTTGCCGTCCGCATCGGCCGCAACCCGCGCGCCCTGGCCATCTCGCCCGACGCGAAGCTCGTGGCCGCCGGCACGTGCGACGGCGTCCTCGCCCTCATCGGCACCGATGGGAAGGTGCTGTGGACGAAGCGCCAGC
>Ga0272442_10007351_pt1 | contig 14262 bp, 11 predicted proteins | sample SSMForm2O_FD_200262 | JGI IMG/M metagenome (GOLD analysis project Ga0272442, IMG submission 200262) | Marine sediment archaeal communities from Little Sippewissett salt marsh, Falmouth, MA, United States - SSM-Form-2O | ecosystem: Environmental > Aquatic > Marine > Wetlands > Sediment ...
GGGATTGTGGATCCGGACTTTAAGCAGTTGTTCAAAAATCTGGGACACGTATGTGATCCGGGGATGACGGCAACCGATCAGGCGATATTGGATGTGATGTTGAACATGACCGATGGTCCCTGCAGTGAAAGAGTAGATTGAAAATTTTGTAAAATTTATCTATTTTCCTTCTTTTTTATTTCAAAACCATCCTCTATCCAAGAAATATAACCATCCTAAATTTGGGTAAAAAATAATGGTTGTTTTGTTTTTATTCAATTTCGACAAGGTAATACGAATATAAGTTTCTAATTCTCTCAAAAGAAGTGTAAGGCAAAAAGCCTCTATCGTTTCATCTATCAATCGATTTTTAAGGGAAATTTATGAGATATAGTAATCTACAGAGCAATTGATTTTTTACACATTTTTTAAGATTTGCATAAAGATATGGCAAAAGTTTAAATAGAAAAAGAGAAAAATAAAAAATAAATTTGTATAAGCTTTTGCAAGTGGATTGTAATAAATATGATTGTATAATAGCACTTAAATAGTTCGTTATAATTTAAGCGCTCATATTTTGTTTTGCAACTAACTTAAATACCTCTCTCGAGAGAAGAAAATTTGTTGTTAAGATCCCGTAAAACACCTCAATTTATTAGATGAATGAGTTACTTATATTTTAATTTATGCTAAAATATTTTTAAAAGAAGGATTTTTTTACATAATGACGTATATATAATATATACAATAAAGAGAACATATTTGATCGTCTAATTATTAAAATAATCGCAGGATTTATTATATGAAAATAATCATTTTCATATAAATCATGTTTACCTAAAAAGATGTAGCAAGAAATACTGTCATTTTTTCTTGCTACATCTTTTTGTTTTAATTAGACTTTTTCAAAGTAGAAAAAATTGTTTAAATTTCTTTCGGGTTTGTTTTGGTATTGCAAAGATTGTATAAAGCCATCAAAAATATTTGAGTGTAAATTGTCATTGGATATTGATTAATCTTTCTGTACGCAGTCACCTTTGAATGGAACTTGAAGAGCAAGAGAAAAGGAGGTGGTAGACAGTTTTAGCAGAATAATTGTTTCTCTTATTATTATATTCATGAGGAGGTTATATTATGAAAAAGTTTGTATTGATTAGTTTGTTGTTAGTTGTAGTTTTGATGTTTAATGGTTGTTTTATGACCAAGCCGGATATCGTTGAGACAGCAATCAATGATGGGAATTTTACAACACTCGTAACCGCTTTAACTGAAGCGGGACTCGTTGAAACTCTCCAGGGTGCAGGACCTTATACTGTATTTGCTCCCGATGATGATGCATTTGATAAGATTGATCCAACAACATTAGCAGCTATAATTGCTGATGTTCCAACATTGACTAAAATATTGCTTTTCCATGTGGTAAGTGGAAAGTATTTAGCAGCGGATGTTGTGGCATTGACAGAGCTTACCTCGGTAGAGGGAAGCACTTTAGCCATTGTGGTTAACGGAAGTGTAACCATTGATCAGGCGACGATTACGGGTACTGATATTGAGTGCAGTAACGGTGTTATTCATGTAATTGATACAGTTATGATTCCGCCAACTGTCACATTATAATTTCTTCTGCAGGGAAAGCATGTAATGGCTTTCCCTGCAATCTAAATCCCCAGGAAATTTCCAATAAATATTTACTTTAATCCTTTGTTTCTCTATGAGATTAATGAAATAGAGAAAAAGTGATGACTGAACTACATTTTACCTGACTCACTATATTTTTAGGAAATAGTTGTGCTATGAAAAATATTATTGAAACAGCAATTGAAAATGGTAATTTCAAAATTCTTGTTTGGGAATTACTGGGCACATAAATTAAATCAACCTAAAAAAGGTGAGAAAAATCATTTCACTGTATTCGCACTATCAATGAAGTTTTTTGAATGATTGGCGATTGTTTTATAAATTAGGATAATTAATGCTGAAGCAAAGCAGCAGTGATAAATGATGCTGCTTTGATTTTTTTGCTCTGATGCGTTTGAGATGAAATTGCCTTTATAAATTCATTTTACCTCATTTGAATATTTTTAATTAATAATACTCTATTGGAAGATCGCATTCATGATTATTTTTATCTTAGTGAAAGAGTAAAGAGAACTTTAGATTGGTGCAAATAAAATGACTTAAAATTAGATAAATAATGTATAATAATATAATGATGACTCATTAAGAATCGTTTTCGAAAGAAATGATTCTTTTTAAAAAATAGAATATTTACAATTAAAAACGTTATGTATCAGATTGGAAGAGTGAATCTATGGAAAAAGATTTAATAAAAATTTTTAAACGTTTGAAGAAGATACTTAAGAAATATGAAAATCCGCTGATTGCAAAATTTGACCTGGACAGCAAATATGACTTGTGGTCCAAAAAAAAATGTTTCAGTTGAGGGAAGGAAAAAGAAAGAAATATTTTTTACGTCTATCATTATTCAAAGCAAATATGTTGGCTTTTATTATATGCCCATCTACACAAACACGCGATTAGAGAAAGTTTTCAAGCTGGAATTGCTAAAATTACTGAAAGGTAAATCATGTTTTCACATTAAAAATCTGGACGATCAATTAGAACATCAAATCAACGAAGCACTTCAGATAGGCTATGAATTATATCAGTCAAGAGGGTGGATTTAATAGGTAAAATATATTTGCGAAAATAGTCGCTACAGATAAAAGGATTATTATATAGGAGAAGTAAAAGACATGAAACAAAAGAAATGGATTAATTTGCTAATTTTTATCATCATCATTGTAACATCAATAGCTGCTTTATCAGGAATATTATCAAACGAAGGGCAAGGAACCTATCAATATGAATCGATTCGAGGACAAATGATTACTATTTACGGAAAGGGAATATACCGACATATGTCTAAAGAGGTTGCTGTCCAGGGAATTGCGCAGGATGTTGTTACCTTATTTGTCGGGATACCATTACTGTTGATATCGTTATTTTTGATCAAAAAAGCCGGATTAAAAGCCCGTTTTTTATTAACCGGCACTTTAGGTTATTTTTTAGTAACCTACCTTTTTTACACAGCAATGGGCATGTATAATGAAATGTTTATGGCTTATGTTGTGTTACTATGTGCTGCTTTTTTTGCATTTTTATTGATGATGTTTTCTTTTGATCTTAATCAGCTTCCTTCATTTTTTAGTCAAAATACACCCATAAAATTTGTGGGTGGTTTTCTCATTTTTAATACAGTTGCTATTGCCTTTTTATGGCTAAATATTGTGTTGCCGCCGCTTTTTAATGGAACAATTTACCCTCCACAGGTGGAGCATTATACTACACTCATCGTTCAGGGTTTTGATTTGGGGCTTTTACTGCCAATTGCCTTTGTGTCGGCGATACTATTTTTAAAAAGAAAACCAATCGGATATTTGCTAACACCGGTCTATTTGATTTTTTTATCCATCCTCATGACATCTTTAAGTGGAAAAATTATTGCCATGGCATCCATTGGGATTAATGTACTCCCGGTTATTATCATCATTCCCCTTATTAATATTCTGGCAATTCTTTGCTCATTCCTTTTATTAAAGAATATAAAAAATTCAGATAAGGTTCGATATACTAAATAAATTTGAGAGAAAATATAACATTTTTTTCAGGCAACGAAAAATGGATATTATGAGTTATCGGTTAACCTGCTAATTGCTTTTAAGGATTGAATATTAATTATAAAAAATGATTCATTTTTGTGTTTTATATGCCCGGCTTGATTTTCCAACAATAAATGATATGATATTTCTACATGTTTTAACATTTAATTTAGGTCAAAAAAATGTTTAAAAGGATTTTTTTATGAGTCAAATTGAGAATAAATATGAAGTGATTGTCATTGGCGCAGGACATGCGGGCTGTGAAGCAGCCTTTGCTGCTGCCCGTCTTAATTGCAAAACATTGATGGTTACGTTGAATTTGGACAACATTGCATTTATGCCCTGTAATCCATCGCTTGGTGGTCCTGCCAAAAGTCATTTGGTAAGAGAAATAGACGCATTAGGAGGGCAGATGGGGAAAATTGCCGATCGTACTGCCATTCAAAGACGTCAACTAAATACGAGCAAGGGTCCGGCTGTTCATTCTATCAGAGTGCAGTCTGATAAAGCAATGTATCAGAAAGAAATGTTGAAAAGCATTCAGGAACAAGATAATCTTGATATTAAGGAAGCAATGGTTGAGGAATTAATCATATCTGATGGAATTATTACGGGCATTAAAGTTCAAACCGGCATGGTTTTTCTTGCAAAAGCTGTTATTATTGCAACCGGTACTTTTCTAAAGGGAAAAATAATTATTGGTGATGTTCAGTATCCAGGGGGTCCTAATGGCATGAAAGCATCAATTCAATTGTCTAATCACCTAAAGGAATTAGGGCTGGAACTCCGTCGATTTAAAACAGGGACACCCTGCAGAATTGATAGTAAAAGTGTCGATTTTTCTCAATTAACCGAACAAAGAGGAGAAGATAAACCCCTATCATTTTCTTTTGAAACAAGCCAGATTCTCGAAGAGAATATTCCGTGTTGGCTAACCCGAACAAACGAAAAAACCCATCAAATTATAAAAGATAATCTCCATCGGGCACCCCTTTACTCGGGTGTCATTAAGGGAACCGGGCCCAGATACTGTCCTTCTATCGAAGTGAAAATTGTGGAGTTTCCCGATCGTGTGTCTCATCATATTTTTATTGAACCGGAAGGAATTGTTACCAATGAGATGTATGTAAATGGCCTTTCCACCAGCTTACCCGAAGATGTGCAATTAAAAATGCTTCATTCGATTAAAGGATTGGAAAATGCAAAAATTTTAAGAACAGGCTATGCGATTGAGTATGATTGCCTTGATCCTACTGAACTGAAACCAACTTTGGAAAGTAAATTGATTCCTGGGCTTTATTCTGCAGGTCAAATCAATGGAAGTTCCGGGTATGAGGAAGCTGCAGCTCAAGGTATTATTGCGGGAATTAATGCTGTGCTAAAAATAAAAAATAAATCATCCTTTGTTTTAAAGCGTTCTGAGGCCTATATCGGTGTGCTTATCGATGACCTGGTGACGAAAGGTGTTGACGAACCATATCGTTTGATGACTTCAAGGGCTGAATATAGGCTTCTATTGAGAGAAAATAATGCAGACTTAAGATTAGCTGAAAGGGGATATCAGATCGGCTTGCTATCCAAGCAGAGATATCACTATGTTCTTCAAAAAAAAGAAGAAATCACGGAAGAAATAAATCGCTTGAAATCCTGCAAGATTAATATCGAATCTCCCGAAATCAAAGAGTGGGCATTAAAAAAAGAATTAAATCTTTCTAAAAATGGCCTTTTTGCTATTGATTTATTAAAAAGACCCGAAGTAAAATATCAGGATTTGGTTGAAATTGGCCATGGTAAATGCGGTATAAATGATGAAGTGAAACAAGAAGTAGAGATTCAGATAAAATACAACGGCTACATTCGGAGACAGATGAATCAGGCTAAACACTTCATAAAGATGGAAAAGATGAAAATTCCAAAAAATATTGATTTTAAGCAAGTCAAAGGTATTCGAAATGAATCCCGGGAAAAATTATTTAAAATACAGCCTGATTCTATAGGCCAGGCTTCAAGAATTTCTGGCATTTCCCAGGAAGATATTTGGAAAATCATTTTTTACATTCATAAAAATAAAAAAAATACACACGGTGAATAGAGTGAAAGAAAGATACAATGTCTATTCTCAGTATTTGAAAAATAAATACGGAGAGAAAGTTCATAAATTACCTATTTTTACAGTGAACACCTGTCCGAACCGGGATGGTACACTTGGCAGGGGCGGCTGTGATTTTTGCGATGAAATGGGTTCCGGTTTCAACTGCTTGTCCAATGAAATCTCAGTTTTGGAGCAAATAAAAAAGAATAAAGAATTTGTAACACATCGTTACAAAGCAAAACTTTTTATTGCTTATTTTCAAGCTTTTTCCAATACTTATCTTCCTTTTGAACAGTTCAAGGAAAATATTCTTCAAGCAACAAACGATCCGGATATTGTTGAAATAGCTATATCCACCCGTCCGGATTGCATTAACAATCAGTACCTGGAATTTCTCCAATCCATTCAAGAGAACAAAAATATCGAAATAAATATAGAGCTGGGTTTGCAAACCGTTAATTACCATATTTTAAATGAGATAAATCGTGGACACACTCTGGCAGAATTTATTGACGCAGCTTTGCAAGTCAAAAAAAAAGGAATGACTATCACAACGCATCTCATTCTCAATTTGCCGACATCAAACATGGTTGATGCGATTGAATCAGCTAAAATCGTATCTGCATTAAATATTGATTTTGTAAAACTGCATTCTCTTTACATTGTTCAGGGTAGTGTGTTGGCTGATAAAATACAGAAAAATCAAATGGAAATATGTAGCAGCGAAGAATATGTTAATCGGATTATTTCTTTTTTAGAATATCTGGATCCAAATATTATTGTTCAGCGATTAGTCGCAAGAGGACCTAAAGATAAAACAATTTTTGAAAATTGGAATCGGAGTTGGTGGAGCATCAAACAAGAAATTGAAGCTGCATTAGAAACAAGAAATACTTATCAGGGAAGATGCTTTAATTATTTAAGCGGAAAGGCATTAAGGCTTAAATTTCAATAAGAATTGAAATTATTGGGCGTCTTTTAAATCGGTTAGGTTAAAGACTTGTCTAAACAGCTTAACTTTAATCATATTCTAATTTATGCAGTTTTTATCATTTGTATTGCATTGTCTTTGCGCGAGACACCTACCAGACCAAACGAATCAAAAAATGTCCCTCAAGGAAGAAATTAATTTAAACAGTGACGCATTTTAAAAAATGATTCCTTAAAATAAAATTCATTTTAAATGAGATTGGAAGTTATGTTATATCGGGAAAGAATGATTTATCTCAATAAAAAAGAAGAAGCGGAAGGAAAGTATATCATTTATTGGATGCAAGCTTCTCAACGGATACATTATAATCAAGCGCTTGATACAGCTATTATTATGGCTAATGATCGATCCTTGCCATTGATTGTATATTTTGAATTAATTGATCATTTTCCGGATGCCAATCTTCGCCATTATCATTTTATGCTTGAAGGATTAAAAGAAGTATCTCGAGAATTGAAAAAAATGCAAATCAGGTTTGTGATAAATTGTCCTTCCGTTAAAGGGTATCCAGATTTGAATGAATTGTCAAGGAATGCCGTTATGGTCATCACGGATTGCGGATATTTAAACTTTCAAAGGATGTGGCGGAAAAAAGTAGCCACCCAGTTACCTTGCATGATGATACAGATAGAAAGTAATGTTATTATTCCTGTCGTCACGGCATCCCCCAAAGAAGAGTACAGTGCCGGAACTTTTCGCCCTAAAATAAAACGTTTGCTGCAAGACTATTTGCAACCTATGAGGATGTCTAAACCAATACATTCCTCCCTTGATTTCAAAATTAAATCTTTTCCCATTGACAATATACCAAAAAGTTTACATCAATTAGCTCTTGATTTTTCAATTCCTCCTTCCACTTTTTATCGTGGTGGCACTGATCAAGCTGAAAAATATCTTGCTCAATTTATTCGAGAGAAAATAATAAAATACGAAACATTAAGCAATGATCCCTCTCATGATTATCTTTCCCATATGAGTCCATATTTGCATTTTGGACAAATATCGCCACTTCATATTGCTCTCAGAATTCAAGAAGAAACACCCGCAGAGGTTTCTGAAAATTATCTTGAGGAATTAATCGTTCGACGTGAATTAGCGATAAATTACGTTTATTACAATCAGTATTACGATCAATTCAGTGGATTACCTGATTGGGCGAAAAAAACCATGGATGAACATAAATATGATATCCGGCATCATATTTATCCCATTGACGAATTAGAACAAGCCATGACTCATGATCCATATTGGAATGCCGCACAAAACGAAATGGTGATTACCGGTAAGATGCATGGATATATGCGTATGTATTGGGGAAAAAAGATAATAGAATGGACTCCGACTCCTAGGGAAGCATTTAAACATAGTCTTTATTTGAATAACAAATATGAATTAGATGGCCGGGATCCCAACGGCTTTACCGGCGTTGCCTGGTGTTTTGGAAAACATGATAGAGCATGGAAGGAGCGGCCAATTTTTGGAAAAATTCGCTATATGAATGATAATGGATTAAAGAGGAAGTTTAATATAAACAGCTATGTTAAGAGAATAAATCAGTTAAAGAATATGTCAGGTTAATTTAAGGAAAAATGTTATTTTCCTACGTTATTCCATCATATTGATTTTTTATAAGTTCGTCAAAGTAAAAATCGTTAAATGAAAACATGCATGTTTCTAATTATGTGCTTTTATTTCATCTCAATTGAATTTCAACTCCCTTTACAATAAAAGGATTTTCCTGTTCTGCCACGAACTATATATATAGCATGTATAAAACACCCACAACAAATATTTTATTTGAAATATTTTTGAACTTGACTTGATGTTCATTAAATTTACAAGAGCTTTTAATGAAAGTCAGTTATCAAAGAAGGCCTTTTAAATAATAAACGGGAGCATATTTACTATCCCCATGTTTCCTGTCAATTAATAGGTAAAATTGTCCCCGTTTTACAAAGCAGAATTGTTTTATTATTTCTTACTCTTTTTGTTTAGCGGGTAATTTTCATTCAGAATATTTACATTGATGGGAATGATTATTAAAATTTCTTGAAAAATAGCAAAAAATATTTCGGAAAGACAGATAGTGTAAGAAAAAACCTATTGCTTGTGCTATCTGTCTTATTATTATGAAAGGCATGTCAAGAGCTTGAAATTAAATTTTATTTATAAATAGAATGATGATATTAAGATCAAAAAGGATTTATAGTAACACAAAGCGCGTTCGATAAAAATTAAGGCAAGTTGACATCATTCTTCTAAAGGAGGTTTGTATTTATGTCTAAGAACCTGGTAACAGGAGGAAGTGGTTTTTTAGGAAGTCACCTGGTAGAAGCATTAGTTGCACGAGGTGAGAAGGTTAGAGTCCTTGTAAGGTCCACCAGCAAGATCGATTTTTTAAAAAAATTAAAAGTGGAATTAGTCTATGGAGACTTGATTCATTCTCTATTCCTAAAGGAAGCGCTTCAAGGTATAGATTTTGTCTATCATTGCGCAGCATTGGCTACTGACTGGGGAACATGGGATAGTTTTCGAAATATCAATGTCAATGGTGTGTCTAACCTTCTGGAAGCCTCTTTAGATGCTGATATAAAAAGATTTATTCATATTAGCACGACTGATGTTTATGGCTATCCGGATTCACCGGCAGATGAAATGTCAGCCTACAGGCCAAGAGGCTGGCCTTATTGTGATACGAAAATAGAAGGGGAAAAAAGAGTTTGGGCTTATTACAAGAAACACCACCTGCCGATAACCATCATACGTCCGGTAAATATCTATGGGCCACGTTCAGTCAGCTTTGTAAAGGATATTGTTGATTTGCTTGAAAGCAACAGCATGATTCATATCGGGAATGGTAATAAACCTGCAGGATTGGCTTATGTAAAAAATGTGGTAGATGTCATTCTTAGCGCTGCAAATAACGAAAATAGCATTGGACAGGCATACAATGTTTGTGACGGTTCAGATGTAACCTGGCGAGAATATGTGAATCGCCTGGCACAGATGATAGGTGTACCTGCTCCCAAAGTAGTCATACCGTATCAAATGGCCTATTTTATCGGCTGGATTATGGAAAAAATATATAGCGTATTTCCGGTTAAAGGTCGGCCCCTTTTAACCAGAATGGCTGCAGAAATCTTTGGAACAAATCAAAATTTTCCCATTGGTAAAGCGCGTCGGGAATTGGGATATGAGCCTGAAATAAATTTTGGCGAAGGGATGCGCCGGGTAGAAACCTGGTTACATGAGACATCATCTGCAAAATAAAGTAAACATTATTTCTTTTTATCATTAATAATTCTTCCGCTGATTTTGTGAAAAAACCTATTAAAATTTTTGTCTATGGGAAAGATGAAGTTATTTAAATGTAGTGGAATTACACTTCAAAGACGATAGCTTTACGGAGTTACATATAAAGAGAGGTGAGCTAAAACAAAGTTAAATTTAATAACGCCAATATTATTGTTGGGAAAATTTCAATTAGAATTCATTTATAGCAATTATTTTAATTATTTTCCTTTAAAAAAAATTTTATTACATGGTATAATTAGTAAATTTTAATTAGTGATTGAAGTAGATAAGGAGCATTAAGATGTTTACCCAATATTTTATTGTCATTGCTATTCTAACTGCAACTGTCATCTTGTTTATTCTTGATGTTTTACGCATTGATTTAGTCGCTATTTTGTGTATGTTGGCTCTTGGCTGGTCTGGTGTATTGGAACCGTTAGAAGCTATTTCAGGATTTTCAAGTAATGCTGTCATTGCCATGATGGCAGTTATGGTGATGGGTTATGGGATTTCGCAAACAGGAATGATGGATAGGTTTTCTACATGGATTTTAAAATTAGTTTCTCATAGTAAGCGAAAGTTGCTCTTGCTGGTCTCGCTTTCCGTTGGTTTGATATCCGCCTTTATGCAAAATGTCGGTGCAGCAGCCCTTTTTCTTCCTGTGGTTTTAACTGTATCCAGAAAAGAAAATTATTCACCAACCGAACTGATTATGCCAATGGGGTTTGCGGCCATACTGGGAGGTACTTTAACCATGGTCGCTTCCGGTCCCCTCATTATTTTGAATGATTTACTCAGAGATGCAGGACTACAGCCTTTTGGCTTATTTCATGTTACTCCAATCGGATTGATATTATTGCTGATTGGACTTTTATATTTTTTATTTTTCGGGAAATATGTCTTGCCCAAGGGAAAAGAGCAAACGAAGCTCCCCGAACAAAAACTTTTAATCGATACCTGGCATCTGCCTTATCAGATTTTTCATTTTCTGATTCCTCACGATAGTTCTTTAATCGGAAAGACACCCGAGAATGCTCATATTTGGAACCAGTACCATCTCAATGTATTGGCATTATCTATCGAAAAAGAAATTGTATATGCGCCCTGGCGGGAGACTTCTTTTAAGAAAGGACAGGAATTAGCCTTGTTGGGCAATGGAGAAGACATTCAAAGATTTGCAAAAGATTTTGGACTTCAATCAAGAAAAATTAAAGGTAAATTCCGTGATTTTGAAAATTCGGAAAAGTCAGGTTTTGCCGAAGCAATTATACCTCCCCGATCTGATTTTATCGGCAAAAGTGTTCGCCGGCTTGCTATTCGAAAAAATTTTAATATTGAACCAATCATGGTTTTCAGTAAAGGCAGGGAAGTAAAGGGCGATTTTTCGGATCGAAAGATTGTAATGGGTGATATTTTGATTTTTCATGGATTGTGGGAGAATCTTAACCGATTAAAACAAACAAATCAAATGGTTTTTATTACTTCAATAAAAAAAAAGAAAGGTAAGAAAGATAAATCCTGGATGGCTATGGCCTGTTTTTTAGGGGGGATTTGTTTAGCCATAGCTGGATTTCCGCTTTCTATCTCTCTTTTTTCAGGAGCAGTTGCCATGATACTGACCGGTGTTCTAAAAGTTGAGGATTTTTATTCTGCAATAGATTTTAAAGTTGTTTTTTTGATTGCCGGTTTGATTCCCCTGGGTATTGCCATGCAAAAAACTGGAACAGCGTCTTTCCTCGCCGAAAAAATGATATTCATTACGCAGGATACTCATCCGCTTTTTATTTTATTTTCTGTGGCTGTTCTTGCTACTTTATTTTCGTTATTTATGTCAAATGTGGCTTCAACCGTTGTTTTAACTCCCTTAATGATTAATCTTGCCGGTTTGGTAAAGATTGATCCCAGAGCTCTGGTCTTGCTAGTAGCGGTTTGCTCGGCCAATTCTTTTATTTTGCCCACTCACCAGGTTAATGCGATGTTGATGAGTGCGGGAGGATATAGGAACACGGATTATTTAAGGGCAGGAGGATTGATGTCCTTACTTTTTTTATTGATTGTAACTATCGGTTTTTATTTATTTTATTTTTAGAGGAGGAATTATATGTATATCGAACAGTTTTATGTCCCTAAAATTGCCCATAGCTCATATCTTTTGGGTGGAATGGAGCATTGTGCCATTGTTGATCCCCGCCGTGATATCGATATTTATATTGAGACAGCAAAAAATATGGGTTTTAAAATTACGCATATTCTGGAAACTCATCTTCATGCTGATTTCGTTTCAGGACATATGGAACTTGCTGAAAAAACAGGAGCACAAATTTTTGCCCCTATTTCTGCAAACTGTCAATTTAAGCACCAAGGCCTGAAAGAGGGAGATACGTTTAAAATTGATAATGTCACCATTCAGGTGATTGAAACGCCCGGCCACACCCCGGAACACCTTTCTTATGTTGTGGTAGATGAGTCAAGAGGAAAAGATCCGGTCGTTGTATTTTGTGGAGACACGCTTTTTGTAGGTGATGTTGGAAGACCTGATTTATTTCCGGGAAGAGCCAAAGAATTGGCTTCTCAATTGTTTAAGAGCCTTAAAAAACTAAAAAAATTACCGGATTTTTGTGAAGTTCTTCCGGCACATGGAGCAGGTTCTCTTTGTGGAAGGGCTATGGGTGCCAAAAGAAGGAGTACCATCGGATATGAAAAGAAATATAATGAAGCATTGCAAATTCAATCAGAGATAGATTTCATTGATTCACTCACCCATGACATGCCACCGGTACCTGACCATTTTAGCCGATGCAGTGATATTAATCGGAAGGGACCTATGCTGGTAAAAGATTTAGCTCAAGTGAATTTTCTTGATTCTTTGGATTTTTTCGATTTAGCGAAATCTGAAGACTACGTAATCCTTGATTGCCGAAATTATGATGCGTTTGGAGGTCAACATATTCATGATGCTTATGGCATTGATTTTGGTGGAAATTTCCCCACTTTTTCTGGCTGGATTATTCCTCCGGAGAAAAAAATACTTTTAGTAACATCGACTTGTCATGAAGCAGAAGAAGTTGCTGTATGGTTAAGAAGAGTTGGTTTGGATAATATCGCTGGTTTTTTAGAAGGAGGTATGTATGATTGGGCAAAAGAAGGTTTGCTTACCCAACACATTTCCCAGGTATCTTCACCAAAATTTGAAGAGATTCGAAAAAGTGAGAAAATTCATATTTTAGATGTTAGGGCTCTATCAGAGTTTGATGAACATCATATAGAAGGGGCAATTCATATTCCGGTTGCTGACTTGCGAGAAAGATATAAAGAGCTTGACAAGAAAAAGACTTTTTATATTATTTGCAGTACCGGGCATCGTTCTTCACTGGCAATTTCAATTCTATTGCAAAAAGGCTTTAGTTGTCTGTTTAATGTTGCAGGTGGTATGAGTGGTATCGATGCATTGGGTAAAAAACGTACACATTTATATCAAAAGGAATCATAAGAAAGGAGGAAATTTTAAAAATGGATATTTTTACCTTGAAATTATGGTCGCCCTATTGGGTGGGATTTGGAATCGGCGTTCTGAGCTGGTTTACTTTTTTGCTTTCTAATAAACCTATAGGATGTTCGACTGCTTTCGCTCGGACCATAGGTATGATTGAGCATGCCTTAACCGGAAGAAATGTAAATAATCAACCTTATTTTCAAAAATTTCCTGCTAAAATTGACTGGGAATGGATGTTTGTGTTGGGCATTATTATAGGTTCATTTTTTTCTGCTTTGATTTCCGGAGAATTCCAATTAAATTGGCTGCCGAATTTATGGACAGCCAGGTTCGGCTTTGAGGTATTTCCCCGGATACTTACTGCTTTTTTGGGTGGTATTCTTTTGGGAATTGGAGCAAGATGGGCTGGTGGTTGCACCAGTGGTCACGGCATTAGTGGTACTCTTCAACTTGCTCTAAGCAGTTGGATTGCAGCAATATTCTTTTTTATCGGTGGCATGTTAACTGCTAACCTAATTTATTAAGCACCAGGAGGTAGAGATGTTAAAAAAAATACATTCAAAAAATAAAATGCAACTTTTTTTTGGTCTATTTATGGGAATTATTTTTGGTTTTCTTTTGCAGAAAGGCGGTGCAGCCAAATATGATATTATCCTGGGGCAACTGTTGCTTGAAGATTTTACAGTTTTAAAGATTATGTTATCTGCCGTAGTTACGGGAATGCTTGGTATTTATACTTTAAAAACACTTG